>Ga0070727_10001071_pt1 | contig 30356 bp, 23 predicted proteins | sample tdAd472_FD_66722 | JGI IMG/M metagenome (GOLD analysis project Ga0070727, IMG submission 66722) | Marine sediment microbial communities from the Atlantic coast under amendment with organic carbon and nitrate - tdAd47.2 | ecosystem: Environmental > Aquatic > Marine > Coastal > Sediment | place...
CCTTCACTTTGAAAAATGCCCTGAAAAGCGGTCATTTTTCGCCGTTCAGCGCAGGTCCTTTATTGCAGCAGCACAAGCACCCTGCCGCCCGCTCCTTGAATTCTGCAGAAATCGAAGTTCATTGCCGCCCACTGGATCTGCACGGTTTCACGCGTTCGCTAGACAGGCGATGTCTTTAACACCAGCATCATTCCTGAGTATGAATCTCCGTTGAGATCTGTGGAACAGCAACGCTAATGAATCACAGGTTCCTCAAGGTACCACCAGGTCCTGTTCGAAGAGGAACGAATCGATAACCTCCACATCAATGGCGGAGAGTCGCTGACCGTCTTGGTCGGCAACAACGGCATAGCTGCCGGGAGGCAATGCACCGGTACGGTACAGGCCGAACCGGTCAGTGTAGGCCTCGCCCACCTCCTGGCCCGCTGCGTTGACGATCAGCAGTCGCCGGCCCGTCACGTTGTCCCCGTTGGCATCGCGCACCCGACCGGCAATGGCAAAGCGGGCTTCCAGGAGCACCGGCATCTCGGTAGCCGCCGCGGCTTCCAGGCGTATCCAGTAGTCCTGGTTCGCACCCGGCATCAACTGGATCGGCAGGTGCCGGGAATCGACACTGACCTTGTGCAGTCCCGGTGCCAGTCCGTCGATGTAGTAGCGCCCACCCTGCACCTGTGCCGTACGGCTGTCGCCGTCGATGATCAGTTCGATTCGTTCGATGGCATCTGCCCGGGTCACCCGCCGGCCATCCAGCAGCACCTCGCCGGTCAAGGCCCCGCTGTCAAATCTCCCCCAACCGGAATCCGCCGGCACGATGCGTTGCTGCGCCACGGCGAAATCCAGAGTCATGTTCCACTGCAGGAACAGGCCATCGGCGTCCTGGTCACGATCCGCGTACAGTCCAACACCGGTGCCGCCGGCTACCAGGCGTAACCGCGAATCAAATCCCGGCAGCAACCTCGATTCCCAGTCCAGGGAATAGCCCAGACCACCGCGGTTGCTCACCAGGCCCAGTTGGATGCGTCCCGCCAGCCGGTTCTCGGCGTTATGCACGACGCCGGCCTCGTAGCGATTGCCAAAGGTGTCGTCAACGGAGACATTGGCATAGTATTCCCGACCCCCGCCAGTGCGGCGACGGTAGTCGAAAAGATGCCGGTCATTTTCAAACGCGTAGCGGACAATGTCCTTCCGCGTGGGGCTCAGGCGACTGTCCACCCGCCAGCTGCCGTTGAGGGTGGGATAGGTGCTGATGGAAAAATTGCGCCGGTTACTCCAGCTGGCAGTGGGCAACACGAAACTGCGATTGTCAAAACCGTTGTTGACATCCCTGCCCACCAGCCCCAGGGTCAGGCCGTCGGCGAGCTGGTACCGGTAGCTCATGATGCGGGTCCAGTGGCGTTGTTCCATACTGTCACTGTCACCGCCAACGCCCTGCTGTACAGATTGTCGCAACCGCAGATCCAGGGTCCAGCGGTCATTGCCCCCTTCCAGGTCAAGTTCCGTCGCCCTGCGTCCCGGTGACGATGCAACACCCACCGACGCAAACCAGTTTCTGGCCAGGGCCGCCGATACCGCGGCCTGGGCGCCGCCCAGTGAGCCTGCACGCTGTCGGCCCAGTTCGATAGTAAGATTTTCAGTAATCCCGTAGCGCCACTGTGCTGCCGCCACGGCATCCCGTGATTCCTGGCCAGCCGCCAGCGGATTGCCGGCCGACCCCAGTGTGGCAAACAGGGAGTGTTGTCTGTCACCGAGCAGCTCGATGCCGCTGCGCCGGGAAAAGTCCTGGCGCTCAAGCAGTGTTCCGGAGCCGCGATCGAGAATGTCCACCAGGACTGCACTGTAACCCCGGGTCGGCAATTCAACCTGGGGAAAATCATAGCTGCCATCGAGACGTACGCGGGCTCTTGCCACGACGCTGCCGTCGATGCGCAGTTCCGCCACGGAGCCCGGCACTCCCCTGCCCTCGATGCGGCGAATGCCATTGGCTATGCCGCGGGTACTCGCCAGGCCGGTGGCGGTACGCTGGCTGGCATGGGGCACGGGCGCGGTACTGAACAGCAGCTGCGCGCCGGTCTGCTCCACGGTGGGTAGCAGCGGGTGCAGGGAGAAATCGCTGTTACCCAGCAGCACCTGCCCGTTCCGGTAGTGTCCGGTCCAGAAGTATTCCAGGGGATAACCGGCGCCGGATTCATCCTGGCGAACCCGGAATCGCCAGGTGCCACTGGCCAGGTTGCCGGCGGCGAAGAAATCGCCGGTCAAGCTGTCAGCGTCGGCCGCAGCGGTATAGCTCAGATCGCTGCGCAGGTTACGGATCGACGCAGCCGGCGGCATGAAATCCGGCACTGTATCCCTGGCCGAGGCAGTGCCTCCCGGTTGCAGAGCTCCCGGCTCATCCCACGGCAGGTCCAGGAAAATCCCGTACCGGGACTGATCGAAGCGAAAGCCCATGTGCAGTTTTGCGGTCAGTGCCGACTGCCGCACCAGCACCTGGCCTGCCGCCTGGACGAAATCCGACGCGCCAAGAATCACGTTGCCCCCGGGGGTGGCAAAGAAGACCTGTCCCGTCGTGGTGTCGGTCCTGTCGACATCGAGGACGACGGAGGTGACGGTCAGCAAGGTCTTCAGGGGCAGCAGGTAATGCTCCCCGTCAAACCATACTTGCAGCGCGGATTGTTCCTGCCCGTTGACGAACAATCCGACCAGTTGCGAGATGTAGACTTTCTCCTCGCCAGATTCACTGACTGGCGCAGCCGCGGCGTCGAAATCCTGCATCTGTGCCGGGTCGATGGCCTGCGTGCCGATAGCGGCGAAAATACTGTCAAGCTCCTGGATATCGGCTCCCAGTACACCGGAAGCCGACAACAGGATGCCTCCTGCCAGCAGCATGTGGCAAATTCGCCGGCAGTTCATCTTCTCAGGATTCTGGCTGGGTCAGACTGACGGTTTCGGTTATCTCCAGGCCGGCAAATTCCGTGTCCAGCAGGACGATATAGTCACCGGCTTCTGCCAGGTCCACATCCACGGCTACCTGACGTCGGTTACCGGGCAGCAGCACCACGCCCGGGACCTGGCCTACAGTTAAAGGCGCCTCGCCGTTGCGGCCGGCAATCACCCGATCAAGCTGTTTCATTGCCTGGTCGGCGCCCGGAAAATCGGCCGCTGCCCAGATTCCGTAATAGCCCGCCAGCCGACCGTGACTGTTGCCGGTATTGGCAAGATCCAGGTAAATACGGTTGTTGTCACGATCCACGTTCACTCCGTGCAGCGTGGCATCCTGAATCCGTTCACCGACATGGGCATAAATGGGTAATCCGTAACGCATTTTCATCCGCACCCGGGTGCCACCACCGGTGGTCTGCCCATCCAGGGCTTCCTCGACAAACAGCATGGCCCGGTATTCACCGCTTTGCGGCTTCAGCCTGGGCATGATTGCCCACCGGACCGTCTGGGGCGTCCCCGGTGGTACCGTAACCCGCACCGGATTGAGGACGATCCACTGGTCCAGGGACTGTTCCGTGGGCGGCAGAATGCGCAGCTGACCGGCTTCATCAAGGTCCCAGTGCCTGACCGACAGGGTAATGGTGATGTCTTCCTCGCTGAGGTTCTGAATCATCAGCGACTGGGTGTCTCCGCCGCCTTCGCCAAAGACGATGTCATAGCGATCGGGAGAAATACCCATGCGTGCCGCCGGCTGAGCCGCCACTGTGGCGGCGACCGATCCGGCAGCCAGCAACAGGGCCAGTCTAACCAGGGGCCGGAAGCCCCTGCACAGCTTATTCTTTTCCAGGATTTTCATAGGTAGCCTTTTACATTGACGCAGAGGTTGATCGTCGCCCGGTGCTCTCCGGACCGTGCCAGTTGCTGCACATTGGAGTACACGAATTCCAGGTCACCGCGCAGTTGTTTCAGGGAATTCCCTTTATTCCACCACTGCACATGAAATCTGCCTTCGTGGACCCGCAGCTTGACGCTGGACACGGTGCCTGCCCCCAGGTGAACCGCCTCGCCGTTGATTACCGTGGCGATAATCTCCACCTGCAGGTCACTCCTGTCGTGGAATTCATACAGGTCTCGAGGAAAATTCGCTTCCCAGATATTGGCCAGCTTGCGGTCAAAGCGGACATTGGCCAGGGATTCGCCGACCTCGTCTACCGGGTCCAGGTCATCCACGACCAGCACGCCGTTGACCACGTCGACTGTCAGGTTCTGCACAGTCTGGATGGGATGCGCCTGCCTGGCGGGCTTGGTACCCGTCAGTTCCCGCGCCTTGACTGCCTGAAGCCCCAGGGCTCCGCCGCGCAGGCGGGAAAACTCCAGCTGAACGCCATCCACACTGCAGACCTGGGCTTGCGTGATGCCGGGACCCGACAGGCATAACACCAGCGTCAAAGCAACTGCCGTAACTCCTGGTTGTCGACTCCACATGACTGGCTCCCGGCTGCACTTATCGAGTAGGCCGCGGCGACAGGATCAGAGAGACGCCACCACGGTGACCGTCAGCGTATCGCTGGCGACCAGGCCGTTACTGACATCCACATCGAAGGACAGGTCGCCGATATTGTCTGTGGCCGCCGCGTTACTCAGGGTCATGGACGCCGCCGGCTGGGTGGGGGTAATCGCCAGGTTGGCGAAATCACCGACCCCGGTAACGCTGGCATCCAGGGTGGCTCCGGCAGGTACCAGAGCACGAACCGCCCAGACGTTTTCCAGCACGAAGGACAAGTTCGTATCGACGGTCGCTGCACCGGCTTCGGTGTTGATATCGCCGGCATAGGTCAGCGTGGTGCCCGAGATGCTGTCGGCATTGCCGGTATCGGGAAAATTCAACGTACTGCCGGCCGCACAGGACAGTGCCCCGTTGGCGGAAATACAGCCGGTGGCGCCGTTTTCAAGCACCTGGGCAAAATCATCGGCATTCACCGCGATATCAATGTCATCGTAGTAATACAGGATGATCAACGGCGGGAAACTGATGTCGACACTGACATCCCCGCTGGCGGCCCGGGCGGATGACGCAGTCATCGACAGGGCCAGCAGTCCGCTGACGAGGCTGCCGGTCTTAACTGCTCTGCAAATTGGTCTTAATACTTCAGCTTTCATGTCTAACTCCTGTTGAGTTCTAAAATTTTTTCGGGTGTCGCAACTGCCCAAAGACCGGCAGGCAACAATCGCGGACGATTCTAGGTAGAAAAAATGAACGCAAAAGGGAAATCGGTCACAATTTTCTGAAAATTCGCTAAAGTCTCGGGAAAGCGGCGGGAAATCCGGGGCGATTTCGCGAAAAAAAAGCGACTCCGGAAGCGGTTTGGGCCTTGAATCAGCCTGTGCAGAGGATGCGCGGAGGCTGTATGGAGGATGCAAAGACGCAGGAAACCCGCTGAATAAACGGGATTTTATCCAGGCCGCCGGGGCATTTTTGTGCTCAGGGTAGTGGCGGCGTTATCCGGGTGTCGGTACTCGCGACGATGGGGCCGGTGAGTGCTTGCCGCCAGCCGCATCGGGCCGCCCCTACAAACGACCGGAAGTCAGCAGACCGCGAGAGAGTCACCAGACCGGAAAGACGGGCCGAAACGCGCCGGCGTGAACGCAGCCGGAAAGGTTCGCAGGGCCGGCTGCCAGAACAGCGACCCTGGTGCCCCGAGGAACGGTAATGTCAACACTGCCCGTACTTTTCGTATCGCGGTGATGGTCTGCACCGTCCGGGCTACCGGCGCAGGGCGAAAGTCGTCAGGGTGTTGCCGGAAATTATGCTGACGTACTGGACGCCGTCCACCATGTAGGTAACCGGGGCCATGACAATCTGTCCCCCGAGATTCTTGTACCACAACAACTCACCGGTACGGGCATCGAGAATATGGAAATAGCCTTCCCGGCCACCGGTCAGCAACAGGTCGGATGCGGTTGTCAGCATGCCGCTGTCGCTGACATCGTACTGTTCAAACTCCCACACTTCCTCGCCGGTCTGCGGATCCATGGCCTTGAGGGAGGCGTGCCCGACCTCGTCGGTCCAGTTGTTGATGGGACTGGTCCGTCCGATGCCGATAGTGGGTGCTCCGGGAACCGGCGCCAGTACCGAAAACCCGCCGCCAAGAAAAGCCTGCCCCGGTTCATACTCGGATTCTTCCGCGCGGTAAATCGTGGCGTAATCCTCCCAGGCACTGAAGTAGAACAGCCCGGTGCGAGGGCTGTACGACGGCGGATACCAGTTGGTACCCCCCTGGTTACCCGGGTAGGTGGGCATCCCTTCGGGCTGCGGCGTCGGTATCGGCCGGCCGTTTTCGTCCAGGCCGCTGGACCAGTTCACCCGTACATAGGGTTTGCCCAGGAGAAATTCGCCGTCGGTCCTGTCCAGCACGTAGAAATAGCCGTTGCGGTTGGCCCACATCATGACCTTGCGTGCCTCACCCTGCCAGTCGATATCGGCCAGCACCGGAACCTGGACGGCGTCGTAATCGTAGCCATCGTTCGGCGTGAACTGAAAATACCAGTCCAGTTCGCCGGTATCGGCATCCAGCGCAATCACCGAGTCCGAGTACAGGTTGTCCCCGGGACGCTGGCCGGCGTTCCAGTCCGGCCCCGGATTACCGACGCCCCAGAAAGTCAGGTTGGATTCGGCATCGAAAGAGCCGGTTATCCACACCGGGGCACCACCGTATTGCCAGTCATCCCCCTCCCAGGTTTCATGTCCGGGTTCTCCCGGTCCCGGAATGGTATGGGTTTTCCATACCTGTTCGCCGGTCCGGGCATCGAATGCCACGACATAACCACGAATGCCGAATTCACCGCCACCGACACCGACGATTATCTTGTCCTTCACCGCCAGCGGTGCCATGGTCACCGAGTAGGCCAGGTCCACATCGCCCACTTCCACGTTCCACAGGGGTTGGCCGTTGATCCTGTCCAGCGCCACCAGGCGGGCATCGAGAGTGCCCATGTAGACACGATCATCCAGTACCGCAACGCCGCGGTTGTTGGCTCCGCAACAGACCCGGCTGTTCTCCGCCGGCGTGTGGCGGTATTTCCAGAAAACCCGCCCGGTAACGGCATCCACGGCCATCACGCTGTTGGGCCGCTCGGTAACGTACATGATGCCGTCCACCACGATGGGATTGCTCTGCCAGGCACCGAATACCTGGTTGGACAGCATCCATTGCAGTTCAAGGTCATCCACGTTGTCCGGCGTGATCTGATCCAGTTGACTGTAACGCTGGCTCATGTAGCTGCCATTGTAGGTCAGCCAGTTTTCCGGTTCGCTTTCGGCATTCAGAATCCGCTGGTAGGGGACCTGGCCTGTGGTGGCGCCGGAGGCACACAGCAGGACCACCGGTAACAGTAAGGCAAGCACCTTGTCGATGGGGTAGTTGTTCATTACAGGCCTCTCAGGGTCAGCAGGTAGGCGACCAGGTCAGCCACCTGGTCACTGGACAGATTAGTCGGCTCGTGGGTTGGTGATTCGCTGATCTCGTAACGCACCAGGTCGGCCTTCACCAGGGAGCGCAGCCGTTCCTGGGCGTCGATCAACTGCACGGTGTAGGTATCCTCGTTGAGTCGACGACCGGTGATGACCTCCTCGTCCCGGGTCACGATGCGTATCGGACGATTGATGGGCAGCAGCGCGGCAGCGGGTTCCACCAGGGATCGCTGCAATGCGGCGGGCGTGCGAATGGCACCGATATCGCTTAGATCAGGAGCCGTACGGGGCCCAACTCCGTTGATCCGGTGGCAATTGGCACATTGCCCCTCGCCCTGGAACAGGGCCTGTCCCGATGCCGCGTCGCCGATACGCACGGCCTCCCCTTCGGGATCGAAGCCGGCTCGAATGTAGGCGATGATGCCGTCCATTTCCGTGGGGCTGAGGGTAAACGCCGGCATCTGCCCTTCCCCGGCGCCACTGGAAATTACCCGGCGCAGGTCGTCATCGGAGCTAGCCGAGCGAAAAATACCGCGCTGCAGGTTGATTCCATCCACTGTGTCACCTTCTGGACCGTGACACAGCGCACATTGCTGGGTGTATATTCGGGATCCTTCGGTAATTGCGGCACTGGTATACTGGTGATCACCCAGTTCCTGCGCCGTTACGCCGCTGGCCAGCAGCATGGCGACCACGGTCATCGTGTTTACAGTGAACCTGATTGCAAGGTTGTTCATAGTCTGGCACCAGTCAGTCCGGATTGAAGTCCACTAAAGGACAGTTGCGGAGCATAATGGTAATTCCGATCCAGGTCCATGCCCCGCACAGCCTCGTACCGGCGGCCGACGGCAGTATACCGTTTCCCTGTCCAGGGACAGTTCCCTGGCCAGCTGACGAAACGCCGACTACCGTACCCGTTGCAGCAACACGCCACCCAGCATCACGCACAGCAGGATAGGGAAAAGCACGGCCAGCACCGGGCTGAAACCGTAGAGCAGGCTGGCCGGTTCCAACAGCCGCTGCACAATGGTGAATCCCAGTCCTATGGAGATGGCCACGAAGATACGAAAACCCATGGTGGCTTCCCGCAGGGGTCCGAAGACAAACGAAATGGCCAGCAGCACCAGGGCCGCCGTGGCCAGCGGCTGCAGCAGTTTTTTCCAGAAGGCCAGGAAGTAGTTGTCGGCTTCCAGCCCCTCGCTCTGGAAATAGCTGGCGAAGCGAAACAGCCCGGATATTGACTGTCGCTGCGGCTCCACCAGCAGCACGCTGAGCAGCTCCGGTGACAGATCGACGCGCCAGTCGACCTGAAGATAGGTGCGGGCCTCTGTTTCAGCGTCGCGCAACAGCGTCTCAACCACGTCATAGAGCCGCCAGTAACCGTCGCCCTGCTCTTCGACATACCGCCCATTGGCGGCGAAACTGCCGGAAACAAGGCGCCGATCGGTATCCAGCCGGTAGCGCGTAATGCCGATCAGTTCCTCACCACCCGGCAGAATGGCATTGATGTGAATGTACTCGTTGCCTATCCGTTGCCAGGTGCCGGCGCGGGAGCCGATTGATTCGCCGCCACTCTGCAGCACCGCCTTGTCACTTTGCGCCTGCTGTTCCAGCGGCGGTGCCACGTATTCCCCCAGCAGCAGGCTGAACAGCATCACCAGTACCGTGGGCTTCATCGCCGACCAGACTACCCGCCAGGTATTGATGCCTGCCGTCTGAATTACCACCAGTTCGTTATTGGAAGCCAGAATTCCCAGCCCGATGAGCGCGCCGCCCAGTGCCGTGAACGGTAACAGTTCGTAGATGCCCGTCGGCGTGGTCCGCAGCACGAAATAAAGTGCCTGCAGGGCGGTATAGTTATCATCCGTATCGCCCAGTTCTTCCGCCAGGGCAAAAACCAGATCGACGCTGGTGGTAAGTGCCATGACCACCAGCATGGCCAGCAACACGGTCTTCTGCACATGGCGATCGATGCGTTTCACCGGACAATCTCCCGGGAACGGCCGGGACGGCGGCGAAACCGGAAATCCCGGTAAGCCATGAGACCGGCAAGCAGAAACAGGACATGGACCCACCAGAGTCCGAGTGCGGCCGGCAGCACCCCTTCCGCCACCTGATCGCGGCTTACCTGCAGCAGTACGTAGTACACGGCATAGATCAGCGCTGCCGGCACCAGCTTGCTGTATCGGCCCTGCCGCGGCCTGACCTTGCTGAGCGGTACAGCCAGCAAGGTCACAATGGGAATTATCAGGATGGCAGACACCCGCCACTGCAGTTCTGCCTGGTGCGCCGGATCGGTGGAACCGACAAGCTCACTGGTACGCAGGGCCTTTTCTTCGTCAATGTCTTCCATGCCCGCCGGTTCCGGCAGCAGGATACCCTGTACATCGAACTGACCGACGGTGAACTCCGTGGATCCCGGCTCGCCCTGGTACTGCCGAACGTTTTCCATGCGCATGAAGCGCGCCCCGGTCCCGGGATCGATTTCGGGCCTGGCAGAGTCCGCTACCAGGATGCGAATGGCGGAACGTCGCGCCGCCTGTCCCGGGCTGGAAACGACAAAGACGTTGTCCAGGCGTCGTCCGTCATCATCACTGACGATGCGCTCGGCGTAAGTGATGCGTTCACCCTCGCTGAACTGCTGAAACTGGCCGGCAGCAATCAGGTCAACCTCGGTAAGCTGATCCTGCTGCTGTTTAAGCCGTTCCGTGTTGCGGATGCCCCAGGGTGCCAGCACCATGCTGAGCAGTGCCACCAGGATCACTACCAGCAGGGAACTGGCAAAAGTCAGCCCCAGGAGTCGCTGGCGACTGAGACCGCTGGCGATCAGCACCGTCATCTCGTTTTCCGCGTACATGCGCCCATAGGCCAGTAAGATAGCCAGAAACAGCGCCAGCGGGAGAATAACCAGGAGAAAGTCGGGAAGCCGGTAGAATACCAGTAACAGCAGGACATCCGAGGCCATCTCACCGGCCACGGCCTCGGCAAGATACTGGATGAAGCGATTGATGAGACCCACCACCAGCAGAATCAGGGTGACGGCCATCATGACCCCAAGGATCTGCTTGCTGAGGTAGCGGAAAATTATCACGCAGGGTCCGGCCCCGTGGGCAGCTCGCTGGCAGTTGCGTTCGGCCAATCAGCCGCCGGGTTCAGGCAACCCGTGATTTCGGCTTTTCCAGGATTGACTGAAAGGCACCGGGCAGTTCGGCCAGCTTGTGGTTGTCAAAGTCGAAAAATACCACGCCCATCTTGGCAATGCATACCACGGTATCCAGGGCCCGGTTGGTAACCTGAAAACCGATATCGAAGCCGTATTTGTTGAATTTGCTGACGCCGACGTCCACCGTCAGTACGTCGTTGGCAAAGGACTCGGAGCGGAAATCAATGGCCAGGTCCGTCACCACCATCCCCAATCCGTAGATATTTGATTCGGTGAAGCCAAGATCCGCCAGGAACTGCAGCCTGGCTTCATGGATGACCCGAATCATTGCCACGCTGTCCATGTGCCGGGCATAGTTGAGGTCGCTGATACCGACTCTGCGTTCCATGCTGTGGATGAACGTTTCCGGAGGGGTTAGCTTGACTCTCTGCATGACAACTCCATCTATCCAAGTTTTAACCTGATCCACCCGCTTCAGAGCGCATTCAGTCAGTAAGACAGCACGCCGGATGGATGGTTCATCCGGACCACGGGCCCGCTGTCCGGAACATCGCTCATGGCAAAATCAGCGCGGATTCTACAGACTTGAATCCCGGTTTTCCAGCGAGGCGGTCTCAACTGCAGAACATGTTGCTTAAGTTATTGAAAATATTTAAAATTAACAGCCAGAGTCCGTAGGTTTCCGGCCTACAACCCGCCGTCGACACGGCAGCCTCCGGCTGCTACCCCACGGTGGCACACCATGGATTTCAGTTTCTGAATCAACTACAACAGGGTACCAAGTCAATCTATGAAATATTCGATAAGTTCTGCCGCTCCCGCCAATCTCTCCTCTGACTGCCTGGTCGTGCCGGTATTGGACCGGGATACACTGACGGCAAGTGGCAAAGTCCTCGACCAGGCCTGCCAGCGCAGCCTCAGCAAGGTCCTGCGCAGCGGTGACCTGGGAGAGTCTGTCGGCGCCACGCTGCTGCTGCGCGACATTGACGGGATCAAGGCCAAACGTGTCCTGTTGCTGAACTGTGGGGAAGCCCAGAAGCTGGACGGTAAAAACTACCGCAAGGCGCTGAAATCCCTGGTAAAGGAACTACCCACGCTGAGCATCGCCAGTGCCCATTTCCTGCTGACCGACCTGGAGGTCGGGGAACGGGACGGAAAATGGCTGGTGAGCCAGACTGTTGAGCAGATTGAGGACGGGCTATACAGCTACGACCACACCAAAAGCAAAAAGGCTCACAAACCCGGCCTGAAGCGCGTCGGTATTTCCCTGCCCGACGGCATATCGAGGGCTACGGCCAACGATGCCGTCAGGCTTGGGGAGGCTATCAGTGCCGGCATCAACACGGCCCGGGAACTGGGCAATCTGCCTGGCAACATCTGCACGCCCACTTACCTGGCTGAACAGTGCAGGAAACTGGCCACCAGCTATACCGGCATCAAAACTCAGGTCCTCAGTGAAAAGCAGATGCAGCGACTTGGCATGGGCTCGCTGTTATCGGTGAGTGCGGGCTCCGCGGAAGAAGCCAAGCTGATCATCATGCAGTACCGTGGCAGTGGCAAGGCCAACAGCAAACCCCATGTCCTTGTGGGCAAGGGTGTCACCTTCGATACCGGTGGCATCAGCCTCAAGCCCGGGGCTGCCATGGACGAAATGAAATTCGACATGTGCGGCGCCGCCAGCGTGGTGGGCACGATGCACAGCGTTGCCCGGCTGAAACTGCCCATCAACGTGGTGGCCATTATTCCCAGTGCCGAAAACATGCCGGGCAGCCGCGCCACCAAGCCCGGCGATGTTGTCACCAGCATGTCGGGCAAGACCATTGAAATTCTCAACACCGATGCAGAGGGTCGACTTATTCTGTGTGACGCTCTGACTTACGCCGAGCGGTTCAAACCCAGATCAGTCATCGATATTGCCACCCTGACGGGGTCGGCGGTGGCCACTTTTGGCAACGTGGTCAGTGCCTTGCTGGCCAATGACCAGGAGCTGGCCGAAGAGCTGCTGGATTGTGGCCAGCAGAGCCTGGACCCGGCCTGGCAACTGCCCCTTTGGGACGAGTATCAGCCCCTGCTTGACAGTAATTTCGCCGATATCGCCAACATCGGCGGCCCCCGTGCCGGCGCCATAACGGCAGCCTGCTTCCTGTCCCGGTTCACCCGGAAATTCAAGTGGGCACACCTGGATATTGCCGGCAGCGCCTGGAATTCCGGCAAGGAAAAAGGCGCTACCGGCCGACCGGTGGGGCTGCTGGTCAATTACCTCAGCCGACAGAGGGCCTGATCGCCGTGGCATCGCCGAAAGTGTGTTTCTACCCGCTGCACAGTGGCGGTATGGAAGACGCACTGGTAATCGCCTGTCGACTGACGGAAAAAGCCTGCGGACTCGGCCACCGGGTGCATCTGCTGGCCCGTTCGGAAAGCCAGGTGAAACAACTGGACCAACTGCTGTGGCAATTCCGCCCGGAAAGTTTCATCCCGCACCAGTGCCTGGTCGCGGGCGGCGATGATCCCGATCCCGGAATTCGTGTCACTCTCGGTACCGCGGAGCAGGTGCCCGCGGAGCCGGAGGTCCTGATCAATCTGCACCCGGACGTATGGGAAGAGCACCCGGCCTTCCGCGATATCCGTGAAATCGTGGCCGCTGACGAGGAGGAACGCAGCCATGGCCGCCAGCGATACCGGTTTTACCAGGATCGGGGTTACCCGCTGCAGACCCAGCAGTTGCGTGGCAGCTGACCGCCCAAGCCCCGGCTGTTACGTTATACTTGCGCCTTTTCCCGAATCAACGTGAATCGAGTCAATGGATAAAACCTTCCAGCCCCGAGAAATTGAAGCCAAGTGGTACAGGACCTGGGAAGAGGCCGGGTATTTCGTCCCACAGGGCGATGGCGAAGCCTACTGCATTGTTATACCGCCACCCAACGTCACCGGCCACCTGCACATGGGTCACGGCTTTCAGCAGACCATCATGGACGCCCTGATCCGCTACCAGCGGATGATGGGGCGTAAAACGCTGTGGCAGGTCGGCACCGACCATGCCGGCATCGCCACCCAGATGGTGGTGGAACGCCAGTTGAATGCCGAGGGATCCAGTCGCCTGGAGCTCGGTCGCGAGGAATTCGTTAACAGGGTCTGGAAGTGGAAGGAACAGTCCGGTGGCAACATCACCCGGCAACTGCGTCGCATGGGCTCTTCCCCGGACTGGAGCCGGGAACGATTCACCATGGATGAACAGCTGTCCGCCGTGGTGGAAAAGGTCTTTATCGATCTCTTTGAAGAAGGGCTGATCTATCGCGGCAACCGGCTGGTGAACTGGGATCCGGCATTGCACACGGCCATCTCTGACCTGGAGGTGATCGCCACGGAGGAAAACGGTTTCCTCTGGCATTTCCGCTATCCCCTTTGTGACGGCCAGACCACGGCGGAGGGTGACAACCACATCGTAATCGCCACCACGCGACCGGAGACCCTGCTGGGCGACACCGCCGTCGCCGTGCATCCAGGAGACAATCGCTACCAGCAGCTGGTGGGCAAGTGGGTGCAGTTGCCCCTGTGTGACCGCCGCATTCCCATTATCGCCGACGACTACGTGGACCCGGAATTCGGTACCGGTTGCGTGAAGATAACCCCGGCTCACGACTTCAATGACTACGAGGTTGGCAAGCGACACGACCTGGAAATGATCAATATCCTGACTGTCGATGCAACTATCAATGACCAAGCCCCGGCACCCTACCGCGGACTTGACCGTTTCGAGGCACGCCGGCAGATCGTCGCCGACCTGGAAGCACAGGGCCTGGTTGCCAGGATCGATCCCCACAAGCTCAAGGTGCCCCGCGGAGATCGCAGTGGTGTGGTCATCGAGCCCTATCTCACCAACCAGTGGTACGTGGCCGTGAAATCACTGGCGGAACCGGCCATCAAGGCTGTGGAAGACGGCGCTATCCAGTTTGTACCCAAAAACTGGGAGAACACCTATTTCGCCTGGATGCGGGATATCCAGGACTGGTGCATCAGCCGCCAGCTCTGGTGGGGGCACCGGATTCCGGCATGGTATGACGCCGACGACAACATCTACGTCGGCCACGATGAGGCTGACGTGCGCCGGCGCTATAACCTGGCGACTGACCTGCCCCTGCGCCAGGATGACGACGTGCTGGACACCTGGTTTTCATCGGCGCTATGGACCTTCTCCACCCTCGGCTGGCCCGAAGACCAGGAAACGTTCAGGACCTTCCACCCCACCGACGTCCTGGTAACAGGTTTTGACATTATTTTCTTCTGGGTGGCGAGAATGATCATGATGACCCTGAAGTTCACCGGCCAGGTCCCCTTCAGGAAAGTCTACATTCATGGTTTGATCAGGGATGACCACGGACAGAAAATGTCCAAGTCGAAGGGCAATGTACTGGACCCCATCGACCTGATCGACGGCATTGATCTTGACAGCCTGGTCAAAAAACGCACCAGCGACCTGATGCAGCCGGAGCTGGCCGGCAGGATTGACAAGATGACCAGGGATTCCTTTCCCGACGGTATCCCCGGCTACGGTACCGATGCCCTGCGGTTTACTTTCTACTCCCTGGCGTCCACTGGCCGGGATATCATTTTCGACCTGGGTCGGATCGAGGGCTACCGGAACTTCTGTAACAAGATCTGGAACGCCGCCCGCTATGTGCTGATGAACAGCGATGACAAGGACCTTGATCATCAGGCCATTGCCAGCGACCGGTTGACGGTGGCGGACAGGTGGATCCTGTCCAGGCTGCAGCAGGCAGTGTCCGAGGTACACCAGGGCATGGCCGGCTACCGCTTCGACCTGGTATCCCAGGCTATCCACAGCTTTTTCTGGGACGAATACTGCGACTGGTACCTGGAACTTTCCAAGCCGGTTCTATGGGACGAGGAAATCAATCCGGATCAGGCCAGGGCCACCCGTTATATCCTGCTGGTTACCCTGGAACAGAGCCTTCGCCTGCTGCACCCGTTCATGCCCTTTATCAGCGAAGAAGTCTGGCAACGGGTAGCGCCCAGGCTTGGCATCGAAGGGCCCACCGTCATGCTACAACCCTTCCCCCTGGAAGACGCCGATGCCGGGGATGCCGAGGCCGAAGCCGCAGTGGAGTGGCTGAAGGGCATCATTGTCGCCATCCGCAATATCCGCGGCGAAATGGACATCTCCCCCGCCAGGTCAATTCCGGTGTTGTTACGCCGCGGCAATGCCCGCGATCAACAGCTGCTGGAGAGGAACCGACAGTACCTGATCCGCCTGGCAAAACTGGACTCGATTTCCTGGTTGGAAGCGGATACCGATGCACCGCCAGCGGCGACCCAACTCCACGGAGACCTGGAGATCCTGGTGCCCATGGCGGGGCTTATTGATGCCGAATCGGAAATCACGCGCCTGGAAAAAGAGATCGGCAAGATCCGCAGCGTGCTGGATGGTATCAACAGGAAACTGGCCAATGACAAGTTCGTCGACAATGCCCCGGAAGCTATTGTCAACAAGGAGCGGGACCGGCAGGCCACCCAGCAGGCTGCCCTCAGCGCCCTGCAGGACAAGCTGGCTACCCTGCAGCAGCTGCGTGACGCCGGCGACCCGGTGGGGGTTACCTGAACGGGTACCGGGTCACGGTAAAGGGACTGCTGCTGATTACACCCTGGCAGTGCCGGAGGGGATCAGTCCTTCCGGTTTTCAAGGGCGGCGATTTTTCCCAGCACCAGGGCTTCAAGGTCTGCCTTGAAGCTGCTGATGCGCTGACGAATATCGCTATCGCCGGTGCCCAGCATCTGGGCCGCCAGGATGCCCGCATTACGGGCGCCGTTGATAGCCACGGTGGCGACCGGCACCCCCGCCGGCATCTGGACTATGGATAACAGCGAATCTTCACCATTGAGGCTGGACGACCTGACCGGCACACCGATCACCGGCAGCGGACAGAGGGAGGCAACCATACCCGGCAGGTGGGCAGCCCCCCCTGCCCCGGCAATAATGACGCGCAATCCCCGCGATTCGGCTCGCTGGGCGTAGTCGAACAGGCGCTTCGGCGTGCGGTGGGCCGAGACTATGGTCAAGTCGTAGCCTATGCCCAGTTCGTCCAGCACATCGGCGGCAGCCTGCATGACCGGCAGATCGGAATCACTGCCCATGATGATACCGATTTTTATTTCGCTCATAGACTCTCCTCGCCTTCAATGCGCAGCAGCTGGCTTACCCGTCGCGCTTTGTCCCGGGCACTGTCCAGGTCCTCGTCCAGCACGGTGACGTGCCCCATCTTGCGATAGGGACGGGTTTCCGCCTTGCCGTACAGGTGAACCGATGTGCCGGGAATCGCCAGTGCTGCCTGTAAACCGACTATCTGCGGACGACCGCGGAAACCCGGCTCGCCCAGCAGGTTCAGCATGACTGCCGGTCGCAACAGGTCAGTGGCACCCAGTGGCAGACCCAGCACGGCCCGCAGGTGCTGCTCGAACTGATCGGTGACACAGGCCTCAATAGTGTAGTGTCCGGAATTATGTGTTCTTGGTGCTACCTCGTTTACCAACAGCTCACCCTGGCGGGTCAGGAACAGCTCGACACCGAATATACCCACGCCGCCCAGCGCGCTGACCGTCTTCATGGCCAATTGCTGCACCTGCGCCGCCAGGCCGGAATCGATCTGCGCCGGTGCCAGCAACTGGTCGAGAATATTCTGTTCCGACTGAAACACCATTTCCACCACCGGATAGCAGCGCATCTCCCCTTCAAGCGAACGGACCACCATGACTGCCAGTTCTTTTTCGGTATCGACACAGCGCTCCACCAGCCCCGGAACGTCCAGGACCCGGTGAAAATCCTCTTCATCCTTCATGACGGCGACACCGCGACCGTCATAGCCACCCCGCCGGGCTTTCTGCACCAGTGGATAGCCGAACTGGCGGAACGCTTCCGCACTTGGCCTGTCCATGGCGATGAATTCCGCGGTGGGTATACCCGCCTCGTCGAATCGCTGTTTCTGGGTAAGTTTGTCCTGGATCAGTGCCAGCAGGGTCGGATCCGGCCTTATGGTGTGGCCGTGCCGGGCAAGGTCTATCAACACGTCGGCGGCAATGGATTCGATATCGAAGGTGGTCACTTCACAGGTTTCCACCAGGTCCCGGATGGGCCCGGGATCATCCAGGTTACCGACAATTTCATGGCCGGCCAGCTGACCCGCTGGGGAATTTCTATAGGGATCCAGCACGGTGGCGGCGCAGCCGAGCTTGTGAGCCGCCATCACCATCAGCCGACCCAGCTGGCCTCCGCCGATTATACCGATACGCTTTACGGGAAATGGGAATCTGTCTGTCACTGTGTTGCTAACCCGAAACCAGGGGCTGACTGGTGCCGGCTGCTCCGTCTCCGAATCTGTCGTCGCCGGCAGCAGGTACCGGACAAACGGCGTCGGCAACGAAGGGCCGGGTACCTGATAGCCCGAAAGAAAGAGCGGTAAGGTAGCGGCCCGACTGTCACTTGTCCAGCCCGACGACAACCCGTGGCGACAACTGCTGCCTGGCCGCACATGGCCAAGGATGAGAGTTATTCGTCACGGTTGCCGTCAATTCCCGTTAACGGTTGCGAAACTCAAGTTGCTCATCCTCGGGAAAGCGAATGCTGTAGTAATGGCGGATAACCACCGGCTCGCCGGGCTGTGCTCGCCGCTCCCACATAAGTACCCCACTGTTCCCTTCGACATCCCGTTGATCCGCCGGCGTCGCCTCGTCACTGACAGTCACGGTAATATCTTCGTTCTGCGGAATCGGCACGCGGGCCAGCACTTCGAGATCAACAGGACGGTCGTGAAAGCTGGTGATTTCGTAGCGTACGCGGCGGTCTTCCACGGCGGTACGTCGAAACGTACCGCCGCCACGGGAGTCCTGCTGCTCCGGAAACACCTCCACCGTGACCCGTTCATCCTGGCCGTAGGGCAGGTTTATCTCGTCCTGGGGCTGAAAAGTCTGCACTGGTCGACGGCCGATGAAAGCGCCATCACGGTAGAACTGCATTATGCCTGTCTGCAGGGGTTCGGTGCTGGTCAAGGTGAAGCGCGCTTCCAGATACGCACTGGTATCGAGTTCCGGCACAACCCGCGTCACCAGTTCCACCGGCATACTGCGCTGGTCGACGGGCATTATCTGGGGCTGGCGATTGGCGGCCACCGACACCCTGCCGGGAATTTCAAAGTTCACCAGGTATTGCGAGGCCACAACATTGGCAGAATTTTGTACCAGCCCGCTGGCAACCGCTTCATCCGCACTTTGCAGCAATGCCGAAGGTGCCTGCTGGGAACGGCGTTCCTGGAAAACGACGCGAGGCTCAAATAAATCCACCAGCAGACTGCCCAGTTCCGGGGTACGGGTATTCTGATTGGGTCGCGCCGTGGTTATAGTGACCTCGACATCCGTCCAGTCCTCCCCGGTTCCCTGGGTCACGGCAGCCTTGCGTTCCAGGGAAAGATTACCCGTGGTGGTATTCAGTCGCGCTTCGTACAGCCAGCTCCAGCTGGCCCGGTTTACCGGGTAGGTCACCGCAACCTCGGTGGCAAGTACCTGATCGGCCGCCACCGCCACGGTCAGCACCTGCCCGGTCCGCTCCCGGGTAGCGACCTGGGACAGCTCAAATTTTTTCTGTTCGATTTCCCGATCCTTGGCAGCAAGCTCCCGGTTGGCCTCACGAATCAGCTGGCGGGCTTCCAGGGATGCCGACGACAGCGTTTGCAGCAGGTCCGTCAGTTCGTTCACCGCCAGTGATGCCTGCTGCCCGCCAACGGAACCGTCTGCCAGCGAACCCAGCAGCTGGAGTTGCGTATTGGCTGCCTCGATTCGGTCAGCGATGGCCTGCCTTTCAAATTGCAGTTGGTCAAGCTCAGCCTGAAGTTGACGTTCCTGAGCACCGACCAGTTCCCCGCCGTGGCTTTCCTCCAGCTGCAGTGTTCCCAGGCGCACCCCGGCATTCGTGAGACTCAGCTGCAGCCTGGCGGGATCGATGCCCGCCGGGAGGTTGCCCACGATCAAGCGGTGCTGGCCCGCCGGGATGGTGACGTTTCCGGTGCGGGTAACTTCCGCGCCGCTGGCAAACACCGTGACGCGATCGATCCCGGAAGGGACATCCAGGTCGTCAGCACCGGCACTGCCGGCGATCACCAGCAGTGAGCACAGCAGCACCAGCGTACGGGCAGCCAGGGTGGGATGGACAGGTTTCCGGTCGCTCATGGAACGCACCTCCAATGCAGTATGCCGGCAAGGACAATAATTTTAGCGGCTGTTCGTGTGAACAGATTCTAGTAAAGAGTGACTCGAAGAAGACGAAAAAAGTTTCAAGTTTTTACACGCCTGGCCTGCTTAACCGCCGCAGTCTGGCGCTATGGCCGACAATCGGACGGAGGATGGCAGGATTGCAGGCTCAGGCCTGCTGACCACGCAGTTCCCGGGGCATACTGAAAACGATGTTTTCCTCCACTCCCTGCAATTCCCTGGGTCTGCTGCCGGTGTACTGTTCCAGGTAGGCGACGACCTGCTGGACCAGGACCTCCGGTGCAGAAGCACCGGCGGTGATGCCGAAGGAGCGCTTGCCGCGCAGCCAGTCTTCGCTGATCTGCTGCACATTGTCTATCAGGTAGGATTCACAGCCCATGCGCTCGGCAAGCTCTTTGAGTCGATTGGAATTGGAACTGTTGGGAGAACCCACCACCAACAGCAGGTCACATTCAAGCGCCAGTTGCTTGACCGCATCCTGGCGGTTCTGCGTAGCGTAGCAGATGTCCTTTTTACGCGGCCCCTGAATATTAGGAAACTTATCCCTCAGGGCATCGATCACCCGGGCCGTGTCATCCATGGACAGGGTTGTCTGCGTGACATAGGACAGGTTGTCCGGGTCTTCAACTTCCAGGCGTCCCACGTCCTCGACGGACTCCACCAGGTAAATCCTGCCGCCAGCGGATTCATCGTACTGCCCCATGGTGCCCTCGACCTCGGGATGGAACTGGTGACCGATAAGAATACACTCCGTCCCGGACTGACTGAACTTGGCCACTTCAAGATGAACCTTGGTCACCAGGGGACAGGTTGCATCAAACACCTTGTAGCCGTTTTTTTCCGCCTCGTGTTTAACCGACCTGGATACGCCGTGGGCGCTGAAGATAACAATGGACGGCCGGCCATGAACGTCCAGCAACGGTATATCGGCAAGTTCATCGACAAACACGGCACCACGCTGCCGCAACCGGTCCACCACGAACTTATTGTGGACCACTTCGTGGCGAACGTAAATCGGCGCACCAAAATGGTCCAGGGCACGATTGACTATATCTATTGCCCGATCAACCCCGGCACAGAAACCCCTGGGATTTGCCAGCTTGATGGTAATCGTGTTGGAAGCTGTTGCCTGGCTGTTCATGCGTCTCCGAATTGTTGACGGCCGCCCTGGGCAGCGATGAGTTTAAGGCCCTTAACCGGATCCCGGTCCGCCTGTCCTACAGTTTGATCTCCACCGGGCTGGTATCAGCCGGAATGACGCCGACTATCCGGGCCCTGAACAGGATATCCTTGCCTGCCAGCGGATGATTGAAATCCACCACCACGGTGGCAGCAAATTTTTCTTTTATCACACCGGGGAGGTCGAATCCAGCGGGGTCCTTGAAAGAAACGACGGTACCCGGTTGCAGTGCTTCAAACTCGTCGTCAAGAAACTGCTTGAAGCGGTTCCGGGGAATACGATGAACATTCTCCTGGTTGACCGGCCCAAAAGCCTTTTCCGGTGGCAGAACCACTTCAATTTCCTCTCCGGCCCTCCTGCCCAACAGCTGTTCCTCAAACCCGGGCAGCATATTGCCATCGCCCACGGTGAAACTGGCAGGCGCCGAGTCGAAATTACTGTCAACGACATTACCCTCCGGCAGCGCTACGGAAAAGTGGAGGGTTACCTGGCACCCCTGTTGAATCGATATATCGGTGGACATGTCAGTACCCCGGGTTCCGGAAATTCGCCAAAAATGCCGGACGTCCGTTCAAGCCCGGTGTCGCGGACAGAAATCAGCCAGCGAACGGGACCACTCCGTCCGCGAGTAGAACCGGTGTTGCCGGCAGTCAGACAAAGTGACGAACTTCACCGTCGCCCTCGATGTTATCGATACAGCGGGCACAAAGCGTCGGGTGCTGCGTGTTTTCCCCCACCGTGTCGTTATGGTGCCAGCAGCGTTCGCATTTCGCCGATTCCGCGGGTGTAATACGCAATTTCAATCCAGCCAGTTCCGTAGCAACCGCATCATTGTCTGCGGAAGCCAGCGGCTGTATGGTGACGGCCGAGACAATCAGGGCAAAGCGCAGCTCCGCGCCGAGACGCTGCAGCCGTGCCGCAATGTCATCATCACAGTACAGGGTTACTTCGGCGCTCAGACCGGAACCGATAACCTTCTCCGCCCGCCTGGCTTCCAGGGCCTTGTTGACCGCTGCCCGGACTTCCATAAACTGCTGCCAGTAGCTGTCGGGGAAATGCTCGTTTGCCGGCAACCGTTGCAGGCCGGAGGCAAAATCACTGAGGAATACCGACGCTTCCCTCTGTCCCGGAATATGGGTCCAGATCTCATCGGCGGTAAAGCTGAGTATCGGCGCAATAATCCTGCTGAGCATTTCCACCAGGTGGTACATGGCCGTCTGGGTGGACCGCCGTGCCAGGCTGTCCTGCTTACAGGTGTACTGACGATCCTTGACCACGTCCAGGTAGAATCCGCCAAGCTCAATGACGCAGAAATTATGTACTTTCTGGTATACATTCAGAAAACTGTATTGCCGGTAGTGTTCTTCGACCTGGGCCTGGAGTGCCTGTCCCCTGCCGACTATCCAGTAGTCCAGGGCCAGCATGTCCGCCGGCGACACCTGGTGGGTCTGCGGATCAAAACCATTCAGGTTGGCCAGCATAAACCGAGCGGTGTTGCGTATTCGTCGATAGGCGTCGGCCACACGCTTGAAGATCTCGTCCGATACCGTCATCTCGCCGCGGAAGTCGGTGGCCGCCACCCACAGGCGCAGGATATCCGCACCGTAGTCCTGGTATATCTTCCGTGGTGCCACGGTATTGCCCAGGGATTTCGACATTTTTCGACCGTCGGCATCGACGAAAAAGCCATGAGTCAACACCTGGCGATAGGGTGCATTGCCATTCATGGCCACGGCAGTCTTGAGGGAGGACTGAAACCAGCCCCGATGCTGATCAGATCCTTCCAGGTACAGATCAGCAGGATAGTCGAGCTCTTCACGCTGACCCAGAACGGTAAAATGGGTAACACCGGAGTCGAACCACACATCGAGGGTGTCGGTTACCTTGGCGTAATGATCCGCTTCGTCGCCAAGCAGATCTTCCGGCTGCAGGTCGAACCAGGCTTCGATACCCGATTTTTCCACGCGCCTGGCCACTTCTTCGAACAGCTCGGTGGTACGGGGATGCAGTTCCTGGGTTTCCTTGTGAACAAAAAGCGTTATTGGCGTTCCCCAGGTTCGTTGCCGGGAAACACACCAGTCAGGACTGCCCTTGAGCATCAACTCGATTCGTGCCTGCCCCCAATCAGGTATCCAGGTGACCCCTTTTACCTCCTCCAGGGCATCGTTCAGCAGGTTTTTCTCCGTCATGCTGATAAACCATTGCGGCGTGGCCCTATAAATAAGAGGGGTCTTGGTCCGCCAGCAATGGGCGTAACTGTGGGTCAGCGTATCCTCGGCCACCAGCGCCCTGTTTTCCTTCAGCACGGCGATGACCTTTTCATCGACCTTGTAGACGTGGTCCCCGGCGAAGCGGCCCGCCGCCTCGGTAAACACCCCGTTTTCGTCGATCAGGTTGAGCGTGCCGATACCATAGGCCTGGCCGACATGGAAATCATCAAGACCATGATCCGGCGCGGTATGTACGGCACCTGTCCCGGCTTCCGTGGTCACGTGATCGCCAAGAACCAGTGGCACCTGCCGGTCCACAAAAGGATGGTGCAGCGACAGGCGCTCGAAGGCTTTCCCGGAAACTGTTCCCTGGACCTGGTAGTCATTCACCTGGTAGCGGGTCATGACCTGTTCCACCATGTCACTGGCCAGCAGCAGGAGTTCCGGTCCATGGTTCAACTTGAGCCTGACCAGGGCATAGTCCAGTTCCGCGTTGAGACAAACGGCCTGGTTGGCCGGCAGCGTCCACGGTGTGGTCGTCCAGATGACTACCGAAATCGGCAGGTCTGCCGTTTCGGCATCAAGACTGAACAGCGATGCAAAATCGTCCCGATCAGCAACGGGGAAGCGAACATCGATCGCGAATGATGTCTTGTCCTGGTACTCGACCTCGGCCTCGGCAAGGGCCGACGCACCAACTACGCTCCAGTAAACCGGCTTGAAACCCTTGACCAGGTGACCGTTGGCCACGATCCTGCCCAGCGCCCGGATAATATTGGCCTCGGTCCTGAAATCCATGGTCAGGTAAGGGTTGTCCCAATCGCCCAGTACGCCGAGGCGAATGAAATCCTGCTTCTGGATCTCGACCTGGCGGGCAGCGTAGTCGCGACAGGCCTGGCGAAACTCACGGTAGCTGATTTTCTGACCGGCCTTGCCTTTCTTCTTCTCGACGTTGTGCTCGATAGGCAGACCATGACAATCCCATCCTGGAATGTAGGGTGCATCGTAGCCGCTCAACTGCCTGGACTTGACCACGATGTCCTTCAGCGTTTTGTTGATGGCATGGCCAAGGTGAAGCTCACCGTTGGCATACGGGGGACCGTCATGCAGAATGAACTTCGGTTTACCGGCATTTTTAGCGCAAATTTTCTGGTACAGATTCATCTCCTGCCAGCGTTTGAGCATTTCCGGTTCGCGCTGTGCCAGACCGGCTTTCATGGGAAACGCCGTGCTGGGGAGGTTCAGGGTGTCTTTGTAATCGCTCATGAGATAAATCTGTATTCAGCTGTTGGATTGGTCATTGCTGTCAGCGTTCTGAAGTCACCGGCCAGGCTGACAGCTGACGGTGCTGGGTTCAGGCCCGGGACCGCGGAGCCGTTCCGCACCGGTACCGGCAAGCGGGCGATTATACACCGATACCGGGAGCTGGCATGTGCCCGGGCTCACTTGCCGGGCAACGTCATGCCGATCTCAGACTCCCGATAGGAGCCGGGCCGGTCAGGCGGCGTTGAAATAGCCCCTGACCTGCTCCACATCCAGGGCGATCTGCCGCTTCAGGGCATCCAGGCTCCCGTACTTTTCCTCGTCCCTGACCTTGTGCCGGAAAATCACGGTCAGGGTCCGACCGTACAGGTCCCCGCGGAAATCCAGCAGGTGTGCCTCCAGCAAGGCATCACCCTGGTCGGTGACGGTAGGCCGATAGCCGATATTCACCGCCGCAGGATAGTGGCGACCATCCAGTTCAACCTCGCAGGCATAGACACCGTGGACCGGTATACGCTGCCTGTGCAGGTTGACATTGCAGGTGGGAAAACCCAGGTCGGTACCCAGTCGCCTGCCTGCCACTACTTCACCGGAAATGCCGTAGGGCCGTCCCAGCAGACGCTCCACCAGCTTGAAATCCGCCGCCTCCAGCTGCTGTCGAACAAACGTGCTGGACACGCGGTGGCCATCGATGACGCGGGTGGCGGTTTCGATCACCTCGAAGTCAAACTGCCGGCCACTGGCCTGCAGTAACCGGAAATCCCCTTTACGCCGGTTGCCGAATCGAAAGTCGTTGCCCACGATAAATGCCGCCACCCCCAGTCCCTCCACGAGAATCCGGCTGATGTAGTCTTCGGCACTGAGTTGGCTGAGGGGCAGATCGAATGTCAGCAGGTAGACGAAATCGATGTTCTTGGCCTCCAGCAGCGTCAGTTTCTCGTCCAGGGTAGTGAGGCGGGCGGGACAATCCCCGGGGCTGGCAGCAAAAAATTCTTCCGGGTGAGGCTCGATGACGATAGCCAGCGACGGCAAATGCAGCCGGGTGGCCTTGTCTTTAAGCTGCTCAATAATTGCCTGGTGGCCAAGATGAACGCCATCGAACTTGCCGATGGTAGCCACGCAACGGGAATAACGCCGGTAAAAACCAGTGTGGTCCTTGACTATTTTCATGTCGGTCCGTCGATCATGCCGGCTACCGGATCAGGCATTATTCCCGGGGTTCGTCGAACCGCGGGATTCACTGCCATCGCTTGTCCGGGTGTCGCGACCTGCCGTTGGATTTCCGGAAAACCGTGACAACCCTTTTTTCAGCACAATGCGCCCCAGCGCCACCAGGCAGACGATAATCAGGGTCTGCGCGATGAGGGTATTGACCACCGAAATGGTCTCCGGGCGCATGGCAATCAGAATCATGTTTACCAGGGTACTGGCGGCAATAACGAACAGAATCAGTGCCAGCCCTACCTGCAGCACTGCCAGGAATCGGTTCATGTCAGGTGATCCTATGCTGATTTTGTCAGACTGTGGGTGTCGAGAAAACGATTGTACCCTGCTTCGCCCATGAAGCGAATGGCGGTCTTGGCATCACAGTGGCGTAGATCCACGATGATCAGACCTTCCAGGGAATCGTTGAAATCAGCATGAACATTGAAACAGACCAGGCGGCCGTTCAGTGCCAGGTAGTGACGCAGCAGCACGGGCACGGCTTTTCCCGGATCGCAGCGACCGATCAGCTTGCTCAGTATCTTGATATTGGCCAGGGCTGCCAGGGTTTCCCTGCTCCAGAGCCGGTTCCGCACCCGCAACGGGGTCAGCGGACGGACCAGGTCACTGTAGCCGTCCGCGTGGTAATTCGTCATCAGCGTATCCGCGATCAGTGCCCGCGCCAGGTCGGTGTATTCCCTGGAGATGCTCACTGAGCCAAACAGCGTGTGGTACCCCGGATTGGCGCTGATAAATGCGCCGATGCCCCGCCAGAGCAGGTTCAACGCCGCCGGCTGACGCTGGTAGTCCGGGTGTATAAAGGAACGGCCCATCTCGATGGCGGATCCAAGCTGACGCAGGAAAGCCCGGTCGTAGCGGTACAGGGAACGACTGTACAGTCCCTTGATGCCCCGTTCGCTGACTATCTTATCCACCAGCCCGATGCGGTAGGCGCCGGCAACTCGACAGTCCTGACGATCCCACAGAAACAGGTGCAGGTAGTGGGAGTCGAAACGATCGGAATCCATCGCCTGACCGGTGCCCTCGCCCACCATGCGAAACGTCAGCTCCCGGGAAACCGCGATCTGATCCATGATGACGCCCAGGCGCTGGCAGGGACTGCAGTACACGGCAAAGTCCCCTTGCTCCACCAGCAACAGGTCATCCAGGGCGGCAATGGCTGTCTGCAGCTTTCCGCGTTGCACATCGGCGGCAAAGCCCGCCATTTTCCGCTGCTGAACGTCCTGCCCCGCGGCCGCCCCCGGAGCCAGCGCCTCGGTGCTGATGCGCAGGTACTCGGTGATCGCCCGGGGACTCTGGAACACATCCAGCTCCTGGGCGGGAATACAACTGCCAACGGACAGCGGCAGACGGCGGCCCCACTTGTTGATCAGCTGACGCGGCAGCAGCACTGTCCGCAGGCGACGGTGAATCAGGCCGACCGCATAAAAATACCAGCTGTTCAACCCGCCGACATGTATCGGCAGGCAGGCACACCGATGACGCCTGGCCAGCTGTCCGGCAATCCGGTTCCATGGGCGATCGGTAATCACGCGTTGACCGGGCTCGAAAGTTGCCACGACACCGGCGGGAAAAATCAGTAATGCGCCGCCGTTATCAAGGTGGTTGTGCGCCTGCCTGACACCGGCAAGATTCTGCTGCGTGGCATTGCTGGACAGCACATCAACACCGATGAACAGATCGGCCAATTCCGGAATGCGCCTCAGCAGCGCATTGGCCAGAACACGCAGATCCGGCCTTCGATTGATGAGCAGCCTGGCAATGGCAACACCCTCCAGGCCACCCAGCGGATGGTTGGCAACGATCAGCAACGGTCCCTGTTCCGGCACCATGGCCAGCCTGTCCCGGTCGCGTACGTCGATGGTGACGCCGATAACATCCAGGGTGTATTGAAGGAAATCAGTCGTGTCCAGGCCCCGAGGCCGCTCCCGATACAAGCGTGACAGCTTGTCCAGCCCCAGGCACCGGGAGACGACGCGATCGGCCATGGGCATGCCCAGCTGCAGTTCGAATGGATTACTCATGGCAATGATCGATTTTCCGTTTCTGGTTCGACTGATGTTTCCCTGTCAGTCATTGCTCGGGTACTGTCTGAGGAGCCCGCTCTCGTGGCGCCAGGCATCCCACAAAGCCCGCAGTCCCGGAGGACGATGGCCACGCCGGCGATTGGCATGCCCAAGACTGAACAGGGTTCGATACTGGCTGAGCAGCGTGACGACGGCATCGCCAAGACTGGTATTCCGATCCCAGATATGAATTGATTCGGAGCTGGCGCCATTGATTTCGATAATGACGAAATCCTCGCCTTTGACCAGGCTTTCATGGTCCTTGAACTTGATATCCAGTCGGCCGTAATAGAAGCCGGGAATATCGTCGAAAATGTCGTCCAGCGTGGCCTGCAATTGTTCGGTTATATAGTCGCTGCCATCCCGGAACACGGCGCCGCGACAATGACTTGCGGAGAATACCAGCCGGAAGGGCTCACCCGCCGCCATCACCGAGTCCCACAGTTCGGCATGCCTGGCCCGATACAGGTGCTCAAGTCGTCCCGCCCGGGGGTCGCCGGCCACCAGTTCACCCAGTGTCGAGACGCCATCGCCGACAACATAGGGCATGTACTTGAGGGTGAGCGACGTCACTTCCCCCGAGTCGCTGTCCGGGTGTCGTACGTAGAATACACCAGCTTCCGCTTCCCATTCCGCCAGTTGCTGGAACTGGATAGTGGCCTTCCGGGGAAAACTTTCCAGGTAGCAGCGCAGCTGGGTTTCATTCTGCAGCAGGCGCACGCCGGCACCGCGACAGCCCAGGTTGGGCTTGGCCACCACTGGCAGGGCAAGTCCGCGGGCGGTCAGCAAAGCCTTGACTTCGTCAGCCTGGCAAGCCGGCGACCGATCTGTCACCTGGTATTCCACCCAGGGCAGGATCCAGCAGCGGGCGCTGTCGCCCGCCTGTTTGAACACCGCTGTTTTGGGAACACCAACCATGCCGGAAAGCGGAATGGCAGGATTGGCTATCAATGGCAGCGTCAGGCTGCGATAGCGGACCGCCAGCGCCAGCCATTGGACGGCCACCGGCAGATACATCAACCACGTGGGCCAGAATTCGAAATAGGAGACCGGCTTACCGGTAGTGTCCAGTTCCGGCATGCCGGCTGGCACGAACGCCTTTCCCCGGGATTGATCGGTCATCACCACACTCGAGTTCCTGTTTGTTGTTGTCAGGCCGGCACGCGTTATCCCGTCTGCCACTCCAGTGCTTGACATGCTGAATACGCTTTACCTGGGAGAGGAAAGCGGTTTTGGGGAATTTCGTTCAATGGCGATGGCTTTCGCGTCGCATGGACACCGGCTGTACCGACAGTATCACCTGGCTATCGTACCGCCGTTCATGCCTCAACAACAAGGTGGAAGCGCCGCCGGGCGGACCATCAGCCGGAGTTAAGCAACGCCCGGGGCACGGGGAGCGAAACTGGTCAACACTGGACGCCGGTTGCTATCATCGGGCCTTTGTCGAGTCTGGGGTCAAGTCGGAATGCTGGGAAAAATTCTCGTCACCCTGGCGGTAATTGCCATCGCCGTTGTGGTTGTCAGGCAGCGCAAGGAAGGGGAATCCGGCAAGGCCAGGCCGGCAGCCAGGGCTGTCCCCGCGGAAGAATCGTCAATGGGCAAAGACCTGCGCTTTGCCGCCTACCTGTTTCTCGTCCTCATGTTCGGCACCGGCGGCGTGGTGTACTATTATCGGTGGCAGGATGATCACACGGTACTTTCCGTAAACCTGTACCGCGATGGGCAGTCTGAGCCGGTGAGTTACCAGGTGTACAAGTCCGAGCTGGATTCACGCTCATTCACTACCATTGACGGCATCAGAATAACAGTCGCCGACAGCGAGCGCATGGAGGTTACCGGGCTGGAGCAGCCCTGAGCGTATAGACAGCCCTGAGCGTATAGACAGCCCTGAGCGTATATACAGCCCTGAGCGACTGAGCAGCCCAGGGCACACCAGGGCATACAACGAAACGCCATCCCCAGGCCCAATAGAAATTTCACTGAACCTGCCGGGGTTCATGGCAGCAGCAAGCTCTTCGGTAAATCGCCGTGGAGAACCCGGATTACAACAGTATGAGCAAAGCGGAAGGCAAGGCTGACCCGGTCACAGGCGGTGGCTTCAAGGCTATCGAATATGTCCTGTCCTGTGCCAATAAAATCGGACCGGGAAAACTGGCCGCGGCGGTGAAATCGCGTAACGCCTGCAAAGCCTGTGCATTCGGAACCGGTGGCCAGCGGGGCGGCCTGCATAATGAATACAGCAACAGGGTGGAAATCTGCAACAAGAACATTCAGGCTCAGCTGAGTGATATCCGTGATGTTATCCCCATTGAAATATTCAGCCACAACAGCATTGCCGAGCTGAGAGCGCTGACCGGAAAACAACTTGAGGATCTTGGTCGACTGGGCCAGCCGCTATATAAATCTTCCGGCGCCACCCATTATGAACCTATCAGTTATGAAAAAGCCATTGACATCACGGCAGCACGACTGCGCTCGGCTTCGCCGACGCGAAGTTTCTTCTATGCGTCCGGGCGTTCGTCCAACGAGGCGGCTTTCCTGCTTCAGCTGTTCGCCAGGGTATTCGGCA
>Ga0070727_10001076_pt1 | contig 30265 bp, 31 predicted proteins | sample tdAd472_FD_66722 | JGI IMG/M metagenome (GOLD analysis project Ga0070727, IMG submission 66722) | Marine sediment microbial communities from the Atlantic coast under amendment with organic carbon and nitrate - tdAd47.2 | ecosystem: Environmental > Aquatic > Marine > Coastal > Sediment | place...
GCGGGCCGGTTCTCTATTATGCGATCATATCTCCGGTGCGCTGGCAGGCGGAGCTGCTGGCCGTGACGGCGGAAGCCGGCGACCGGATCTGGGGGCACAATGGCGAGCGCGCGCGTAGCGATGTCGTCAGTAAACGCAATATCCTTGCCCGGCATGACACTTACGCCACGGCGGCCGCGGCGCTAAGCGCCACACGGCGCGTGATGGCGGCCGAGAAGGCGAATGCCATGCAGGCCTGGCGCGCCTACCGCAATGCCGTGCGGGCGGGCGAGCGCGCGATCGCGGCGGCGGCCGAGGCAAGGGCCATCAGGAGGGCAGGCTGATGGGAGAGGCAAACCAACAGAAAGAACGGCGTGATCGCACTCGCCGGATTGCCGAGGAGTTGATCCGGGAAGTCGATATAGGGATGACGGTAAAGTTCCCCGAAGACGGCATGCGGAAATCCTATGTCTTCTACAATTCGCTGCTGGTGGTTCTGGAGGGAATGTCCCTGCATACCGGTGGAATGCGCTCCAAGGAAATGGCGGTGGCCGTTGGCTATCTGATGACGGACGTTTTTAGCGGGATCGCTCAGGCGACCAGTCTGGAATATGCGGAAAATCTACGGAAGGGAGTGCTTGAGCATCTGGCGCGGCAGGACCTGACAGGAAACTCGAACATTGCCGGGTTTTCCAAGGACGCCGTAGCTGAGCACTTCAAGCCAAAGAAGGACGCAGGCTGATGGCGCGTAATCCCAAGGATCATCGCGAACTGAAGGACAGCGACTATGCCGTGCTCGGCAAGAAGGTCGCGGCGGCCTATGGATCTGCGCTGAAGCCGAAACCTGTGTTCCGGAGGAAGGGGCGATGACGTATTATATTGGTTTGCCCTACCGTGCCTTGTCTGTGAGACAGCCTTGGGCTTGGGCGATTATCCATGGGGGCAAGGATATCGAAAACCGTGGCCGGGCGCCGGAGGGCGCAAAGCACCTGATTGGCAAGCGCTTTATGATCCATGCTTCCGGGGGGATGCTGCGCAAGGAATATAATGCAGCCGCAGAGTTCATGGCGTCGATAAACGTTAAGTGTCCGAGGCCTGAAGACTTGGTGCGTGGTGCCCTGGTCGGTCATGTTGCCCTTCAGGGTATCGTTAGCGAGAGTGAAAGTGACTGGTTCTTTGGTCCGCGTGGGCTTGTGTTAACTGATCCACGTGAAATTGATCCGGTTCCAGTCGTGGGTTGTCTCGGTTTTTACGATTGGCGTGCACGGATAGGTGGCGAAAAGCGGTCTCCTGATCGCTGGATGCTGCACTGGCCGCATAAGGCTGGGCGCCGGGCTAAAGTTCTGGTGGAGCCTGAGCAGGAGCGCCTGCTATGAGCGTTGCGCTGATCAAGTCGGCTGCCCTGGCACGGATCCGGGATCTGGTCCTGGTGCCGGCACTGGGGCTGGACGATGGCCGGGCGGACGGCATCCACTGGAAATGCCGCAATCCTCAGCGGGCGGATCGTGAGATTGGCAGCTTTGTGGTCGATATAGGCGGCAAGGCGGTGGGCCGGTTCAAGGATTTCGCCAGCGATGATGGCGGCGATGTGATCGATCTGGTCTCCTATTGTCTGGAAGGGCCGGGGCGTTACAAGACCCGTGAGGCGCGCGGCGCGGCGATTGCCTGGCTGGCAGACTGGACCGGCATGGGCGAGGCGCGCCCTGGCGGCGCAGGCCTCAGTGACGCAGAAAAGGCGCGCCGTGAAGCCGAGATTGCGGCTCAGCGTGCGGCGCGGGAAGAGGCAGAATTCCGCGAGCGCGACGACAAGGCACGCCGGGCGCATAGCTGGTGGCTGAGGCATGGCATCGCCATCAAGGGCACGCCGATTGAAACCTATATCGAAAAAGCGCGCGGGGTTCCGCTAAGTGCCGTCCCCCTGACAGGAGCCATCCGCGCGCTTAGGCCCAGCGGGGAAAATCCCCGCTGGGCCATGTTTTCCGCCATGGCGCGTGACAGCAAAATCCGCGCCGTCCATTTGACCTATCTGACCCCGGATGGCCGCAAGGCGGGCGTCGACCCGGCCAAGAAAATGTGGGGCGATGTGCGCGGCTCTGTCGTGCGGATCTCCAAGGGCAAGCTGAACGTGTCTCCGGAGCGGGCCGCGAAGACGGGCAAGACCGCAACCGTGGCGCTGTGCGAAGGCATCGAGGACGGTTTGACGATGGCCTTTCTGTATCCGGACTGGATGGTCTGGGCGGCTGGCAGCGTTTCAAACATGGCGGCCGTGGCAGAGGCGGGCTGGCCGCCCTGCGCGGACGATATGGTTCTGGTGGCCGACAATGACGCTGAAGGCAGTGCCGGCGAGAAATCTTTTGAACGGGCGGTCAATGCCTTCCTCAATGTCAGTGAAGGCCGCTGTGTCCGTACCCTGAAACCGTCCGATGTGAAGGACATCAATGATGCCTGGAGGGCAAGTGCATGAGCAAGAAAGAACAAGCGGCTGTGGACGTGCCCGGCTGGGCGGCGCAGCAGGATTGGGTGATGCGCATTCCCGTGATGCAGCAATCGGTGCTGTTCTCTGCGGTGCGCGGGCCGGACAATGTGGCCAAGACGCATCCGGTGAAAGTGCTGATGCGCTGGTATCGTCGCTGCGTGCTGGTGTCGGCCTTTGACCGCCGCGCGCTGCTGGATCCGTTCGAGATTGGCGGGGGCAGTTTTACAGGGCCTTTCACGGATGATCTGGCTGTCGAAATTCTGGGCGAGAAGCCGCGTGGGTCACAGGGCCAGCGCAAGGCCCTGGACGCGATGCGGGCGGTGTATCTGGGGCATGTCGATGAGCTGCCGCATCATTTTCAGCTTCACTTCATGCATGCGGCGCAGATTGTCGGTGTGCATCACAGCGAGCCCTGGATCCGCGAATGGTGGAAGGATTTCTACCTGATGATTGTGGATGACGCGCACCTGCAGCCGGAAAGCGATGACGACATGAACCGCCGGCTTTCCGACAATGAACCGGACTGGGCCGCCCGTGAAACAACGGCGGCGAGATAGGAGGGCGAGATGGCGGCTGTGTATCGACTTGCATCGGGCCCGGATGATGGCTGGGATAGCGATCCGCGTACGGAGGCGCTGCGCGAGCGGATCGAGGATCTGGAATACGAGCTTGCCGATGCGCGGGGCGAAACGGTTGAGGGGGATCTCTATCCAAGTCCATGGGGAACTAGGTTCACCCCAGGTATGCGAAAAGTCATCAATATTCTGGCGAGTGCCGCCCCGAAGCGTCTGATGTGGTGGGATATCCAGTCGCGATTGTATGGGGATGAGGAGCGGGTCAGCAAAATTGCAGATAATTATATCTGCAGGGCGCGGCCTCTGCTTGGGCTTTTGGGGTTGCGGATTGAAACGGACTGGGGCGTCGGGCGCTACATGACCCGGGAGGATGCCGAAAAATGGCGTCGCTGGTGCCGGATGACGCACCAGGGCGAGCCGCCCGCAGCCGATTACCCTCTAAAGCTAAAGTTCGGCTGGCTCGGCGAAACGTATGGGCCGTATTATGGCTGAGGATAATGTCACCGATCTGGAGGCGCGCCGTCTGAAGACGCGCGCAAAGCTGGGCGAGCCGAAGGACACGACGGCGCAGATTGCCCAGCAGATCCGCAATTATCGCGCCGGCAAGCAATTGTTCGGCCTGCCGCCGCAAAGGGGCAATCCGCCTACGGATCCTGCCACGGGCCTGCCGAAGAATTGCCCGGTCAAACCGCTCGGCCGGGAAGGGGATGTATTCTATTTCCTGAATGCGGCGGGCGGCCTGGGCGAGCTGACGCCATCGGCCAGCGGGAAGGGCCATATCGATGCGCTGTTTTCCGGCGCGTGGCCCTATCTGCTGTGGGCCTGGGGGCGGGTAAAGTGGCTGAAGGGCGGCGTTCCCCTGGATCAGGAGAATTATGACGCGGAGAAAGTCCGTGCAGCGCTGTTTGATGCGGCGACGGCCAAAGGGGCCTGGAATGATGTGGACATGGTGCGCGGCCGTGGGGCCTGGATTGGCGCGAAGGGCGAGCTGATCCTGCACCTGGGCGACCATCTTCTGATCGATGGCAAGGAACGGGTCGAATGCGGCGAGCGCGACGGGTTCCTCTATCCCGGCCGTCCGCCGGTGCCGGGACCGGCAGTAGAGCCGTGCCTGGAAGGGCCGGAGAACGGCGCAGAGAAATTGCTGACCCTGTTCCGCAGCTGGCATTGGGGCCGTCCGGAGATTGACCCGCTGCTGCTGCTGGGATGGGTGGCGCTGGCCATGGTGGGCGGGGCTATCAACTGGCGCTCCACCATCTTTGTGACGGGCGATGCCTCGACCGGGAAATCCACGCTGCAAAAGGCCGTCTTTGCCGCGCTGGGCGGGGCGGTGGTGCATGCGGTGGATACGACGGCGGCCGGCATCTATCAGCGCCTGAAGCAGGACACCCTGCCAGTGATGGTGGACGAGCTGGAGAGCGACACGGGCAGCAGCAAGAAGCGCGCGATCATCGAGCTGGCGCGGGTGGCCAATAGCGGCGGCAAGATGCTGCGCGGCGGGCAGGACCATAATGGCCAGGAATTCAATCTGCGCTCTGCCTTTCTGTTTTCGTCCATCAATGCGCCGCCCCTGCAACCGCAGGACCGCAGCCGGATGGGCATGCTGAACCTGAAGGAGCTGCAGAAGCTGGAAGGGCGCGGCGTTGTGGACCTCAGCGAGGTGCATTTGTGGGGACGGCAGATGTTCCGCCGGATCCTGACCTGGTGGCCGAAGCTGCAGGCCCTGCGCGAAGAGGTGAATGCCTGGCTGATCGAGGATGCCGGACATGACGGGCGCGGGGCGGACACGTTCGGATCCCTGATCGCGTTCGCACACGCGGCCCTGCACGATACGACGCCAACGGATGAGGAGCTGGCCTGGTGGTGCGACCGGATGAAAGCCACGCAATTGTCTGAAATGGAAAGCCGCACGGCAAACTGGAAACTGTGTTTGCGCAAGCTGTTGCAGTCGCGGCCGGATGCGCTGCGCACGGCGGCCCACAAGACCGTTGGCGCGCTGCTGCAGCAATTCATACCGGGCGAGCATAATGACAACTCAGCCTGCGATGTGGGCTGGCTGCGCAGCAAGCTGGCAGAGGTGGGCCTGGGCCTGAGCGGGCCCAAGCGGGGGCGGGCCGATTATCGCCATTTCTGGCTGTTCGTGCCGAATGATCATGCGTCCCTGACGCCCCTGTTTGATGGCTCCAAATGGCAAAGCGAAGCCGGCGCGCCCGGCGTGTGGACCGATGCGCTGCGCCAGGCCCCGCGCTGGGATGACCAGTTGAAAACAGGCGTCTACCGGCAGGGCAATGGCCGGGTGGGCGGCATGGCCCTGCGCGGCACGCTGCTGCGCCTGGAAGTATTGTTCGAGGCGGTGGGTGATGCCGCGATGGACGGATCTGCAGACCTGGAGGAAGACGATGGATAAGGCAGATGAAGCGGCCGGTCGGCTGATCAGTGAGCTGATGGAGCTGGCGCAGGCGGGGCGGGAAGGCGTCAAGGGCGACTGGGCCCGGATGAAAATGGCGATGGACGGCGCGGCCATGGATCTGCGCGAGGCGCTGACGCCGCATGGTGACCCGGTCTTCGTGCAAGTCGCTCCGAACCGGCGACCCTATCAATGCCTGCTGCTGTCGTTCGAATACTGGCGCGCGCGCGGATGTGTGCCCGGCTCTGCAAGCTGGGCGGCCGTGATGGGGGCCGGCGAGGCCTGCGGTGAGGCGATCCTGGAACATGCGAGGAGGGCGACATGAGCGCGCTGGTCTTCTATCGCGATGTGCGGGCCCTGACCCGTCGTCTGACGGACATGGAAGCCTATGGCCGCAGTGTCGCGCCACAGGTCGAGCTGGCCCATGACGCCCTGAAAACGCGCCTGGAGGCGGGGCATGGTGCGGGCGAGGCCTGCTTTCACCTGACCCTGGCCCTGTCCACGCTGGTGAGCGAGTGGCGCAAGACCGGGGAGATGAAAATCCTGGGCGTAGCCTGCATCCTCGGGCGGATCATAGAAGATGAGGCGGACGCGGCGGCTGCCGCGCTGCTGAGGGCGATCTGATGCAGGGCGGCGAGATCTTCCGAACCGCAAAGGCGTTCTGCGAGGCCCCGGCAAATCCGTCGTGTGCGGAACAGCTGGAGCTTTCGCGCCGCACGGCACGCCTGGACGGCTGGCTGCAGCACTGGCCGCCCGCCTGGAAGGATTTCGCCGGCGATGCCTGGCAGGCCATGCACAACGCCCTGCAGGCGCAAGGCGATATCCGCAGGGCCCATGCGGCCGTGCTGGAAACCTATCTTGACCGGCTGTCGGCCGCCCGCCGTGCGGCCGCCCGGCCATCCCGAAAACCCTCCCGGCTGACGCCTCGGCCGGAGGAACTGCCCCCGCAATGGTGGCAGAGAGATTGATTGAGGCAAATGAAAGGATACGATAATGAGCCTAGATGAAACTGCTATGGCTTCCGCTGTGTTTGGTGGAACGCAACCTTATTTTGGAACAAAACGCATTGATGCCTGGCCTGAGGATCGCAATGGCGTGGGCGGAATGGGTGTGCGTTATCCTGACGGTTATGAAAGCTGGTCTCCGCTTGATGTCTTCGCGGACGCCTATCAGCCTGTTTCAGCTCTAAGTTTTGGGCATGCGCTTGTCGCAGTGAAATCGGGCTATCGCATCGCGCGTTCAGACTGGAACGGAAAAGGTGCTTTTGTGGCCTACATGCCGCCGTTGCATCTGCCGCCATTCAACAGTCAGCACCCGGGGCAAAAGGTCAATGACCGGACAGCCAAATGGATCGGTAAGGATCAGCCGCTTGACTGTCAGCCCTATCTGGCGATGTACACAGCTGACAAGAAATGGGTGCCTGGCTGGCTTGCGTCCCAGACGGACATGCTTGCCAATGATTGGTATATTCTCGATGAGGTTGCGGCCCTGCCGGCTAAAGAGATTGAAGTTGCCCACGCGGCGGCCGCCCAGCCTGAGCAGGCCGAAGCCGTCGCGCCTGCGGGCAGTCTGACGGGGCGGCCGCTGCCGGGATCCGAGCCTGTCCAGGCCTCGGAAGGTGTGCAGGATGAGCCGCCTGAAATGGTGTCCGCCAAATCAGACGCGCCACAACTGGCCGCCGAAAAGGCCGTGCCCGAACCGTCCATTGGCCGGATCGTGCATGTGCGCAGTCAGTTTCCGGACCATCTGGGGGCAGACGTTGAGTATGCTGCGGCGATCATCACCAATGTCCGCTCGGGCTCATTGAATGTGGATCTGCATGTTATCCGCAATTGCGACTCGCCCATTTATCTGCCGGGCGTTCCCTATTCGGAAAATCGTGTTGCGGATGGCTATGCGGCGGCCTGGTCATGGCCACCGCGCGTCTGACCGGGCCGAGGGGCCTGCCGCCATCGCGGCGGCGGGCCCTGCGCGCGGCCGAAGCCCGGGCCCGGCAAGAGCGCAAGGAAAAGACGGTCGTGACGCTGGATCTGGCGCAGGCGAAATTCTCCAGCGCCGGGTCAATCGACTATGTGCGTTATGTCGAGCGTCAGGCCCCGATCGAGGCCTGATCAATCCAGCTGCAGCTGTTGCAGCAGGGCTTGCATGTCGAGCACCGATCGGGCGGCTTCGACCTGTTTCCGGTTGATCAGGCGATGCACCAGAAGCGCAGCGGCGGCCTTGGGCATGCCGGTGCGTTTCCAGTTTGTGACAGATTGCGCGCTCGCGCCGCCGGCCAGGCGGGCGATCTCCTTGTTGCTCATGTCCGGGGCTACCTGGTCCAGCAGCTTCCGGGTGTCGTCTTCAGTCAGGCGGTCTGCCATTGTGCGAATCCCTTTGAGTGACTAGTGAGAGATTGGCCTTTCTGCGTGCCTCCACGGCGTGAGGAAGGCAAGGGCCCCGGCAGCCTCTTGGTCGATGTGCTGCCGGGGTCCGCTTGTTACCAGTCGCTGGAGTGTACCAGGATCGGCCCTTTAAAATGCGGCCGGTCGGCCATCAGGTCCCGTTCCAGTTTTTCCCAGAATTCCGGTGTCTCCTCGTCTGCGGCCGGCGCAGGCTCCGGCTCGGCCGGTTTCGCCGGCTTCGCCTTGGCCCGTTCGAGCCGGGCCTGGGCGTTGATCCGGTCGATCTTCGCCTTTTCCTTGCGGTCCTGTTCGGCCTGCCAGTCAGCGAGGGCCTTGCGGTGCATATGGCCCGCGATGCCTTCGATCGTTGCAAAGGCGATGGCAAGCGCCACCTGCAGCGCGCCGGACAGGATCCAGATCAGCTGATCATCGTACAGATCCGGCCGGGCGGGTTGCGGATGGGCCGCGTCCCAGCTGGCCAGTTCGGCCCTGGCTGTTTCCAGCTCGGGCGCGATTTCGGCCCGCTGGACCTTCCAGGCCTCCGTGCGCGCGGCGGTCGTCTGGGGGCCTGGCTGGTCGCTGAGGTCCAGAACGATGGCGTCAAGCCTCGCCTGGGCCGCTGTGACGGCCGCCAGGGGCGTTTGCCGAGCCTGTGCATGGCTGGCAATGGCCGCGTCCCAGGCGGGCTGTGTGGCCGTTTCCTCGTATCGCTGGAAGGCGATAGAGAGGCCGATACAGTCCACCGCGCCGAACACGATGATAATCGCGCCCAGCAGGGCCCGGCTGAACCCGCCCGCCCGGCTGAACAGGCCGATGACGGCCGGCGTGACCAGGGCGGACGCGCCGAACACAGCGCCGATGAACACCGCAAAGAAGCGGTTGATCGGCCAGAGCGGCACGGCCCACTGAACGACGGAAAACGCGCCCAGGAGGACGCAGACGATGTAGAGGACGAGCTTGACGCCGATCAGGCGCGGCCGCGTCGGCCTCTGCGATTTGGTGCCCTTGCGGGCACCCTTTGAGCGTAGGGGCATTGGTCAATCTCCACGTTGTCAAATAGCTGCCGGGCTTGGTCCTCCCGGCTGGCTGTGTATGCGCGTGAGATTTTAGCGTGTCAACCAAATAATATGAAGAAAGACCATTTTATCATAATAAAACGATGAAATTTATGTCGGCGGCCGTCCAGGCCGACGCCCTGACCCAGCGCCGAAGGCGCGGGCAATCATGTGCGCGCCGACCAGGCGCGCTCCGCCTCCCTCACCCCCTGCTTCGCGCACGCTGACGCGTGCAGCGATTTCGCCCCGACCCAATGAATTCAAGGCGCAAACGAAATCGCGCGCACCCTCCCGCACCCTGACCCTAAGGTTACAGTCATGAATGCAGGCCGCTGGGTCTGGGGGTGTGTAACGCCGGTGAAACGATACAAAGCCGATGCCGTTACGGTCTAATGCGTTGATTTAATGAGGTAATTTTGTGTTTGTAACGCTGTGGCGCTGTAACGGTATGTTTTTTTCACGCGCGCGCGCGCGCAGGCGCAATCTTCTGTTTCATCGTTTCAGCGTTACAAGTGTATATAACACACTGTTTTTATTGAAAAATGTGTGTAACGCAAGTGTAACGCTGTGGCGCTTGGCGCGCCGGATTGGCCGAAAACCAATAAAATATTGGGATTTAGTCGATGGGCGATAAGCGGTCTGGCTTCTCTGGCGCGGTTGCTGATGCGATCGATCAGGCCGATCCGCTCCTCGATGAGGTGGAGACGCTCGATCTGTTCGATGGTGACCCGGATGCGGGTTCTCCTGTGGGGGCGTCTTCGTTTGCCCAGGGGAAGGGGGGTGGGGTTGTCCAGCGCAAAAAGCCCGGGCGGCCGAAGGGGGCGAAGAACGTCAGCACCCAGCAGATGATCGACTTCATCAACAGCCGCTATCGCCATCCGCTGCTGGGCCTGGCCGATATCGCGGCGACGCGGCCGGAGGACATCGCGCAGCTGATCCTGCCCAGGGACGAGGAGGGCCGGGTGCTGAGGCGCTGGGTTGGCAGCCTTGGGGATGGCAGTCTGGAGCCCTATCAGATCTCCAAGGATGACATGAAGTGGGCGCTGGACTTCTGGAAGCAGTGCACCATGGAGCTGGCCGAGTATCTGACGCCGAAGCAGCCGCGTGACCTGGTGAGCCCTGAAGGCCTGCCGCCGATCATCCACCTCAATCTCGGCGCGCAGATCGCGCCTGGCGTGGCGAGTGCCGGCGTGGCGCTGGGCTTCCCGAAAAACCCAGTAAATACAGGGTATGAGGATGCTGATTACAGCGAAGTCCCACGCGATGAAGTCCCACAAACGCCGCAACCTGCAGCAAGTACAGCAGATCAGGAGCGGTCGGATGACTGATCCGAAATCAGTATCCCTTGCCGCTGCGCGCAGCCAGGCGCGGCCGTATCCAGGCGAAGTGACCCCCCCCGGGGGGGTGTCCCCCCCCACCCCCCAAAGCCATCCGCGCGCCTTCGATCGTGAGGGGCCCTTTGTGGATTTTTTGGATTTCCGGGGAGGATTGGTTGCGTTTCGCGCCCGGCCGAGTGAAACGAGGACGGTGGGTCGGGGTGCGGGCGAAGGAAAACGCCCGTGAACGGATCATCCGAAAGCGCGCTGATTTATGGGTATGAGCCGCCGGGGCCGGTCGGACACGCATTCATCCATGACCTCCAGCACCCATTGTGCGGGATCATGGGACCTTTCGGGTCCGGTAAAACGAGTGCGTGTCCAGTAAAGGGTCAATTGATCTCTAGGCTCCAGCCGCCCAGTAAGAGCGATGGTGTGATCAGAAGTCAAGGCTATGTGATCCGCGCGACCTATCGTCAGCTGTGGGATAAAACCATTCCCAGCTGGAAAGATGTTTTCCCGGTCACCAGTGACTGGCCGTTCGAGGGCTCCAAGAACGGGCCGGCGACGCACCGGATCAAATGGCGTGAAATCAGCGCCCTGGGGCAGGCCGGGCGTGTGACAAAAGAGGATCCACGTTACTGGCAATGGTATGAGATGATCGTGCATTTCGTCTCCCTTCCGGAAGACGGTGTCGACGAATTCATCCGCGGGCTGCTGGCGACATGGATCTGGCTCAACGAGGCGGATACGCTGCCGGGCTATGCGGTGGGCGGTCTGCTTGGGCGTCTCGGCCGGTATCCGCCGCCCCACTTGCTGCCGGACAATGTGACGGCCGGTTTCAATGCCTTGCTCTGCGACTTTAACGCGCCCAATGAAAGCAACTGGACGTATGACCGCTTCATCCGCAATCCGACGCCGGGTACCAAGCTGCATGTCCAGCCGTCCGGATTTGATCCGAATGCGGAAAACCCCACGCTGCGCAAGTTGCGGCCGAAATATTATCACGAGATCGCGGCCGATATGGCGGAATGGGAAGTCAACCGCTTCATCCGCAACAAGGTGGGGTATTCGCGCGATGGCAAGCCGGTCTATGAGACGTTTGACCGCGACCGTCACATTGCCGATCAGCAGCTGAAGCCATGGCGTGACGTACCGATCCTTGTGGGGGTTGATGGCATGCAGGATGCCGCCGCCGTCATTGGCCAGAAATATTTCGATGGCCGGACCCAGGACCTGCAGAGCCTTGTGACGCCGGATGGCAACAAGACGGATGCCGTGAGCTTCGGCAAGGCGCTGAAGGAAGTGCTGGCGGGTGAGTATCCCTACCATGCGGTTGTCTGCATGCTTGACCCGTCCTTGTGGAATTCGAACCCTGCCGATCCGGACTTCACGCCCTGGGCCGTGAATTTTGCCGAGGCGTCAGGTCTGGTCTGCATCCCTGCGCCGACGAATGATATCTGGCGGCGGATCAAGGCCGTGCGCCAGGAACTGGACCGGGTGGTGGGTTCAAAGCCGGCGCATCAGGTTGACCCGTTCCGGAATGAAACGCTGATCGATGGGTTCACGTCCGGCTACAAAATCAAGAAGTCGAAAGGGGCAGACGGAAATTTTGCCGAGAAGCCCGACAAGCGAAGCCATTTTTCGCACGTGCATGATGCACGCCAGTATCTTGCATTGCTGAGAGGAACGCACACCGATGTGCTTGACGCCGCAATCGAATTGCAGGCAGATCGGCTGCGGGCGGTTCGCGGCGCTGACACGATAGGTGGCGGCGCTGTTTTGAATGATTGGTGAGGCTGCCCCATGAGTGGACTTTTCAAGCAGAACGTACCGGACGCGAAAACGGGGCCATCGAAGGATGACGAGCGTCAGCGCGCGATGGCGCTGGAAGCCCAGAAGCCGAAGGGCGGGCGCGGCACGACGATGCTGACCCAGGGCATGGCGTTTCCTGCGCTGGCCCCTGCGGGCACGCCACCGCCAACGAGGGCAACCACGGGGTAAGGCTATGGGCATGAGATCTGTTGTCGTGAAGACAAAGGGCTGGCGTCAGCTGGCCAAGGGCGCGCGGTTCGAGATCTGCAGTCATGACGGGGCGTGCCTGGTCTTCATCGGCAAGAAGACGCCTCCCGAAGAGGTGGGCGTGGTGGGGATGGAAATCCCGATATCCAGCCGGCAGGTGTTCGATGTGGGTGATGGCGAAACGGCCTGGGGGCAACTGTATGGCGTAACGTCCCGTTCCGTGGGGCGGGTGACCGTTCGGGAATTGCCGGGCGCGGTCTCGGTCAAATCGATCAGCAAGCGCGCGAAGGTGTCGAAATGATCGATCCCGAACGCATCGATGAGCGCTCGAAAGATTTTGCGCGGGCGAAGCTGCAGCGGCTGGAGGAGCTGAAAACCATCCGGGCGGCGCGCGAACCGGAATTGCAGGAAATTGCTGATTATATTTGCCCGCGCCGGGATTTCACACTGACGCCCACGAAAGGCGCAACGCGGACCCGGCGTCTGATGGGCACGACCGGCATGGTGAGCCATGAGCGTTTTGCAGCTGTGCTGTATGGTTACATGCTGAGCCCCGCCACGCCTTTTACGCAGCCGCGCCTGCTCAGCCGCGAGCCGACCTATGAGGAAGATGCCTATTTCGATTATGTGTCCCGGCGGATGCATACGTTCTTCGCGTCGGCCTCGAACACGTTCCGCACGACCATGGCCGAAGATGTGCTGGATATTACCGGGTTCGGATCTTCGGTGTTGTGGCAGGACAAGACGCCGCAAGGCTCCAAATATCTCGCGGTGCCTTTCCGGCAATGCTATTGGGACCAGAATGAGTGGGGCGAGATCGACACGAATTACCGTGTCTATGAGATGAGCCTGCGCCGCGCGGCCCTGAAGTGGCGGGACAGCCCGGCGCTTGCCAAGCGCATGGAGAATTCCCAGTCTCCGGAACATGAAATGGTGGAGGTCCTGCACCTGGTTGAACCTCGCGTAGGGGGCGTGCGCGGAAGCGTCCGCGAGGGCATGCCCTGGCGCGATGTGAACATTCTGACCGAGGCCATGGAAGTGCTGGATGTGGGCGGGCACAACCGGTTCAAATACAATATCGGACGGTTCAAGACCCGGCCGGGCGATCCGCTGGGCCAAGGCGCGATGTGGGCTGCGCTGCCTTTCTGCAAGCTGGAAAGCGCCGCCTTTGAAAGCTGGATCCGCAATGCCGAGAAGCGGGCGGACCCGGCCTTGTGGACGATGCTGCCGCGCGGCACGGCCATCGACCGGCGGCCCGGACAGGTCAATTTCTTCAACCAGCTGATGGCGGTGGGCATGCGGGATCCTCGCCATCTGATCCAGCATCTGGAAGAGGGCGGGGATACGGGCGTCAATACCGAGGTGCTGCGTTACCTCGCGAACCGGATTGAAACGGCCACCTATATCGACTGGCTGACCCCGAATGAGGGGCCGCAGAAGACCGCGACGGAGGTCTATGACCTTCGGGATCTTCGCCTGCGGACCATGGGCCCCATTGTCGCGCGGATGGAGCACGAGAAAATGACCGGCATTGCCGAACAGACCTATGAGGATCTGGACTCCCTTGGCTGGTTCGGGGACCCGCCCGCCAGCCTGCATGACGAGGAAATCGGTTTCGAGTTCAAGGGGCCGCTTGCGACCGCCCAGCGCCAGGGCGAGGGTGAAAGCATCCTGCGCACGATCGAGGCCGGCAGGGGCCTTGCCGAGATTGATCCGGATGTCGTGCATTTGTTCCGGTCCGAACCGACGGTGCGCAAGCTGGCAGACGTTTACGGCATGGATGGTTCCCTGCTGTCCTCGCCCGCCGAATATGCAGAGCGCCGGGAGGCGCAGCGCGAGCTGGGGAACATGCAGGAAGAAATGCAGGCCGCCACGGTGGCCTCCCAGGCGCTGCGTGACGGGGCGCAGGGCGTGGCCACGCTGCAGGCCGCCCAGGGCGGGGGCGCGTGATGTTCCGGTTTTTTCAAAAGCGACGGGCAGGGGTGCGCCGGGCGGGCTTCCGGACGGCGTTCACGATGCAGGGGGATCCGGTCTTCCGGGATGAGCAGCGGCGGCGCGAGATCTATGCCAAGGTCTTCGGCACATCAGATGGCCGCATGGTGCTGGCCGATATCCTGATGGGCAGCGGCATTGCGTCGCCAGCCTGGACGCCCGGCCGTCCGCAGGAAGACGCGCAATTCAATTCGGGGTGCCATGCCATGGCGCTCCAGATCGCCGAGACCGCCGGTCTCAATCTCGGGGCGCTCGGCCAGGCCATGGTCGAGGGCCATCTTGAAGCCATGATGCAAGCTGAGGAGCCACAGCATGACTGATACCAACAACACGCCCGCCTCTCCACCGCCTCCGCCGCCAGTGGTACCTTCGACCACGCCACCGGCCGCGCCGCCGCCCCCGCCGCCACCTGCTTCCGAGGTGAATGCGGGGGCGGACTGGCTGACCAGTCTGAAGCCGGAATGGCGCGAGCATATCGAGAAAAACAAGTATCCGACCGATGACCAGAACACGCTGATGGAAACCCTGCTGATCAGCGATGTCGGCGCGATGAACAAGCTGGGCCGTCCGCAGTCGGATCTGATCATCAAGCCGAACGGGACATTCGAGGAAAACCGGGATGCCTATCTGCAGGGTATGCGGGCCTTTGGCGCGCCGGAAGACAAGGCCGGCTATGGGGAAGCCCCGACGATTGAGGGCATGGAGTTCAAGGATGGCATGTGGGACGGATTGACCGCAGCCTTTGCCGATATCGGCGTGCCTGAATTCATGGTGAAGCCTGTGCTGGAAAAGGTTGGCGAGCTGGTCAAGGGCCAGGTCGAGGGCGCAGCGGCCGATGTGAAGACGCCGGAACAGCTGAAGCAGGAAGGGATCGACGCCCTGGCTGGCGAGGTCGGGCAGGCGAAGGCGATGCAGATGCTGGATGACGCAACGACGCTGCTTAAGTCCAGGGAAGGGGGCGTGGAGTTTGCCCAATATCTCGATGAGAAGGGCCTGGGCAACGATCCGCGGATGGCCAAGTTCCTGTCCGGTATCATGGCTGACTACAAGGAAAGCGGCATTCATCTGGAGCCCGGCCAGAGCGGTGACGCGCCGGTCATGAGCAAGCAGCAGGCGGCAGCCGAGCTGGACAAGCTGGAAGCCGACCCGTCTTTCAAGAAGCGCCTGATGGACAGGACGGATCCGGGCCACAAGGCCGCCGTGGACAAGCGCGCGGAATTGGCAGCGATTGCCTTTGAATAGTTTGCACGAGGCGCTTGACCGGGCGCGCAAATCACGCATGGAATGCACGCCAGAGTGCATCTGCATTCCATGCGTGCGGGCCGGGGGGTCTCGTCTGACAGGCGGGGTCCGGCAACCGACGCCGGCAAAGCGGCCGTCAAACGCCAGGCGCGAGTCCGGAGATCCGGGGGGTTCAGCCGAATTGATCTGATTAATTTGGCAAGGAACACTCCAATGAATGACGTAGTCAATCGTCTCGAAGGTCACAAGGTTGCGATCTTCGCGCGGAACATCGATCTGGTTCCGCAACAAAAGAAAAGCCGGCTGCTTTCGCATGTTGATGCGGATACGGCCTATTCCGAACATGGTGATCGCTGGATGGATGACACGATGGGTCTGTCCGATCCGCAAGAGGTCATGCAGGATGTGCGGCCGACGCCGGGCGGCGAAATCGACAAGTTCCGCCGGTTCGCGTTCTTCAGTACCTATGATGACGGCAAATGGGTCGGCACGCGCGAAAAGGCCGAACAGCTGGTCGATCCGACGAACAAGACCGTCATGGCGATGGGCGCCGGCCGGGAGCGTCGCCGTGACAAGAAAATCATGTCTGCCATGTATGATTCGATGTGGGTCAATGACGAGAATGGCACGCCGGGCCTGGTCGATCTGCCGTCTTCCCAGGTGGTCGCGGTCAATGACTGGACCTTTTTCAAAGGCAAGGCTGATGGGGGCGGTACGGCCCCGACGGAAGATGCCGGCCTGACCGTGCCGAAATTGCGCAAGGCCAAGGTCATCGCCTCCAATCATATTATCGATGATATGGGCGGGGAATGGTGCATCGCCTATGAAGAGGAGGATCTGCAGAATTTGCTGACCTCTGTCGAGGTGGCGAGTGCCGACTATAACAAGGTCCTGGCCCTGATTGATGGCGAGATTGATCTGTACAAGGGATTTCGCTGGGTCAAGGTCGACAATGGCCGCTGCAAGTATAATGCGGCCACCACGACCGCGACCCTGCCGATCTGGCATACCGGAAACATCCAGTACAAGGAGCGTCCGCTTGTCACCACGCGCGTCGGGGAGCGGCCGGACTATTCCTATCGCTGGCATGCTTTCTATGAGGCGCAGGATTCCGTGCTGCGGCGCTTCGATACCGGCGTCATCCACGTGCTCTGCAAACGGTAGGACGGACGGGCTTCAGCCCTTCCATTCCTGAAAGGAACCGAACATGACTATTGAAACCGTATATGGCGAATACGTTCTGGGCCGGGCGAAGAATGCCCCGGTCCGGACCGGCCGTTTCCATAATTTCGACCAGACCTATCGCAACATCATGGATCATGCTGTCCTGCCCGCCGGGGCAGAGGCGACGTCCGTGATCTATCTGGCCGAAGTGAAGCCGGACAGCATCCTCTCGATGCTTGGCCTGCTGAGCTTCGATGCGCTGGGGGCCTCCACCACGCTGTCAATCGGGCTGGCGGATGATGCTGAAATCGGCCTGTCCGGCAAGGCGGCGCTGCTGAACGCCGCCGCGTCCACAGCCTCTGCCGGCAGCATGTCTGTCGGCGCGGCGATTGACCGGGCCAACTGGTTCAAGCCGCTCTGGACCCTTGCGGGCCTGACGGCGAAGCCCACGAAAAAGGTGTCGCTGATTGCCACGCTGGGCGGGGCGACATCGGCTGCAGGCGGGGATCTCGCCTGGGAAATTCCGTTTGTGACGTTCTGATCTCCTGGCTCCAACTAGGGCTATGACGTCACACGGCCCCGGTCGGCTCGCATCGGCCGGGGCCACCCCTTTAAGAAAGACCGGCAAGGATGGCGACCGAACACCAGATCAAGAACCGCGCCATAGGCCTGATCGGCGGTGAGCCAATCAAGGACCCGAATGCCACGTCCGCCTATTCCGGCCGATCGCGCCGGGTGATCGATCTCTACGACATGGTCTACGAAGAGGCGTTGTCCCTCTGGCCCTGGACCTGCGCGCGCGGACGCAAGCTGCTGACACCGGCTGAAGAAAAGCCTGAATGGGGGTTCGGTTATCAGTATGCGCTGCCGGACGGGGCGATCTCCGTGCAGGCGGCCATGACCGGCGGGTGTGACTTCGAAGTCGAGGGCCGCTTTATCCTGACCGACCATCCGGGGCCGCTGAAGACACTGATCAGTATCCGGCAACAGGAAGATTGGCTGCACCCGCTTGTTGCCTATCTAATCGCCTGCCGTCTGGCGCTGGCGGCCGTGATGGGGCAGGCCGAGAGCACAACCCTGCAGGAGCGTGTGAGGGGCTTTCAGCAAGACGCCTTTCTCGAAGCGACGCAGGCAGAGAATTCGCAAGGGTCCAGCCTTGCAAAGCTGGGCTCCGAATGGGTGCTGGCGGCGCAGACGGGATATGCGCCGGAGCTGCGTGTGGCGGGCATGATCCCGCCCGAAAGTTACTGGTTGAAGGGATAGGGCATGGCAGGGCGCGGGCGTCTGATCCAGACCAATTTTTCAGGCGGCGAGCTGTCCAAGGCGGCACGCGGCCGACCGGATACGAATGTCTGGTCAGGCGGGCTGGAGATCAACCGGAATTGTGTCACGCGCCCGGCCGGGGCAAGTGACCGGCGCGGGGGGGCGGCCTATCTTGGGGATGCCAAGGCAGGCGCTGGAGACAAGAAATGGTTTGTCCTGCGCAAAGGCATTAATGACATTGTGCGGATCGAAGCGGGTGCCTACAGGTTTCGGTTCTGGGATGGCATGACCCGTCAATTGATTACATCCGGGGGCAGTCCGGTAGAGGTCGTCATTCCCTGGAGCAATGGCGAGTTGCAAGGCCTGCGCTGCTCACAGCAGGGGGATGTGCTCTGGTTCAGTCATGTGGGCCATGGCTATCCTACCAAGGCACTGAAGCGCACCTCCCCCACCAGTTTTTCCCTGGTCGATGTTGACTATCTGGAGGGGCCTTTCAAAACGCTGCAAAGCAATGCACCGCTTCTGACATTTGGGGCTTCTTCCGGATCCGGCGTCAGCTGCGGCGCGGCGTCCTCTTTGTTCAGTGCGGACATGGTGGGATCCCTGATCCGTGTCGAGGCTACGACAATGCCGGATGTTGCCAGCTGGACATTTGATGTCCCGACCGAGCTGGGCGATTATTGCCGGAACGGAAACCGGATCTATGAATGCACGGACCGCGGTGACCCCTTCAAGACCGGCAACAGTCCGCCGGTGCATGAAGCGGGAGCGTACTGGGACGGCACCTTCCGCGACAACATCCAGTGGACCTTTCGTGGGTATACGTATGGTCTTGCGGAGATTACGGGCTATACCAGCCCGACCAGCGTTACGGTCAAAATCCTGCAGCGCCTGCCATTCTATGGGGCGGCAAGCAAAACAAGCGATGTTTACTATCTGGGGGCCCTGTCAGATGCAGAGGGCTGGCCGGCTGCGACGACGATCTTCGAGGACCGGTTCTGTGCCTTCGGCAGCGCTACCGATCCGGCGCGTTGCTTCCTCGGGCGCACCGAGTTGTACACGCCGGAAACCGCTGACATGCGGCCCGGTTTTGCGACCGAAACGCTGGATACGGATGCGGTGCGCCGGTCGCTCGCTGAAGGGGAGACGGCTCATATTGTCTGGGCCATGGTCATGGATGGTCTTTTGCTGGGTACGACAGTGGGGGTGCGCCAGCTGACAGGGCCGTCGGCGGATGAAGGGATTACGCCGGCCGGAGCTGTTCCGCGTACGGTAACTGAAATTCCCTGCAGCCCGGATCTTCCTGGTATCAAGGCTGATAATGCCCTGATCTATTCGGCGGTGGGAAACCAGGAGCTGATCGAGGTGAGCCGTCAGCGGGATGCCATACCGCGCAATTTGCTGGAACTGGCCGAGCATCTCACAGATGGGGGTATTCAGTCTTATTGCTGGCAGGGGCGGCCTGCCCGGATCCTGTGGGTCGTGACAGATCGCGGCCGCCTGCGTTCGCTGACCTATTCGCCGGAAAATGACACTTATGCCTGGGCTCCGCATCCGCTGGGAGGATCTTATGAGGGGCGCGAGCCCTGGGTGGATGATGTGTGTTCCGCGCCGGGCCCTGATGGGCGCGATGAAGTCTGGCTGATTGTCGCGCGGACAGTGAACGGGGCGACCTTGCGAACGGTGGAATATATCACGCGGCGGTTCGATCAGCATGTCATGCGTGTTGAAGACGCCTGCTGTCTTGATGCGGCCGCCTATGTGGATCTCTGGCAAGGGTACACGGCCTATGTCGAGGATCTGGGGGAGGGGCGCGTACAGCTGTCTGCCGGCTCCGGCCCGTTTGTGGCTGGGGATGTCGATCGGGAATTCTGGTTGACGGGGAATGGCAGCACATATGACCGTGCCGATGAGAAGATGCCTGTCAGGGTGTCCATAGACACAGTCGTCAGTGCAACGATTGCCGAGGCCTCCCTTATCGGGGGGTATGATGAAAGCCTCTGGAAGAACCGCACACTGCGCATTGCGCGGCCAACCAGATCCATAGGGGCTCTTGACTGGCTTGAGGGTGAGGAGGTCATGGTCAATGCAGACGGCCGGGCCTTTGGGCCTTTCACGGTTGCTTCCGGAGTGATCACGCTGACCGATAGCGCCGGCGGCGATGTCTGGATGGCCAGAGGCTGGATCGGTCTTGCCTATGAAAGTCTCCGCAGGTCATTGCCTGTCAATGGCGGGGAGGGGCTGGGATCTTCGCTGGGAGCGATGGGGCGGATCTCCGGTCTGACCGTGCTGACGGATGGTGTTGCCGAGGGGCGCGTGAAGCTGGTGGATCAGCCGGATGATTATGCCATTCCGCTGAACTGGCAGTTTGCCGAGGATCCATTGGGGCAAGCGCCTGATGCGGAAAGCAACGATCGCTGGCTGGACCTTGAAACCGGCTATGACCGCGACAAGCAGATCGAGGTGATTGCAGATGGTCCGCTGCCCTGTTCCCTGACCGGCTTTGTCCTGAAGGTGGAGAGTTATGGGTGAGTTCCGCGCGATTGCCCAGGTGGCTGATGTTCATATCTGTGAGGCACTGGCGCAACGTGTGGCGGCCGAGTTCGGCAAGGACTGGCCGGGGCTGCGGTTCAAGGGCGATGCCTGGGCCTATGTCGATGGCGGCCAGGCGCGGGGGATTGGTGGCATAGAGCCGGTCTGGAAAGGCCGGTATGTGCTCTGGTCCTATGTCAGCGAATTGTCAGTGGGGGACTGGCGCCGTGTGCTGAGGTTCACCCGGTTGCGGCTGCAGCGCGCTCTGGCCCAGCCGGACGTGAACCGCGTCGAGGCGACGGCCTTGCTGACCCATCCGCGCTATTGCCGCTTCCTGGAGCGGCTCGGCTTTCTGGCGGAAGGGATGCTGCTGAATTATTCACCGAAGGGTGAAGACATGATGATGTACTCGCGCGTTCCCGGAGGGGAGCCATCGGCATGAGTGGGTTTGAAATGCTGCTGGTCGCGCAAGCGGCGGGGACTGTCCTGCAGACGGCCGGCGCGATGGTCGATGCGGAAACCGATAGCAAGATCGCGCGCAACAATGCCATCCAGACGCGGGCAGAAAGTGTCGAGGAGGCGGGGCTGCTTTCGGCCGAAGGGCGTCGGCGAAGTGCTGCCGCGAAAGTGCGGGCGGCCAGTTCCGGCCTGTCGCTGGACGGGTCTGCGCTGGATGTGATCGGGGAGCTGGAGGCCGAAGGAGAGTACCGTGCACGGACGGCCCTGCATGAAGGGCGCGTCCGGTATGACGGATACCGCGCTGAGCAGAAGAATGCCAAGAGCCGCAAGACAACAAGTGCCGTGATCGGGGCGTCGCAACTCGGAGCCACCATGCTGACGGCCGGCATGAATTTCGGGAGCACGTCGGGATCATCCGCCGCCCTTCATGCGGGTGGCAAGGCAAACACGCTGGGAGGGCTCTGATGCCGGTAAGAATTGATGCAGGCCGGTCGCGTGTTTCGGCTCCCAGGACGGGCGGTGTTGTCATTCGTGGCACGACAGGTGGCAGCAATGCGCGCGCCATCGGCAGCACCTTGTCTGACTTTGCAGATGGTCAGCTGCAACAAATCCGCGCTGAGCGTGCGGCCGAGCAGGCGGCTGCGGATCAGATCGATATTGCAAAAACCTCCAGCGCCGCGCGGCTTGAGTGGCAGAAGCGCCTGAATGACGAGCTGGATGCCTATGACGGGGCGGAGCCGGGATTTACGGAGAATTTCACCACGAGTTTCCGGCAGGATGCCGAGGCGCGGCTGGCTGGCCTCAATCCGCGCATTCGTCAGGCCGTCGAGCTGGATCTTGTGCAATTTGGCGAGCGCCTGACGGCTGGGGCCATCGAGGGCGCGCGCGGCAAGCGCCAGGCCTATGTGATGCGCGGCCTGCGCGAGACGCTGGACACGGAAGCGGAAGCCCTGCTGGCCTCACCCATGGATCTGGCGAGCGCGCTGGAAGGCCTGGAGCCGCTGACGGAAGCCGCCCCGGCGGCGTTGCGCGACAAGTTCCGGGAGGAAGCGCGCGCGCAGCTGGCCAGCGCCTATGTTGACGGGCTGTTGCGCGATGATCCTTCCGAACTGCATTACCAGCTGGAAGCTGGCATGCTGGACAGCGTGCTGGATGCAAAGCAGAAGGCCCAGCTGCAATCGACCGTATCGGGAACGATTGCGCGCCAGGCCAAGGCGGCGGAACAGGCGGCCCATGCACGTCGTCGTGAAGAAGAAGGGGCTGCCAAGGATCTGGTTGCGCGGGTAGTTGCCTATGAGGGGGCAGGTCTTGCTGCCCCGCCGGATCTGCTGCAGGCGGCGCGGGATGCTGCGATCGGGATCACGGATCCCGGCCTGATCGAGAAGATGGAGCTGGCCAGCTACAAGCGCCGGACCAGAGGCAGTGGCGGGTCCAAAACGGCCAAACAGTCACTCGACGTGCTGGAGAAGACGCTTGAGGCAGGCCTTGCGCCGGCTCCGGAAATGATTGCGCGGGCGCGTGCTGACGTCGAGGCGTCCGGAACGGATGCGCTCTATCAGCGTCTCAACGATATTGCGGCGGCGCAGGAGATCCGGCAGGAGGCCGCGCTGATGCCAAAGGCCGATCTTGCCGCGCGCCTTGCGGAGATCCGGTCCGGCACGGTGACGGAAGAAGGGCTGAAGGAATTCCGTATCCTCAACAAGGTGGCCGCGCAGCGCGAGCGGATGGGCGGGGATGACAATGTGGGCTGGGCCGAACAAAATGGCCTGGTCCTGCAGCAGCTGGATCTTGGCTCTGAAACGCTGGCGGGGGATTTATCCCGCCGCGTACTGCAGGCGGAAGCGCTGGCCGAGATGACCGGCGAAAAGCTGCAGGTTTTTTCGAAGGTCGAGCGCGCGCGGTTTGGCGAGGCGCTGGATGCCCTGCCGGCGGATCAGCAGGCGGACATGCTGGCGCGGCTGACTGTTGGGGCGGGCGGCCGCTCCGGCGCCGTCATCCGCGAGCTGGCGGCGAAAAACCCTGTTTATGGACAGGCTGGATATCTGACGGCAACCGGGCGGGGAGATACCGCCCTGGCCGCGCTGCAGGGGGCAAAGCTGCTGAAGGAGCGTCCGGATCTCTTGCCGAGATCCAAGGCGGTGTTTTCCGAAGTCGAGAATGCCTATTTCGGAAACGCCATTCCTGCGGCGCGTCTGGATGTGCGCAAGGGCATTACCGACATGGCGCGGGCGATCTATGCCGGAGATCTCGCCCGTGAGGGCAAGGGGGCAAAGGATTTCGATGCGGATGAGTATCAAGCGGCCCTGCAACGCGCAGCCGGACAAAGCGGAGTGACGGGCGGCATTGGCGACGTTGGCCGGGGGCGCATCCAGCTGCCGGCGCATATGACAGCCGATCAGGTAGAAGGGCTCGTCAAGTCGGCCGAAATCGAGGACTGGGCCGCCTGGTCGCTTGGCGGTGTTTCCATGCCCTCCGTGATCGGAGAAAATGGCATGCAGCCGGTCGATGCGCGGTTCCTGAAGAAGTCCTATCTGATCAGTGTGGGCGAGGGGCGTTATCAGGTGAGCCTGACAGATCCGCGTTTTGGCGCGCAATATGTTCTGGATGGGGACAGCTCACCAGACGCGCCACGCCCGTTCGTGCTTGACCTCAGTCAGGTTGACCCGGCCGTTGTGCATCAGCGCTTCGCGGCGTCCGCTGCGCAGGCGCGTGTGCGGGCGAGGACCGCCCCGAAGGCGCAGGACTGGGGCCGTGACGATCCGCGTTACCAGGACTATCTGAAGCAGCAAAGTGACAAGAAACCCATGAGTTGGGGGCGTGATGATCCGCGCTACAAAGACTATCTGAAGAAGCAGGCGGACGACTGATGGGGGAATTCCTGGAGCCTGATGATCTGATGCCGGATTTTGTTCCGGCGCGTGCGGACGTGCTGCCGGACCCGAGTGCCGGGGACATTTTCGGGGCCAGTATGGAAGCCATGCGGGCGACGGATCTGACCAGTTCGGAAGCCGAAAATCAGGGCCGGGCCTTTGGCGAGATCTGGGACGGCATGCTGCAGTCTTTCGATGGTGATGCTGCGGCCATGTCAGAGGCACTGCAGGCCCAGCAGCCGCCAGCGTTGGCAGGCCTGGATGCAGAGCAAAGGGCGCGTCTCTCCGTCGGGATGGCGTATGACCTGGCCCAGCTGGAGCGTATCAGGGCCTATCGCAACAGTTTGCCGCCCGAGCAGCGTGAGACCATACCGGACCCCGACCGGCTGGAAGCGCGCGCAAGAGAGATTGCCCTGCAGCGCTATACGGAAGCCGAGGCGGTGATGAGCCAGGCGCGCGGTTTCGGAGAGGGCGCAGCCAAGTTCGGGGGCGGTATGGCCGGGGCGATGACGGACCCGGTGAATATCGCGGCGATGATGATCTTCAAACGGCCGCTGACGACGTTCCGGGGCGCGGTGGCCTATGGCGCGGTCACGTCCGGGGCGACCGAATTGGTGCTGCAGCCCGTCGTGCAGGACTATCGCGCCGAAGTCGGCCTGCCGGCCGGCTGGGATATCGGCTTTCAGAATGTGCTCTATGCGACGCTGGGCGGGGCTGTATTCGGCGCGGGCGAGGGCGGGCTGATCAAGCTGGGGCAGGCCCTGGACGCGCGCACGCGACAGGGCGTGGCCACGAATGTTGATTTGCAGGTGAAGGAGATTGTCGACCGCTATGCGGCGGGCAATCTGGATGCTGAAGGGGTGAAGGAGGAATTTGCCGCCCTGGCGCAGCGCGACCCGGCCTTTGCGGCCGCCATCGAGATTTCCGAACGCACGGCGGCGGCCGAAGCGGCGCTGGAGGAAAATCCGTTCGGGCTCTCGCCTGAAGCGATGGAGGCGCACAATGCGCGCCAGATTGCCGGCCTGGCGGACCTCGCGCCCGAGATCGATCCGGAGCTGCGGCCGGAAGATGTTGCCCCGGCAGATCTGCCGCCGGCCCCGGCCGTGGCCGGCGCGGAGATTCCGCAGGCCTGGCAGGATATGGGGCTGGAGATTGTGGACTATGGATCGCTCGCCCGTGATCCTGACCGGTTCCAGTTCAAGGAAAGCGACCAGGACGGGGTGACGGATGCCTTGCGCGATGTTGAGGCCTGGGAGCCCGAACGCGCGGGCGTGCTGCTGGTCTGGGAAGCGACGGACGGCACGCGCTATGTGGCCAATGGCCATCAGCGCCATGCCCTTGCCGATCGGCTGACATCTGCCGGGGCAGACCCGATCAGCGGCCCGGCTTTCATCCTGCGGGAAAATGAGGGCGTGACCGCCGAAGCGGCCATGGTGCGCGGAGCCCTGATCAATATTGCCGAAGGATCAGGCACCAGCCTTGATGCAGCGCGGATCCTGCGGGCCGATGCGGATGCGGGCGCTACCCTGCCGCCCAGGTCGCCGCTTGTGAAAGAGGCCAAAGGCATCTCCCGCCTGTCTGATGAGGCCTTCGGGCTGGTGGTCAATGAAAAGATCAGTCCCCGCTGGGGCGCGCTTGTCGGGGCGCGGGTCGAGGATCCGGCCCTGCAATCGCAAATCGGCCTGGCGCTGCAGGGTGTGGATCCGCGCACGCTGACCGAAGCGGAGTCGATCATTCAGGATCTGCTGACTGTTCCGGTTGTCGAAGGCAGGACAGCCGATCTGTTCGGGGAAGCGGATTTCAAGCAGGCCCTGATTGCCGAGCGGGCAAAGGCCAAGGCGGCCGCCCTGCGTCTTCTGAGCCGGGACAAGCGGACCTTCGGCACGCTGACAAAGGAATTCCAGAATATCGAGGCCGAAGGGAACAGACTGGACCCGGCGGCCAATCGTGAGGTAGAACAGCAGGCCGCCCGTCTGAAAGAGCGGATTGAAAGGGAAGCCCATGTCAAAGGCGAAATCTCGGATGCCCTCTCCGACGCAGCCCGGTCCATCTCCGAAGGTGAGCCGGTCGAAGCGGCTGCAAGACGCCTTGTCCAGTCTCTCACCGGGCGAGCTGAAGGCGGCGGCCAGCGACGCAGCGCTGATGCGGGCGGCGACGGCGCGGATCCAGCTGAAGGCGCAACAGCGGGCCGACGCGGAGCGAACCGGCTTGGTACCGGGCTCGCTGACCTCCTAAAGCGGCAGGGCGACGGCACCGAGCGGGTCATAGCGGCCTATGCCGATGCCGAGGATTTCGGCCAGTCGGCCTTTGATCTGATCACAAAAGGCAAGGCACCGGATGCAAGCCCGGCGGCTGCAAACCGGCTGGCGTCAGCGGCCGTGAAGTGGCGCGGCAAGGTGTACAAGGGCAAGAACCATGGCGATGCCGTGCGCGCGGCCGAGGCGGCCAGCGGCGAGACGATTGCCGGCATTTCTGGCGGGCAGGGGGAAGCGGTCGCAGGCTTTGTCGATGCGCGGGGAAAATTCCTGTCCCGCACGGATGCGGCCCTGTCGGCCCTTGCCAGCGGGCAGGTGACGGATCCGGCCGTGCGGCGCGTCATCGAGGCCCGGATCAAACGCGGCGAGGACGTCCCGTTGACCACGGAACATGTCGATTTTTCCGCAGAAGGCGGACGGTTTACGAAAGCGTCCAGCCTGGGGCATCCGGGTTGGGATGCGGCACGTCGGGCCGGCATCGATCTGTCTCCGCAAGCGCGTCTGAAGCGCGCCGGTGAGATGGGGTTCAATACGGATGAAATGTTGTTTCATGGGACGAGCCGCGAGTTTGAAGCGTTCGATGCGAATGCCGCGAAGGTTTCCTCCTCTGACCAGGAAAGCGGTATCTTCTTTACGCCCCGCGCGCTCACGGCGGATCAGTTTGCCAGGTATGCCTCATCAGAGGAGGGAGGGTCCGGCAAGGAAATTGTCATGCCCGTGTTCGTTCGCGGAACGCTGCGGACAGTCACGAAAGATGAGTATTATAACAATCTGAAAAAGCTGGGGTGGTCTGATGAAGACATGCGCGACGGCATGCTTTACGAGCCGCTTCTGTTCGCAAAAGTCATTAATGAAGCCAAAGCGCTAGACTATGACGGGGTGCGTTTTGTCGGTGTGAAAGAAACCAGGTTTGGTTTTCCAGCTGATCAGGTTGTTATCTTTGACCCAAAGAATATCCGGTCCATAAACGCCGTATTCAATCCGAAGTTTGATGGATCTGCCGATATTCTAGCGGCCAAATCGTCCACTACGCACCTCGCGCCCAGTGAGCTGGCGCGGATGGATACGCTTTTCGTCAAGGATGATGCGGCGCAGATCTCGCGTGCCCTGGCCGAGGCTGCCGCGTGTGCAGGAGGTGTACCAATGGCTGGCATGGGACAGATGGTGGCCGGATCGGCCGTCGGGCTGGGAGTGGGGCTTGGCCTTGCCGGGATGGCGATGACCTACGGAACCGAGCAGCAGCGGGATGATCGCTGGGAAGAATGGTTCCAGACGGATCCGGACATGGAATTCGAACGGGAAGTGCGGGCCGAATATGAGCAATTGAAGGCGGAACGGGTCGAGCAACGCGCTGCCGCCTTGTGGCGTGTGCAGTTGCAGCGGGCGACAGGGGAGGCGTTCCGTGAAGATATCGGCCGGCTTCCTGCCTATATGAGCCAGATGCAATATAATACGTGGGCGGAACGGTTCACAGGTGTGGCGGCCGCTTTTCTGGATGACATGATCGGTCATGAAAGCGATGGTGACTGGCAGGCAAAAGCGCCGACCAGTTCGGCAACCGGCGGTGCGCAATTCATCGCCTCGACCTGGCGCAAGATGATGAAGGAATACGGCCCGCAATACGGGCTGACCCTGGACCCGTATTCGGCCGATGCGGATGAGCGCCAGCGTGTTCTGGAGCTGCGAACAGATCCGCGCTGGGGCACAGTGATGGCCGCCCTGTTTGCCAAGGACAATGCGATCTGGTTGCAGTCGCGCCTCGGGCGGCCAGCCACCCAAAAGGATGCCTATCTTGCGCACTTCCTGGGCCGTGATGCCGCGCTGAAAATGCTGAAGGCCGCGCCGGATGCCAAGGCTCCGGATTTGTTCCCGACGGAAGCGAAGGCCAATCCCAATGTGTTCTATCATGGCGGCAACATGACCCGGCCGCGTAGCGTGAAAGAGGTCATAGCCCGGCAGACGTCCGGCTTTTCCGGTGATCCCCTGTTCATTCATCCTGACGTGGCGGAGGGGCGGACATGACGCCGGACTGCCGGGTTCGCGTGGCGCGGGCGCTGGGCCGTGATTTGAGTGATGCCGAAGCCGGTGAACTGGACGCGAGGCTCGCCCGGTCCGAGCGGTATTTGAGAAAGAATGACCCTGAGTTTGGCGGGCTGGACCGCAAAGGCCAGTTGGCCCGCGCGGCGGATCATGCCAGCGGCCTGCTGCAGGCTGAGGCTGACGGGCTTGTGCGAAGCTATGATATCGGCTTCCGGCTAAGGGAGGCCGGCCGGGATGCGCTGGGGGCTGATTTCGACGCCCTGGAGCGATCCGGCCGTGTCACGATGATGGACCGGGCCAGCGACCTGCCGCAATACCGTAATGGCGTTCATGATGATGCGCTGGCCGTCACGCTGGATGATGGGCGTGTCGTCATGTTCCGGGACCGGATGAGCCCCGAAGCCGTGCCGGAAATCCTGCTGCACGAGGTTGGCGTGCATGCCGGCATGGAAGGCTATCTGGGCAGGCAGGGCTGGCTGGATCTGAAACAGCAGGCGGCGGACATGCTGGCGGCGGGCGATGAGGCGGCCCTGCAGGCCGCTGCGAGGGTTCCGGGCGATACGTCGCCTGCGCATTATCTGGAAGAAGTGATTGCCCATTGGGTGCAATTCGGGCCAGCCAGGGACCAGCTGGTCAAGACGGCCATGGGGAAGATGCGCGCCTGGATTTATCGCCATATTCCCTGGGTGCGCGGGCGCGTGAGCCTGACGCATGCGATGCTGAAGGAGCTGGCCCAGGGCGCGCTGCGCCGTGAGACACGGCAGGCGCGGAAACTGGTGCGCCAGGGAGACGGTCCGCTGGCGAGTGTGCCGGCCGACGGGCAGGGGCGGTTTGCAAAATCTACCTCCCGCGTTTTGCCCTTTGAGGAATTTTCCGCAGAGATGCGCGCCATCCGCGATGACTGGGCTGATGACGAGATTGCGCGCGCCTATGATCTGCATCGCATGATCATGAGCGTTGGCTCTGGCGAGGCCGGGCGTGTGGCCCCGTCCGCGCGGCCGCAGGAGGCGCGCGAACCTGTGCCGGATCAGGGACTGCAGGCGATGGCCGAAGATGCGCTGGAAGCGCGCGGGGGAGCCGGGACGGATCTGATTGCCGACAGCGATGCGCTGGAGGCGCGGTTGCGTGAGGATATCGAGGCGAGCGGCGCAGATCCTGAAGCCGCGCAAATCACTCATCCTGACACGAATGAAACTGTGGCGGTAAAGCAGGTTCTGGATGAACTGGACCGTGAGCGGTCCATTCTGGAGCGCCTGCGCGGCTGTGCCTATCCGGGAGGGGCATGATGAGCTTTAAGGATTGTATCGACAATGGCGAAGCCGAAGGCGTGATCCCGCCGGACCGGGCAAAGCAATTGCGGGAAGAATATGGGCGGCGGCGTGACAGCTATCGTGACCTGTTCGGGGAGGATGCCGACCGGCTGGCCGCTGAGCACACATTTGACGCGCTGGAAGCCGAAGCGGCGCGTCAGCGGAAAGTGAAGGTTCTTACCATCCGCGCGCAGCAAAAGCTGGCCTTCGACATGCGCAGCTTTCGGGACGAGTTGGGTCGCGAAGACATGAAACAGGCTGGCCTTGCCCTGCTGGACTCGACCGTGTTTCAGGGCGGCATCGAGGGGGCCGACGCGCGGTATAAATCCCTGCGCGGACATTTTCACCGCATGATCCCGGAAGCCCTGCAGAAATTCACGACCAGGCTGACCGGCCAGCGCCGCAACCAGGCAGATATCGACAGGATGACCGATGCGCTGTTTTCCGGCGAGTTCGGCAAGGATGTGGCGGGTGAGCTGGCGAAGGCCGTGCACGACGCCATGGAAAAGGCGCGTCAGATGTTCAATGCGGCGGGGGGCTCCATTCCCAAACTGGAACGCTACGGCGTGCCGCAGGCCCATAGTGAGACCCGAATTCTGGAAGCCGGCTATGAGGCCTGGCGGGATTTCCTGCTGCCGCTGCTCGACCGGCGGCGGATGCTGAGCCATGCGACCGGGCAACCGCTTTCGGATGCCGAGCTGGAGCTGGCGCTGCATGATGTCTTTGAGGCAATGCGGACCGATGGCTGGTCGCGCAAATCGGCTTCGGACGCAATACGGGGAACCTCCCTGGCAAACCGTCGGACCGATCACCGTTTCCTGCATTTCAAGGACGGGCCAGCCTGGCGGACGTATCAGGAGCGTTTTGGCGATGGGGATGCCTGGTCAGCCGTGCTGGGCTATCTGGACGGCATGGCGCGCGACA
>Ga0070727_10001078_pt1 | contig 30246 bp, 21 predicted proteins | sample tdAd472_FD_66722 | JGI IMG/M metagenome (GOLD analysis project Ga0070727, IMG submission 66722) | Marine sediment microbial communities from the Atlantic coast under amendment with organic carbon and nitrate - tdAd47.2 | ecosystem: Environmental > Aquatic > Marine > Coastal > Sediment | place...
TGCCTGGCCGACGCCAGAACAGACAGGTCGGAAATGGGAACACAGGCCATGAAAATGCCTATTCCGCCTTCCGAATTCGCAATTCCGCCTTTACAGATGAACTGCTGACAAGACGGCCTTTTTACGATCTAAGCCAAGTTACAAAATTCTTTGCGCATCTGGCAGGGGTAAAAAGAGATAGACTTTAACTAGCTTTGAGCTATTATTACTGGGATTAACCATAAAATTGTCTAAATGAAATCCATTAATTATCTATGCTTGTTTTTAATTTTTTGTGCAATGGCCTGTCAACCTAAAGCTTCAGATGCAGAACAGACAGATGAGAGCGAGGCGGTAACAGCAGGAGAAACGCTCTTGTTTGTTGGGACTTATACCCCAGAAGAAAGGAAGGTTGATGGGAAAACTAGTGGAATTTATGTCTACAAGATAGACCCTCAAACGGCGGCACTTAGCTTGATCGATAGCATTAATGGTCCGATTAATCCTTCCTATTTGGCTTTTGATCCGAGCGAACGATACCTTTTTGCCGTTAATGAGTTGGCTAATGGATCAGCAGATATCATCGGTACATTGAGTTCCTATCGTATAGATGCAGTCAATAAAAATTTTAACTACATCAACACCGTTACCGCTGCAGGAGATGCGCCGTGTCATTTGATCACCTTACCCGATAGCCGTCAAATCGTCGTAGCTAATTATGTAGGAGGGAATATTGCCTTGGTACCCTATGAGGAAGATGGAAAATTGATCACGCCTGAGTCCATTATTCAACATGAAGGAAGTGGGGTAAATGCGGGGCGACAAAAGGGCCCTCATGCCCATATGGTAAAAGCTTTCCCGGGACAAGCGGGTGGTTTTGTGGCAGTTGATCTCGGCATTGACCAAGTTATTCATTATAAAGTAGATGAAACGACGCAGGCCTTGACCCAGCTTACAACCAGCTCAGTAACGCCAGGAGCTGGGGCACGTCACCTGGATTTTCACCCCTCACAGCCTTGGTGTTACGTCTTAAATGAACTAAATCATAGTATTGAGGTTTTTTACTATAAGGATTTGTCTACTGCGATGGAACGGCAGCAAGTCATTTCGACTTTGGCCGATACATCCAATGCTACAGCTTATCCCGCAGCCATTAAAATCCATCCTAATGGCAAGTTCCTTTATGCCTCAAATAGAGGACAGACGGCAGAGGAGAATAGCATTGCGATGTTTAGTATTGCAGCAGCAGATGGAAAACTTAGCTTTTTAGGTTTACAGCATACAAAAGGGAACTTTCCCAGGGATTTCGAAATTGATCCCACAGGAAAGCATCTTTATGTAGCCAATCAACGTAGCGACAATATAGTAGTATTTGAGATAGATCAGACAAACGGACAGCTTAAGGATACGGGATTGGAATATGCATTACCAATGCCGGTTTGTTTGAAATTTCTGTCCCTATAAATTTCAGGAAACGCAAACGATTTCCGTTTTTTGTGCTTCCGACCAAAAAATAGAACCATGTCAACAGATAATCATGTAGATGCGCCTGTGCTTCCCAAACTCAATACGATAGAGGAAGCTATCGCGGACATAAAAGCAGGAAAAGTTATCATTGTAGTAGATGATGAAGACCGCGAGAATGAAGGTGATTTTATTTGTGCTGCAGAGTGTGTAACGCCCGAAATTATCAATTTCATGGCCACTCACGGTAGGGGCCTCATTTGCTCCCCCATTACCGAAGATCGAGCCAAAGAACTTCAATTAACGCGAATGGTGACCCATAATACGGATCTACATGAAACGGCTTTTACCGTCTCCGTGGATTATCGCTTGAAGGGTTGCACCACCGGAATTTCTGCTTACGATCGCGCCACCGGAATTAAAGCGCTGGTTGACCCTGACTCATCTCCTGATGATTATGCTCGGCCAGGTCATATTTTTCCGCTCATAGCCAAGAATGGTGGTGTATTAAGACGCACTGGGCACACAGAGGCCGCCATAGATTTGGCTAGCTTGGCTGGCTTCTATCCTGCGGGAGTTTTGATTGAAATTTTGAATGCAGACGGTACGATGGCACGTTTGCCGCAACTGGTCGATATTGCCGCCCGCTTCGATCTCAAGATTATCACGATCAAAGACCTAGTGGCTTATCGAATGAAACGGGTTCGCTTGATTCGTAAAGAAGAAAGTCTATCCATCGAAACGGCCTTTGGTCAATTTGAATTCGTGGCTTATAAGGAATTGAATAGTACCAGAACGCATTTGGTCATCAAAAAAGGGGAGTGGTCGGAAGATGAACCCGTTTTGGTGCGGGTGCATGCTGGGTCCAATACGGGCGAACTTTTTGCCCTACTCATCAAAGGCAAGTCAAAGGAATTGCATAAAGCCATGGAGATGATTGCAACGGAAGGAAAAGGAGCTATTCTATTGATGCGCTATGACGAAGAGGAAGATTTGATCACCACGACGATCAGGGCCCTTAAAGCCCAGCAAGAAAAAGGGGAAAAAGCCAATCCCTTTCTGAAGCGAGATAATGATGCAGAGCAAAAAGATATTGGTATTGGTTCGCAAATCCTGAGGGATATGGGGATAAGTAAAATTAAATTGCTCACTAATACACCTAGGAAACGTGTTGGTTTGAATGGATACGGTTTGGAAATTACGGAAGAGGTTTCCTTTTAGCGCATATTTGGGCAATGCTTTTGGAGTAAAGAAGGATTGCCCAAACATGCTCTCTTAGCTAGAGATAGCCTATAATGAAATAGACATTCCCACCGTCGCTGCCAAGTTTGATCTTAATCCACCATTATTCAATGGAACCAATACATTGGCGAGAAATTGTACCTGATCCGAAGGTGCATAGCGGAAACCAGTTGCCGTATTGATCACATTATCTTTAATATCATTTGGGATATTACTATTGCTGATCTCTCGAAAGATAGAGCCAATTGGCGTACCAGTAGATGAAAGTATCTGATCTCGTATTGTCGTTGTGCCAGGAAATAGGCCAATCTTTTCCGAGTCATTCAAATCGATTTCGCCCAAAATATCGAAAGCAAAGGTCAGTCCAGGGGCCAATTTTTGATCAAATCCCACCGCAAATTCAAGTTCATCGCTATCCAGGTCTGCTGTTCGAAGATCATAACCTATATTGAGGTGTGGTGTAAAGTTGCCGATTTTTTGCGAAACGATTCCCGAAAATCGGACATTGGTCTTTCCGGTCCCCAGAAAGTTGTCTTGGTCGCCTGTAGGAACTCGTGCATCTATCAAGACGGCTAAGTTGCTTCCTGCTCCCTGTAGAAAGCTATATTTCAATCGAACGGCCAAGTCTCCTATACCCGCTGCGTTATCAGAGTAGGCGGTGGTGTATCGTAATTCAGGATCGGTATTCGTTCCTCCAAAACGATGATTGGCTTGACCTAATGCAGCCCAAGTAAAGCTATTCATCTCAGCTATCATTTCTCCTTCCATGGTTAAATTAACCAACGGAATGGCCAATCCTATATCCAAATTATTGGTGATTCCCGCAGTGAGGTAAAAGGCAAAAATACTAGCATCAAGGTTGAGGCCTAGTCCAATATCTAGTACATCACTTTCATTTGGATTGGTACCTAAGAATTCTCCTGGCTTTTGCTCCACATCAAGATGAGTAAAAGAAAACTGCATCTCATTCGTGTTAATCCCACGGATACGAGAAGGAGATAAAAGCGTATAGTTAAATCCAAAATTGATTTTACCTTTGCCCAAGGTCTTTGCTGTTTCAGCAAAAATTGGCCCCAGACTTTCACTAATACTGACAGGTTGGCCAGTAGAAAAATCAAAAGTTACCCCTGCTGAAGTAGAACTGAGTGGGAAGGAAGAAATATTTCCGGCGATGAAACTATTCAGGGCAGGAGTGAGCTCATTGGCTGCCTTCATAGCTGCATCAATGAAGTGAGTGCCGTGTTCACCTGGACTACCACTCTGTAAAAACGCATCTACCAATATTTCATCAAATTTTTCTTGAAAAATAGTATTGAGTTGTGCCTTTAGTGGCAGGTAACTGACTAGGCAAAAAAGCAGGCTGGTATACAGCCATGACATACGGGGGTTAGTTTTCATTGTGATTAATTTGTCTGTTAAGTAATATTAGATTAGGAATCTATTTGAAGCCTGTAATTTTCCACGTTCCTCCATTGTTTTCCATCTTCCACATTTTTGGAAATTGGCTGTCCTCTCTTTTTCTTTTGGACTTATTGAAAAAGGACATTAAGATATTAAAATTGACTGTGGCGCTATTACCGTTGATGTTAAGCTTCTCGTTTTGCACCTTCACCGTTACATCTTGCACGTTTCGGAAGAACTGAGACCAGCCCGTTTCTTCTTGTCTAGAAATGAAACCTCCAGCCCTCAAACCGTTCAAATCAGCGGTTTCTAACCCCCTGGCATAAGTATCTAGCATACCTTGAATTTTCCGAGAAGCCAATGTGTTGTCTACTTCCTTTTCAGCAGGAGGAGGGGTAATAGCTTTGACAGGTGGTTTGGCAATCGTCACGTTGGCATATAGATCCTTAGCTCTTTGAAAGGAGCTAAGGGCTTGTTCATAATTGGCCTGCTGAAAATACTGTTCGGCTATGGACTCTCTTTCTTGGGCATTTTGGTAACCTGCATTGGCCTTAAGCTGTGCTGGCGTTCCTGGCAAAGTTTGTCGAAGCTGCGCTACCTCCGTACGAAGCTGCTCTGCTTCTCTTTGGACAGCGAGTGTTTTTTTGGCCTTATTGAGTTGATCTGCAATGCCATTGTAGGCCTCCCTTGCTGTTTTGTATAATCTTTGCGAATTGATATAACCGATCTGGGTATTCAACTGAAATTCTTGATCTGCTTCTTGCTCCATTGCCAAGGCATCCGTAAAGAGTGCTTTGGTTTGACTCTCTCCACCTAATTGTTCAGCCGTAGCCTTTATACTTTTCATTTCTTGTCTTTCTACTTCACTCAAGGCTCTCAGTTCATTTAGCACTGCAAGATCTTGCGTGGGGGGCTCCTCATTTGTCGTGGACTGATCATCCTTAAAAGATTTGGTTTCCGTGTCCTCTTGAGCTGGCTTTTCTTCTGTGACGGGCATTGGCTCATTTCTCTTTGCAGGGCCATCATTCTGTGGAGAAGACGGAGTCGTACTGCTGAGGTCTTCAGTGGCATTCGGTATTTCAGTGGCAGGTGAAAGTGTATCTTCTAAAATGGTATCAACGGTAGTACTATCTGTAGCAGCATTTTCCTCGGACTTACCTGTGTTTTGGCAAGCACTGAATAAGCATACAATGAGTGCCAAAGACAAGACAAGAGATACATTGGGTTTGATGCCCTCATGTGCTGTAGGCAGTGTGACTGGACAATGTAAAGCTACCATTTGCCTCACACTACAGGACTCGGTATTCCAGCTTAAAAGTCCTTTGGTATTAGCACCTATACTTTTATGCAATGGAAGTACCCTCTTCTTTAGTGTTACTAAGAAATTCATTGATTTGATGGTTTTATGATGTAAAGGAAAGATCATTACTACACTAGTAGTAATGAACAAAATTTCACAGTATTCCAGTGTTGAATCTGGAGTACAGAAACACCTTCACAAAGGAACTTAAGAGACAGGATTCTAAGAAAAAATTCTAGGAGATACATTTCTTGACAGCTTCAAGGATAAAACTGCTTTAAGGTAAAGATAAGAAATCTTATTAATATATTTGGATGTAAAGAGAAAGAATAGTGCTGATTCTCTTGAGATTTATCGGTATGGAATGTTTTGTCATTTTTTAGCAAATAACTCATAAGTTCGGTAGGGTTTGTATATTTGTTATTCTTCAGTAAAGGTTCAACTTGCATCAACTATTCAGTAATTTGTTAAAGTTTTCTTAAAAAAGCACCACTGAACCTGACATTTCAGGGTGTAGATTGAATGTACTTATGAAGCCCTATTCTTAAGTTCATCTACGCTATCGAAATTGGAGACAGTATTGCTGCCTGATCCCCTAGGGCGTTTCAGACCTCCTGATTTTTTGTTTTAAAAGAAAAAGTTTAACTGATGAAACGGATGCGAATTATTGGAATGTTCTTACTTAGCTTACTCCTTTGCCCAGGATATGCACAAAATGATGTCCAATTACTAAGTGGCTGGGAATATGAGATAGAGGATGAGTCTTATCAGAAACTTAATAAAGTCATTACTGCTTTCGATGGGTCTATCGTTGCGGTGGGAGAAGTCAGTGGCAATGGAAAGAATGAACGAGATGGCCTATTTGTCATTATTGATCCGGAGACGGGACGCAAGAGAGACATTTTTAAAAAAATCGGAGGAGCAGGTGATGATGCTTTTAATTCTGTTGTTCAGAATTTTGATGGGACCTTTACTTTGGTAGGTTATCGTGGAGGACAAGGAAAAGATCAGCAACGGGCCTGGGTACTGCGTTTGGATGAAAAAGGAGAACGAATCGATGAGCACTTTTTGAGCGGAGTATCTGGAGAGCATGAGTGGACAGATGTAGCTATTAATAGCGAAGGACTAGTTTTAGCGGTAGGAACCTCCTGGACCAGTCGCTCAAGGGATATTCTGATCTTACCCATTGTAAAAGGGAAACCACAATCCCATCGTAAGTTTGGAAATGAAGACTTGAATACTGTAACGGCTGTTGCAAGTAGTGCAGATAATAATTTTATACTATTGGGTAATACGAATCGGGACAATCAACTACACGAATCCGACATTTGGGCCATGAAAATTAATGAAACGGGTTTGGGGAAATGGAGTGCACCTCGTTTTTATGGTGGAAAAGGGGTTCAAAACGGAATGGATATTGTAAGATCGAAATTAACCGGCGGATTTGTTGTTATAGGGTATACTGAACAAGGTGTAAATGGAAAAGAAGATGCTTGGATGATTAAAATAGATGAGAATGGACGGCAAGAATGGGATAAGCAATATGGTGGATATGACGATGACAAAGGGACCGCCATAATTGAACTTTCGGAAGGCGGTTTTGCTATTGCGGGTCAAACAAAATCCCATAAACCCAAAGCAAGTACTTCTATTTTAAATATTATTTTGACGGATCGGAAAGGGAATATGGTCGACAGTAAAATACAGTCGGTATTCAGAGGAGACAATGATAATATTTCAAATTCCATCGTAGAATTGACCAGCGGGGATGAATTGGTACTTTCAGGAAGTTCGGCCCTTAAAGGCTCAAGTCCATTTACTCGGGGGTTCGTCGGATCCTTTTCCTATCGCTTTAGAGCATCAGCCAGTAATTCTTCCGCTAAGGGCGTCGGAAGTCAGGTTCTGTCCATGTCTACTCCGATTTTTTATGATGAAATTGAGGATCAACGCTTATCAGTCGGTGAACGGGGGTATTATTACATTGAAGTGAAGAATAATACGACACAAAACGTGTACAATGTAGTCGGTAGTGTATCCGCGGACAACCATTTAAGGATCAGATTTGCCGATGAAGTGCAGTTGGGTACTATCACAGCGGGTCAAACCAAGCCGATGATTATTCCTGTGCTTGCGGATGACCAATTGTCAGAAACAGTCGAGTTGAAAATTGATTTGAAAACGGCAGGTTTAGTAGTCAATAGCACCGTAGCTAAAATTAGTGCCAAAAAGATATTGCCTCCGAAAATAGTGGTGAGTGGTTATACCTTCACGCCCGAAGGTGCCGTCAAACCCGGTGAAGTAATCAAGGTAGAGCTGGAACTGGCAAATACTGGGGGACTCAGCTCTCCTTCTATACCTGCTAGGTTTGTGCTGCCCAATGGAGTTAGAGCCAGCCAGAATGGATCGATACAAGTTCCACCTATTGCTGCCAAGGCGACACAGAAAGTCCCTTTTTATTTCCAGTTTGATAAGACGGTGAAAGGCGACGCCCTCTCCATTGTTTTTGAAACACAGGAATTAACGAACGTATCAGCGATAAAGAAAACACTTAGTGTTGCTATAGAAAAACCTGCCGGACCAATCGCTAAAAGTGACATTTTTTGGGTCAATCCCGATCCAATGGACTATACTTCCAATAAGATTTTAGTCAAGGACCCGGTCATTGAAATCAAAGTATTGGCGGTATCAAGAACCTCTTTGTCAAAACAGAACTTTGCCACTATTGTCAATGGCCGACGCCCTGAAGGACAGAAAATGGATGAAGCTACCTTGAGCTTTCCCACTAGTATGGAAGGTAGGCGTCAACAAAGTTACCGCACCAAGGTGAGATTAAAGGAAGGTAGAAATGAGGTAAAAGTGGTCTACTACCAGGATGATAGAAGGACCATTACTGCTGAAAGTCAAAAACTTATTTTTGACTACGTCCCCAAAGATAAGCCTAATCTGTACGTTTTATCCATTGGGGTACAGCATGAGGACCTAAAATATACGGTAAAGGATGCGAAAGATTTTGCAACTAGTTACTATGGCCTGAAAGATAATACAGGAAGAGGATTCAAGCGGGTAGATGTACGACAGCTGATTAAAAAGGAAGAAACCTCCAAAGTGAATATCCAAAAGGCCTTTCTAGATTTGAAGAATTGGGGGATTAAAGACGGCGACTTGGTCGTGGTATTCATATCGTCTCATGGCAAGATTCTAGATAACAATAAATACCTTCTGCTCCCATCAGACTTTGATTCTCAATACCAAGAAATAACAGCAATCAATTTTAATAACGATATATTGAAGCCTTTAAGGGTGATTGATGGGAATAAACTGGTCTTTATTGACGCTTGTCACAGTGGAGTGATTGGTAGTAGATCCTTTTCAGATGACGCCGCTAGTAAAGTGATGAATGACCTCATAAGATCAACTTCTGGTATCGAAATCTTTGCCTCTTGTCGAGATGGAGAGTCTTCATATGAGGATGATTCATGGCAAAATGGGGCTTTTACTAAGGCTATACTGGAAGCCTTTAGAAATGAGGAGGTACAAGTGGGAGCACTTCCCATTCGAGCCGATATTTATGCAGATAATCCCGTAACTTTGGAACGAGAGGAAGGAAGTGACGGTGTGATAACAATCGACGAGCTAAAAATATTTCTGTCTCAACGCGTGCCATTTTTGGCTAAGAAAGTAAAAGGCAAAGCTCAGAATCCGACCAATAAGAGTGCGGAACACTTGGATAAAAATACTGGGATCTTCATGATTAATCAATAGGCTATTTGGCATTAAATTTTAATGGCTGAATTTATGACTAAGAAAAAATCAAGTCTGAGTTGGAGAAAAGTATTTAAAATAGGCAATCTCGTCTTTCAAATGGTCTGGAGATTTGGCTTATTCATACTCGTTTTGGGCCTACTACTTTTCCTCTATCGTGGCTTTCGGAATCAAAATTATGCTATCGAATCCTTCCATGTGCCAAAAGCTTTCACAGAGGCGGGTATCAATGGTGTTGTTTTTGCCAACAAGCTATTAGATGAGGTACAGGCCGTTGATGACTTTATAGCCAGTGTCAAGGAACGGCCCACTGATGTAGAAAGTGGGATTCAACCCGACTTGGATTTTCAGGTGATGGGCATCGGCCTAACGATTAACTCTATCACTTATTTCCTTCAAGAAATCCTGGGAAAAAAGCGGCGCAGCATTGGCGGAGAACTAATAGATATCGATCAAAAACTAGAACTCACCTTAAGAATTAGCGGAAATAAATCCAAACATTTTGCTATTCCATATGAAGAGGGTAAACGAGAAGAGGCACTAAACCATCTTTACCATGAGGCGGCCAAGGAGGTGATTAGCTTGGTAGATCCTTATCGCCTATCAGTCTACTACTACAAAAAAGATGAAATAGAAAAATCGATAGAAATAATTCTGGAGATATTAGCCAATAAACCAGAAGAAACACCCTGGGCTTATTTGGCTTGGGGAAATATCCTCAATAAGCAAAAGAAGCCGGAAGAAGCGTGTGAAAAGTTTAAGAAGGCTATCGAATATAAAGAAGACTTTCAATTAGCCTATGCCAACTGGGCCTGGACCCTTTTTCGGAGCCAGAAATATGAAGAGGCTATTCCCTTGTTTGAAAAGGCCAATACCGGGTATCCCAAGTCGGGTAGCTATTATAATGGACTGGCCATGTGTTATCGCTCTTTGAAAGACTATGAAAAAGCGATAGTCTATTATAGGAAGGCTGGTAAAGCTGATCCAGAACATCTCATTTGGTGGTATGGGAATATGGCCGGTGTATTGCATGGTGATTTAGCTGACACGATTGGAGCGATGAATCTCATGAAAGAAGCTGGGGACAAGTTAGCAGAAGGTCCCGACAAGTACCTCGCTTATTCCGCCTATTATTTTTATAAGAATGACTTCGATAGCACGCATATAATGACCACCAAAGCCCTAGAGATAGCCCCAAGGCACCTTTTGGCCTTGAATCAGGTTTCTAATTATCACTATCGCAAAAAGGAATTCAAAGAAAGTATAGCCCTGAATAAACGCTTAATCGATGTTTTAAAAACGGAACTAGAAGTTGAAAATAGAGAATCCCAATTGCTTCAGGCATACAATATATTAGCGATGAGCGAGTATGGAATAGAGGAATATGATTCTGCCTTTGTACATGTCCAAATGGCCATTGATATAGATACCACCAATGCTGTTCCGTATACTACTTTGGCTGAAACCCATGCATTTGTAGGCAACCATGAGGCCTTTTATGAAGCCGTGGCCAAGGCGGTTAAATATGGATTTGACTTTGCGCCTTATCTGCTAGAAGAACCCTACGTTCGTTATAAAGATGATAAACGATTCCTTCGTTTGGTAAAAACGAAGGAGGAAGCTGAGAAGTTGGAAGCGTCTTTGAATTAATTAAGGTAACCGTTTCGCTTTGCAAGACTTCAGAAGTCTAAACTAAGGCTCAAATTAAATCATGTTGCAAGCTATTGAATACCCCTTCTTTGAAAAATTATCGAAAAAATCCACCTTTTATCCTTCCAGAATTCTAAATTTGCTCCCCTTGTTTCACAAACGATACTTATGATAAATATTACGGTTATTGACCGGAAAGGAGAACGGCACGAGCTTGAAGCACCTACCGACATGAACATGAATATGATGGAGCTTTGCAAAGCCTATGAATTACCGATAAAAGGTACCTGCGGCGGAATGGCTTTGTGTTCTACCTGTCATATGTACATCGAGTCTGATCACAGCTTACGGGAAATGTCTGAAGATGAGGAAGATATGTTGGATCAAGCCTTCTTCGTAGAGGACAACTCTCGTTTGGGATGTCAACTACAACTGGTAGATGAAATGGATGGAATGGTGGTGCGATTAGCACCTGAAGATGAAGAAAATTGATTTTTTTCTAGCAAGGGCTTGATTTTCTAATTGTATAATCGTATTTTTACGATTAATTAATGATATGGGAAACAAAAAAGATTTATTCAGTCCGCAGCAGAATCAAATAGCACTACTGGCCAAAGCCCTAGGGCATCCAGCTAGGATTGCTATACTGGAGTATTTGCTGAAAGTAGATGCTTGCGTGTGTGGGGATATCGTAGATGAATTGCCTTTGTCCCAATCGACGGTCTCTCAACATTTAAAAGAGCTGAAAAAAGTAGGTATCATCAAAGGTGAAATAGAAGGGGTAAGAACTTGCTATTGCATCGATGAAGAAGTGTGGGGCGCATTCGAGAAGTCCTTTGACCAGTTTTTCAAAAAAGTTTCAAGCTGTTGCTAAGAACTGCCTGAGCCAGTTGACAACTGATCATTACGGAGCTAATGATAACTATTCTATAAAGCGACCCTGTGTCGCTAAATTTTTAACCAATTCTATCGTAAAAAAACGATTAATATGAATTTTACAGTAGATCGCTTTTTAAAGATTTTGCAAGATGCCCCTGATAAGGAGCTAGTTTTTGAATACGAAGCGGAAAACTTTGTTCCGATGGCCTATCATATCACGGAAGTTAAAAATGTACACATCGAATCGGTAGATTGCGGTGGCCGACCTGATAGTTATGATCAGACCATCGTTCAACTATGGGTAAAGGATGGAGAAAGTGCCGAGCGTTATATGACGGCAGGCAAAGCCCTGAAAATCTTCAATATCGTCGATTCGAAAACACCGATGAAGAAAGAGACACCCATCTTTTTCGAATGGGGACATGGCACCGCGCTCCGAACCTCCGTATACGCTGTGGAGGAGATCGTGGAAACGGACTCCAAGCTCGTCCTACAGCTTTTCGTCCCTGCTACAGTTTGCAAGCCTGCTGTAGAAGAGTTGGCTTTGGCCACAGCAGCCGGTGGTTGCAGCCCTGGCGGAGGGTGCTGTTAGTGATTCAGTTCGGTTCCGTTCACTCCACTTCACTTCAAGGGGTGAGTTATTCACCCTTTGAAGTGAAGTGAACGGAACGGAATTGAACCCTACCCTCATTTACACTTCCTTTACATCTCCATAATGCCAATACTTGATACGCTGATTGATATTTCATAGATTTGGAATTCGGTAATTCCAATAAAAAGACTGAAGATGATCGATCATTTTATTCGTATGGCATTGCGCCGAATCTGGCGAAAAAAAGGCCTGAGTTTATTAAAGATAGCAGGTTTGGGGTTGAGTATCGCGGCAAGCATTTGGCTGATTCGGTATGTTGAATATCAATGGCAGTATGACCAATTCCATACCAACGGACAACAGCTCTATCGCGTAACCAATGATCAGTATACAGGGCCACAATTGGATCAACGCAGCGCGATGACCTACGCTGGGGTGCCAGTGGCATTGGATGAACGTTATGAAGAGGTACTGGGCCATATACGATTAGGTCGCTGGATTGCCAATGATGTCGTTTTTCAACATGAGGGGAAAGCGATTCGTGATAGAGATTTTTTCTTTGCTGAACCTTCCTTTTTGGAGCTATTTTCCTACGAATTAGTAAAGGGTGACCCTGTCTCGGCATTAAAGGAACCTTACAGCCTGGTTCTTTCAGAAAAAAATGCTGCCCTCTTGTTTGGGACTGCTGATCCGATCGGTAAGCAGGTGACCTTTGAAGGAAGAATGCCCTATACAGTAACTGGCGTGAGCAAAAATACGCCCGCCCAATCCCATTTGCAATTTGGTATACTCGCCTCATATTCGAGCGTTCAACAGATGGGACTTGATATTTATGCGGATGATTACCTAGAGCATCCCTATGTCTACGCCTATGTCTTACTGAGTCCAGATGCGGATGCAGAAGAAATTGCATCCGATTTTACGACTTGGGTGAATGGGCGCAAAAAGGACAATCCTATTCGCGACGAATTTAAGCTACAAGCCCTCCCGGATATCCATCTATATTCTGCGCTACAATTTGAATTAGGCCCAACGGGTAATGGATCAAACCTCTGGATTCTATTGAGTATCGCACTACTGACGCTGCTACTGGCTTGGATTAATCACTTCAATATCTATACCGCCAGTTCTATTGATCAAATCAAATCATTGGGTATCCGCAAGGTCGTAGGAGCCACCAGAAAGCAGATAGCCGGCCAGCTACTGGTAGAGTCATTGGTTTTATGTGGATTAGGCATTGGCAGTGGCTTACTATTGGCTTATGTAGGAACTGGTATTATTGAAAACCAATTTCAAGTTCACCAAGCATCACTTACTTGGCAAAGTTTGGCCGTGGGGAGTCCGCTGTTTTATTTATTGGTCTTCTTATTAATGGGGGTATTGATCAGTATTCTTATTCCCCCACTGCTCTTGTCTTCTTTTCGGCCCGTATTTATTTTAAATCGAGGATTTAAACTGCCCGGTTTTGGGGTTCATCTCCAGAAGATGTTGACTACGGTCCAATTTGGAATTATCATAGGTTTATTGGCGGCTACGACCATTATTTATCAACAGACACTTTTCATGCAAGACCGCGATCCCGGTATCGCCTTAGATAATAAGCTTGTTCTTCGCGGACCTTTGGGAACCACCCATTATGAAAACCTTTTGCCGCATTACAAACAATTTAAAAATGAAGTAGAGTCCTTTCCGGAGGTGAGTGCCATGACCTTGTCTCGAGAAATTCCTGGTAATACCATGGAGGTGGTGCAAGGTTTGCGGCTAGAAGGAAAAAAACTATCTCATAACTTTGGGAGACTCACCGTTGGCCCCGGCTTTTTTGAAGATTATGAACTCGACTTAGTAGCAGGAGCCTATCCCAGTAAAAACCCTGAGGTAAAACGCCAAGTCGTTATGAATGAGTCGGCCATGAAGCTCATGGGAGTAACTGCTGCTGAGCAATTATTGAATAAGACACTCTTTATGTTTGATGATTGGGAAATGCGGATCGTAGCCGTGATAAAAGACCATCATCATCGCTCGCTCCATCATCCCTTGATGCCGATTATTTATGACGTCATGCAAGATGCTACCGAGGATGGCTATTTTACCCTTAGTATGAATGGGCCCATTACTAGAAATACGATTGAAAAGGTCAAGGCTAGCTATAACGCGGCCTTTCCAAATACCGTGTTTGATTATTTCGAACTAGCCGAGCATTATAGCACACAGTACCAAGCAGATATTGATTTTCGTCGACTAAATCTAGGTTTCACCGTGCTGGGTTTCTTCATTGCGTGTCTGGGCTTGTTTGGACTTTCCCTGCTGGTTTTTCAAAAACGTATCAAAGAGGTGGGCATTCGGAAAGTGCTAGGTGCCTCCGTTCCCGGTATTGTTCGTCTGCTGGTCAGCGGGCTTTTGGGCTTAGTCATTTGGGGACTGGTGCTTGCCATTCCTTTTACTTGGTACCTGTTAAACCGTTGGCTAAACAATTTTAGCTATCATATTGATATCCAGTGGTGGGTATTTGCCTTAGCAGGCGGTTGTGCGGTTATTTTTGCCATTCTGACGATGAGCTACCAGTCGATTAGAGCGGCGATGACGAATCCTATTGAAGTGATAAAAAGTGAATAGAATATGCAAATCCGACCTTTGCTTTCCACGGATTGGGCTGCTGTAAAACGCATCTATGAAGAAGGTTTGGCGACAGGTATAGCTACCTTTGAAACAAGTGCGCCAGCCCATTGGAAGGCATGGGACCATAAGTACCTATCGAATTGTCGGTGGGTCTGCGAACGAGAAGCTGAGGTGGTAGCCTGGGTGGCATTGACTCCCTTTTCCAAACGCGAAGTCTATAAGGGCGTAGCCGAGGTAAGCATCTATGTGGCTCAAAGTGCACGTGGTAATGGGATTGGAAAACAGCTTTTACGACACCTTATTCAATCGGCTAAGCAGGAAGGTTTCTGGACTTTGCAAGCGGCGATATTCGGGCAAAACACAGGCAGTATTCGGTTACATCTGCAGGTGGGTTTCCGTGAAGTGGGGCGGCGTGAACGCATAGCCCAGCGCGATGGAGCCTGGCATGATAATGTGCTACTGGAATTAAGGTTTTAATGCCAGCCTTTGCAAGAATATTACGATTTAGATAAACCTTCAACCGCTGTTTCTCATTTGGAAGTACGAAGGCGGAAGGCGGAAGTAGGAAAGCGGGAGTGCGAAGGCGGAAGTGCGAAGTGCGAAGTCGGAAGGCGGAAATCTGCCTGGCTTTTCGCCAGAACACACAGGGCGGAATAGGTATTGTCATGGCCCGCATTCCAACTTCCCATTTCCCATTTCCCATTTCCCATTTCCCATTTCCCATTTCCCATTTCCCACTTCCCACTTCCCATTTCGTCCCATCTGGCTCTTTGAGCCATAAAAAAAGGCTTTGAAATACGGAAACAGTTTGCATGAGAAAACTACTGAACCTTCAACCAGCCAACACCCCGCACTACTCCTACTCAATCAAGTTGATCAAAGTCCGATAGTCATCGAAAGGCGCATCCTTGTCTTTCATTTCCAACAACGGCATGAGAGCTGCCCCGTAATGATCTTCTAAATCAACAGCAGTTTGTTCGCAACGTACTTCGATCTGTCCCTGACGGATTTGTTGAATGCGCCACTGGAAAGTCCGCGTCATTTTATCATAAATATGCTGATTGATCGCCTCGTGATCAGCTCCTGGCGACACCGGGTTGATTTCCTGAAAGGCCATTGTATTACGAGCAATTAGTCGTGCTCTATCCATCACATAGTAAGCAGTATGTGCCCACTTGGATGGGGAAGGGATGAGATGGGCATATAAAACGAGTTGGAGGTCTTCTTCATTTTTGATCATCCGCTCGCGGCGTGCTGTACCTCTCCATTTGAGATCAACGATAGCCCGCTCTTCGCCCCGCTTCAACACCAAGTCTGCCCGCCCGCGTACGCCAATTTCCTCAAACTGACCCGCCAAACGATCCTCCGTCGCTGCTACTTCCCAGCCATTTTCCTGAATGAGATAGATTAAATTCCAAGCGGCATATTTTACCTTTTTTATAAAAGCTACCTTTTCGGGTTCGCGGCCATAGAGTAAAAATATAGCGCCTTCTTTTTGCAGTAGTGGTTCTGCCTGTTCATCTATATAGTTCTCTACCTGTTCCTTGCTCCAATTTAGGATATCCTCTTCAAATAGTATTTCGAAAAAGCGGTGCGCCAAGTTACCCATCAGGGTATTCTCTTTGACTACACTCAGGATAGTAGATTTTCTGAGTTTAATCTTATGTTTGAATACCCACTGGTAAGGGTAGTAAAACAGGTCTTCGAGACTCGTCAGGCTTTCCTGTTCTCGCTGATCCAATTGATAACTTTGATCAATAGTAATGAATGGAGCGGGACGGCCTAGTGCACGTGCTGTAATGGGGACCATTTTGGGCCGTTCGAAAAAACGATCCAGCAAAACCGTAGGCTCGTTCTCATCTACCGACCAACAAATGGGGCCCAGATCGGTAAAAGTGGCCGCCAAATCACCAAACAAAGGATGGGCGTGCGCTACACTGCCCTCCACTAATTCAGGAATTACCAGAACCAAACGCTCTTTAACTTTCAAGATTGGATTTTTCCGTTGCCATAACATCACCGCGTTTTCCTCTTGGGGCCCTACTAGGCGTACCTGGCGTTCTTCCAAGAAGGAACGTTCATTGACATACCAGCGGGAGAAAAAATGATCCGGTTCATGTTGGGTGAAATTCCACCAGAGTAGATCTTTTACGGGTGCTGTCAAGGCGGCGGGCTGGTGAATGTAGGGAAGGTGTCCACAAGCCGTGGGCTGAACTTCCACGGGAGCAGGCTCATAGATCGTTTTAACGATTCGCTCCAACTCGAGATAATTGAGATGCGTCTCCGGCAATGTATTCAGCAGTGCTACAATGCGCTTGGCTTGTTCCCCCAATACAATCAGCGATTGGTTTTGATTACCCGTTTCCTCAAAGGTATTATGGGCCCATTTGTGCAAGCGATCGAATATACCGATTACATCATCTTTGGGAACGACTTGATTCGCATTGTAACGTTTACGCTTAAACCAAAAATCAAACTCTTCTCGGATCGCCTGCGGCTTTAGTTGTTTATCATATACTTTTCTTCGCTCCAGCTGATCAAAAAAGCGATTGATCATATCATTCCAACCTTTGCTGCCCAGCCCCGGGTATTGTGCCATATAATTGGCGATAGCCTTGGCCAAGTCATCATGCAGCGGTTTGATCGATAGCGATACAAACTCTAGTATCTTATAAGGATCAATGGGCTCCCATAAAAAGACCGTTACTAATTTTAGTACCTGTAGCGTAGGCCGCGCCAGGGAGGCGGACAAGATGCCCATACTCGGCAGCCCTTCTTGGATAATGGCATCATCTAATATCCGGCTTTTATCCGGAATTAAACACAGGGGACGCAGCTCAGCATTTTTAGCCAACAGCTTAGCCAGTTTCGTCGCTATATCCGTATCTCTTTTTCCCTTTATCAAAAGTAAACTACCATCACTCTGTAGGTCAATTTTTTCCTTAGAGGCGGTGATTAAACGTTGTTGGAATCGCCCCAAGTCACTCTGGCCAAAGGAATATTTTTCTTCTACCTCTTCCACTGGAATCCCTTGCTGCTCTAATTGCTGAAAGAAGCGCTGCAAATAGTAGGGTAGGAGCCGCATGGGCTCAGTCAATCGAACCGCTTTGACCGGGTGATGCAACTGATCGATCTGCTGTAAAACGGCATGCCAGCGATCCGCGTAACCAAAAGCTAAAGTGAGGGCTGGGTCTCCTGCATGCTCCTCGTCCAGCAATTGTTCGATAGCTGCTAGTGTATACAAACGAGCTGGCATCTTATCCTGGGCTTTAAAATCCCAACCCGCCAAGAGTAGTTCATCTCGCCTAGATAACAACTCGGCCGCCGTAGCAAATTGATCCGCCGCAAAAGAGGACAAATAAAAAGCCTCATTTTCTTCCTGCAAGTAAGCCAATAATGCTTGTCGATATTGCTCAATTCGGAGATAGTCATTGTCATTGGGATAACCACTCAGGCCCATATGTGACTCCAAGGTATAGAGCAGGTGCTTAGGCCCCAGGGTCGCATAGCCTCCGCTAGTAGTGGTGGGTTGTGGGAAAGTAATATCATCCAAGGAAAGTCCGAATTGTATAATCATAGCACAATATTAATAGCTAGTTGGCGAATTTATGTTGGCCACGGGCTTCTGTTTGCTGCTCGCAATAGTAATGCCAGCCAGTAGGCAATAGTTACGATTTTTTATTCAAAAAACAGCTTTAGCGAAGACTTCAGAAGTGGGGTGGTCGATGAACTAGAAAATGACCTATTTTATTGCATCATTTTTGGGTGTGAAAAGTATCTTCTCCAGGTAGCTCATCAAGAAGTTATTCTCGCTTTGGTTATTGTGTTAGTTCTTAAATACGAGGGAGCGCCAATGGTTTGAATGTGCCTTCGGCGACCTACTTTTGCAGTCGCTCAAAAGTAGGCAAAACGCTTGACAAAAAAAACTCGATCCCTCAAACAGTTTTTTGCCAGGCCACCCTCATATGGCGTAGCCTAAGGGCTACAAATTGTGGTGTCTTGGCTAGTGCCAAGGGGCTTGATAGCCCCGGGAGACGGATACGCTGGCTAGTGCACCAACATGGATTGTTTTAAACAATTGATTGTCACTTAATTAGTATGGCATTCAGCCGGGGCGATGAAGTCACTGGCCTAATTCCTTTTAGTGAAGAGTTAGCCCAAAATCCGTTAAGAACGGTACATTGTTTGAGCTTCAATAGGGCCGAAATTGAAATACAACTGCCCCAAAATCAATCTTCTATGGAGTAGAATTTAATGATCTGGCGAGTTTGTAACGTTTAGGATTTTGGGCTAAATCGTAGCGTTGAAAAAGGAATATAGCATAGATTTTTGCCTCTTTGTATCATGACAAAGAGGTCGCCGAAGGCAGATTTGACAGAAGAACTAAGGCCATCCATTTTTGGTAAAGTTGATCTGAATAAATAGTTAAGCTATCGACTAACCCACTTCAGCAGTTTCCTCTGGCATGGTTTGGAAAACTTCTGAAGTCTTGCTGAGTCCCTTACGATACAAGCCACCAAAATACATTATTTCTAACTTCCTCAACAATTTTTTTCAGACTCGGGAACCAATCCCGAATGACTGAAGTTATAGGGGTATGAAAAATACAATACATACACAGGTACCTCAAACTATCCGCCCGCCGCGGCCACCTATCCTATGGGGTATCCAAACGTATGTATCTGGATAAAGCGATTAGCGAAAGCTAAAAAAGCCTCATGGGATTGTTCCTGTGGGGCTTTTTTTGTTTGAGGACAGAAGACAGAGGACAGAGTACAGACATCAGGGAGCACAGCAGTCTCTCTTCTCTCAGCGCAGCGATCTCTCCTCTGTCTTCTGACAGCGCAGCGTTCTGTCTTCTAAAAAAAACTAGGTGTAGCTTAATAAGTGCAAAGCGCGCGGTTTGGATCCGTGCAGATGCTGGTTCGAATCCAGTCGCCTAGACAAGGTGGGGAGGAGTTGGCGGTCGATAGTCGATAGAAATGACAGGACAGTAAAAGTTGGAAATCGGAAACCGGAAGTTGGAAAACTAAGTCTAGCCCTACTTAGATTCCGCCTTCCGCCTTCCGCCTTCGAACTTCCGCTTTCAATGAAAAATCGCCAACGCTACATTTTACGTAATGTAAGGAAGGTTCGAATCCTCCTGTCTCTATACCCCTGGCGAGTCAGCTATTGGTTTTGCTGTACCAGTTTGTGACGCTGGTGCGTCTTAGGACGCTTGCGGGTTCGATTCCCGTCGCCTTGACAAAGTGGGAGTCATGATGACTCCTAAACAAGCGTATAGTTTAATTGGAAAAACACCCGAGTACGAATCGGGAGATGAGCGTTCAAATCGTTCTATGCTTGCTTTTATAGAGAAAGATAACAGAAGACAGATCGCTACGCTGTCAGAGGCGAGAGGCGAGACATTGACTAGGAATGAGGCAGTAGCCCCACCTCAGACGTCTCTCTTCTGGTTTCTGTCCTCTCTCTTCTGTCCTCTCTCTTCTAAATTACCCTGTCGTATAATGGCAGTACGCCGGAATTTGACTCCGGAAATGTCAGTTCGAATCTGACCGGGGTAACCAAGCTTATTTTTTGCCAAAAATCGGATATCATATCGAAAAGATTAAAGTCAGGTAGAAGGCCTTAGTAGCCTGGCAGCAGAGATTAATCCGCAACCATTGTCTGACGGCCAAACAACGGTATTATCATTTTATAGATACCTATCCAAACCTTTCCTCAAAACTCAAAGACCGGCAAATCGCTAGCTATTTGGGGATTACCCACGAGTTTTTGAGTAAGATCAAAAGAGGAAGCCGTCAGTAACCCCATCCATTGGATAGATTGATAAACAGGTGAATAATCTCCTCCTCCTGCGCTCCTGTGATATAAATCACACATAACTTTACTTCCTTGTCCTACCTTTGTGGTATTCTACCAAAAAAATAGGAATGAAAGTAATCAATGATGGTAAGTTGGTCATCATCGCTTGTCTGACCCTAGGCCTCGCGCCCTTTGTCCCCGAACCGCATGTACTAGGCAAACTTCGATGGGTTTTCGGTGGCGGAACAGGGATGCAGCTCATGGATGTAGCCGACTTGTTCTTTCATGGCCTGCCCTGGTTGTTATTGTTACGGTTGGGGGTGCTAAGGGTATGGAAATTGAAATAGAAATCAGCTCTTTTTTGGAGACTTTTTCCAAGGGTAGTTATACATAGCTTAGGATTGGATGGCCATCGATCCAGTACTTGGCCATTGGATAAACCCTATTGACTAGTATTAACAGAGACTTATTCAACATTAAAAACTTAAGATTGTGATAGGATTAGTTGCAAACCCACTAGGATGGGTAGACCTGTTGAGTGGTGCTTGGCATTGGTCTGTTTCTGGCCTTGCGATAGCAGGCATTCTTTTTATGATGACTTATTTGGGACGTAGTTTTGGCGTTTCGACGGCCTTTAAAAATATGTGTACGATAGCCGGGGCGGGGAAGAAATATGAATTCTTTCGATCAGATTTGAAGAATGATTATTGGCGACTTGCCTTTGTGGCCGGGGCTATTGGTGGAGGCTTTATTGCTTCTACTTTCCTGGCAGGCCCAGATGTCGCGATCTCGGCCGCTACCATTGATCACCTACAACAAGACTTTGGGATGTCTTATCCGCAAGGGAGCGGTTTTTTGCCTACTGAACTTTTCAACTTTAGTAATCCGAAGGGACTGATCTTGACGATTATCGGTGGATTTCTAGTGGGCTTTGGCGCTCGATACGGACAGGGATGTACCTCTGGCCACGCGATTACGGGACTCTCTCATCTACAGCTTCCTTCTTTGATTACGGTGATAGGCTTCTTTATTGGTGGCTTGCTGATGACTTGGGGGATTATGCCTTTGTTGTTTTGAAAGTCTAAAAGTCGGTAGGTCGTAGGTCCTAAGGCAGCGGGCTGCTATCCCCTTCAGGGGACAAGTGGCGCGGTATGGAAGCCAAGAATTGTTTTTTTTGCGGACAAAAAATTAAAATCAGATGCGATTGCTCAGTTTTTTTTCAGTAGGTATTCTCTTTGGTATTGTCATGACCAAATCGGAGGCGATTTCATGGTTTCGTATTCACGAAATGTTTAGATTTGAGAGTTTTCATATGTATGGGATTATTGGAACCGCTGTGGCGGTCGGAGCCTTGATTATAGCCTTGATGAAGCGATTCAATGTAAAAACTTTACGCGATACTTTTGTGAGCTATAATCCCATTCCTTTGCGCGTTTCTCGCCATTTGATGGCCGGTACGATCTTTGGATTGGGTTGGGCCTTAATGGGTGCTTGTCCTGGGCCTATGTTTGTGATGTTGGGGCATGGTTTTGGGATTTTCGCCTTAGTCATATTGAGTGCTACCTTGGGTACTTTTACTTATGGGGTAGTACGAGATCATCTTCCTCATTGATCATCTTGTGATCCATATCACTGATTTACTAGCTGAAATATCTTTTCTTTGTGGAGTTGTTGTTGATCAAATTGTGAATCGAATTTAAGTTGAATAATAATGAAAGTAGAACAAATTTATACCGGATGTTTGGCAGAAGCTGCCTACTATATAGAAAGCAAGGGAGAGGCCGTTATTATTGATCCACTGAGAGAAACACAACCTTATTTGGACAAACTGGCCAAAGAGGGAGCGAGCTTGAAGTATATTTTTGAGACGCATTTCCATGCCGACTTTGTTTCTGGACATCTTGATTTAGCCAAAAAAACGGATGCAACAATTGTATACGGACCAATGGCTAATACGCATTATGATATCCACCAAGCAAAGGATGGCGAGATCTTAACAGTGGGCGATTTAACGATCCAAGTTTTACACACGCCAGGCCATACCTTAGAAAGTACGACCTACCTATTGAAGGATGAAGCGGGAAAAGATTACGCCATCTTTACTGGTGATACCCTCTTTTTAGGTGATGTGGGAAGACCTGATTTAGCCATTAAACAAGGAGAACTAACTAAAGAGGATTTGGCGGGATTCTTATATGAGAGCCTGCGTACTAAAATCATGCCCTTGGCTGATGATGTTATTGTATACCCTGCTCATGGGGCGGGTTCTTCTTGTGGGAAGAATTTAAGCCAAGAAACCTGGGGTTACCTGGGCGAGCAGAAGAAAACCAACTATGCCCTAAGGGCAGATATGAGTAAGGACGCATTTATCCAGGAAGTGACGGCAGGTTTGACGCCAGCGCCTCAATACTTTGCGAAGAATGCGATGATGAATAAAGCGGGTTATGAAAGTTTTGAGGCGGTATTAGAAACAGGGAGTATTCCACTAAGTCCTGAACGTTTTGAAGCCTTAGTAGAATCCGAAGAAGCTTTGATGCTGGATACAAGAGGACCCCAAGAATTTGCCAAAGTGCATATCCCCAATTCGATTTTTATCGGGATTGATGGAAGTTTTGCCCCTTGGGTAGGGGCCTTGATTACAGACATTAAGCAACCTATTGTTTTAGTGGTGCCAGAAGGGAGAGCTGAAGAGGTGGTTACTCGACTAGCACGGGTAGGCTATGACAATACCTTGGGTTACCTGGAAGGTGGATTGAGCGCCTGGAAAGCCGCTGGTAAAGAGGTAGATCAAATCGAATCAATTCCCGCTGAAGAATTAGCCCAACGCATGGAAGTTGGCTTGGATGGAACACTCCTCGATGTACGTAAACCTACAGAATTTATCACACAGCATGTAGTAGATGCCTTGAACTTTCCCTTGGATTATGTCAACAATAATATGGATCGCCTACAAACGAGTGAAACGTATTACTTGCATTGTTTAGGCGGATATCGGTCTATGATTATGGCTTCCATTTTAAGGGCCAGGGGATTTCAAAATTTGGTGGATATTCAGAAGGGTTGGAGGGCTATCGAAGCTTGTGAAATACCCAAGACGGGGCATGTGTGTCCTACGACTGTGTCTCAAGAGACGATTGATGAGGCGGTAGCTGCGGTGGTGTAATTAGCTGCGAGACCTAAGGAGGATTGATAGATAGTTCAATAAATGGCTGGGCACTCCTTTTAAACGTGCCTTCGGCGACTTCTTTGCCATTGATGCAAAGAACCTGTCCGTAATCTTCATTCGGTGGGGTGGAGCCTTTAAAGGCATACGCTATTTAAGCTGGTTTCGCTCAGAAGTACTATTACTGATTAGGATCTTAATCCTGGCAGTAGCCTTCATTTTTAGTAAAGCCAATATGAGTCAATTGTTGGTCTATCGACCCATCCAATGAAGCCGATTCCTGCTCATTCAGCCGTTATCTTATGCATCTAGGCTTAGCCTTCAGATTGAAGTAAGTAGAAATAATTGAGTTGACAATACACGGGAAATTGCACAAAGTATTAATATTTGAAAATATGAACAGACTTTCATATATTTATCACATCAAAAGATATTTATCCAAATAAAATCCTATATATATGATTATTGAGCAAATTTATACGGGATGCCTAGCACAAGGAGCTTACTACATTGAGAGTGATGGAGAAGCGGCTATTATTGATCCATTACGAGAATCAAAGCCCTATTTGGAGAAGGCCGAAGCACAAGGAACTAGTATCAAATATATATTCGAGACGCATTTTCATGCCGACTTTGTTTCTGGTCATTTGGACTTAGCCAAAAAGACGGGGGCCAAGATTATCTATGGCCCGAAGGCCGACACGGCCTATGAAAAGCACTTGGCTAAAGATGGGGAAGAATTCAAGTTAGGACAACTCACGATAAGAGTGTTGCATACCCCTGGTCATACGCCAGAAAGTACGACTTATTTGCTGTTAGATGAACAGGGAAAGGAATATGCCATTTTTACGGGGGATACCTTATTCATTGGTGACGTTGGTCGACCCGATTTAGCCCAAAAAAGTGGAGAGCTTACCAAAGAAGACTTGGCAGGGTGGTTATTTGATAGCCTTCGTAACAAGATAATGACGTTGCCAGATGAGGTGTTGGTTTACCCCGCACATGGAGCAGGATCAGCCTGTGGCAAAAATATGAGTTCGGAAACCTGGAGTACGCTGGGAGAGCAGAAAAAGACGAATTATGCGCTACGGGTAGATATGACAAAAGACGAATTCATCAAGGAGGTGACCGATGGTTTGTTGCCGCCACCGCAGTATTTTGCCAAAAATGCGAAGATGAATAAAATGGGCTACGAAAGCATTGATACGGTCATGCGAAAAGGAGCGGTGGCCTTGTCGCCGGCTGCTTTTGAAACCGTTGCGAATGAAACCGAAGCCTTGATCTTGGATGTACGCCCGAAACAAGAATTTGTGAAGGGATTTATCCCTAATTCGATTTTTATCGGACTGGACGGCACCTTCGCTCCTTGGGTCGGTGCTTTGATTGTTGACTTGCAACAACCGATCCTGATTGTAGCGCCAGTAGGTAAAGAAGAAGAAACGGTAAAGCGTTTAGCTAGAGTCGGTTATGACAATTCGATTGGTTATCTCGATGGTGGATTTGAAAGCTGGGAAAAATCAGGAAAGGAAATCGATCAGATAGATACAATTGATGTGGCCACCTTCGCTAAGCGATATGAAGAGTCACCAGAGATTAAGATTCTTGATGTAAGAAAACCAGGAGAGTGGAGTGGCGAACATATCGAAACCGCCCAGCATTTTGCCTTGGATTTTATCAATTCAAATATGGGTGAAATCCAAGCGGGTAAGCCTTATTACCTGCATTGCCGTAGTGGGTTCCGGTCTACCATAGCTGCCTCCATTTTGAAGGCCAGAGGATACCAGCAGCTCATTAATATCCACGGCACTTTTGCGGATATTGAAGCATCAAGCATTCCCACTACTGCCTTTGTTTGTCCTTCGACAAAAGAAGCAGAGGCTTAGGAAATAGACTGATTAATGGGGCAGCTAATCTCCCTAAAAACTGCCCCTGCCATAACAAGACAAAACCAAGTTAATCCATAAAGATGAAATACGGATTTGTAATCGACAATAGAAAGTGTATCGGTTGTCACGCCTGTACGACTGCTTGTAAATCCGAGCATGAAGTACCCGTGGGTGTTAATCGAACTTGGGTCAAACAAGTCGAAAAAGGCGAATTTCCGGATACGCGGCGACTATTCTCGGTGATGCGATGCAACCATTGTACGGATGCGCCATGTGTGGAGATTTGTCCAACGGAAGCGCTATTTTTTAGAGAAGATGGCATTGTTGATTTCGACAAAGACCGTTGTATCGGGTGCAAATCCTGTATGCAAGCTTGTCCGTATGATGCCCTCTACATTGACCCAGCGACCAAGACGGCTGCGAAGTGTAATTATTGTGCACATCGAATCGATGTGGGGTTAGAGCCTGCCTGCGTCAATGTTTGCCCAGAGCATGCTATTATTTCAGGTGATATGGAGGATAGCACCTCCGAAATTGCGCAGTTGTTGGCTCGACAGCAAGTGACTGTTCGAAAAGCCGAAAAAGGGACCCAGCCCAACCTATTTTATATTGATGCAGATGAAGCTTCCCTAAATCCATCTGCTACACCCAATACGGGCGACCATATATGGAGTTCGCAAAGTATGGGCGTTGGCCACTTTGCCAAAGAAGCTGAAAAAATGGCTTTTTCTAATGGCGATGTGGTAGCCGCTTTGATGGAAGCCAATGAACAATATGATAGCGCAGCTCAAGTGGCTGCCAATGGGCCTAAGAAGTCAGTGGAAGTACTGATGGGTAAAGAGGCCCGTCGGGTTTATGATACGCCAAGAAAAGGCATTTTGTGGGGGTGGGAAGTCTCGGGCTATGTGGTTACCAAAGCCATCGCGGCTGGTGCTTTTATCGTCCCTTCCTTAGCTTCGATTTTCGGATGGGGACAGGTAAGTGTAAGTACGGAGTGGTTCGGAATTGGAATTGCCTTACTTTTCTTACTGGCTACGGGGATCTTGCTTGTCATGGATTTAGACCAACCCAAACGATTTTTATACGTCTTATTACGACCACATTGGAGTTCTTGGTTGGTGAAAGGGGGGTATGCGATTACTGTCTACGGAGGATTGCTTACTGCCTTAGCGGTGGCCATGTTTTTTCGCTGGGATTTACTACAATTTGTCTTTGCTGTCACGGCTTTGTTGACGGCTGTGGTAGTAGCTATTTATACGGCCTTCCTTTTTGCGCAAGCCAAAGGTAGAGATTTTTGGCAAAGCCCGAATTTGGCCTTCCATATGTTGGTTCACAGTTTGATGGCTGGTGCAGCTATCTTCCTATTGGTGGATTTATTTACAGAAACCTCAAGTAGTTGGACCACTTACCTGACCTATGTCCTCTACGGCTCGATTGCTTTCAACTTGTTGGCCTTATGGCTGGAAATAAATATTACGCATCCGACCGAGGATGCAAAACGGACGGTTAAAATGATTACCAAGGGACGCTATGCTAAGTTATTCCGTTGGGGTGTCATTTTCATCGGTAATCTTTTACCCTTGGGGCTATTGCTGATTGGAGGAGGAGAGGCTAGTGTTTTGGCTTTAGTCGGGGTATTAGTCATCGTCGGTATTTATATCACAGAGCATATTTGGGTGGAAGCCCCGCAAAGAATTCCATTAAGCTAGTCCTATTGTACGACTCATTTCAAAGCGAAGATCAATGGCAAAGAAGCACTCTTTCATAGAAAATATAGCCGAGAAATTGGGCCTAATCCCCAATTTACACCAAGATAGAAGTCCCAAGCTCCCTCGCCTGACGGAAGAAGGACAACTCACTGCTTTCCCCCCGCCGGAACAATGGGATGATTGGACAGAGTATGAAGCCACGGAACACCCTAAGCGCGAGAAGCGAAATTATACGATTGTTCCTACGACTTGCTTCAATTGCGAAAGTGCCTGCGGCTTGACGGCTTATGTCGATAAAGATACCCATCGGATTCGCAAGTTTGAGGGTAATCCTTATCATCCGGGTAGCCGAGGAAGGAACTGTGCAAAGGGACCTGCTACGATTAATCAAATTACCGATCCCGATCGAATTTTATATCCCCTCAAGCGAGTGGGAGCACGAGGAGAAGGAAAGTGGGAAAGAGTGAGTTGGGACGAAGTATTAGATGATATTGCCGGCCGTATTCGTAAGGCCCTGCAGGAAGGAAGAAATAATGAAGTGGCTTATCATGTAGGTCGACCTGGCCATGAAGGCTACGCGAATAGGGTACTACAGGCCTGGGGGGTAGATGGACATAATAGTCATACCAATATTTGCTCTTCTGGAGCCCGATTCGGTTATAATATTTGGTATGGTTATGACAGGCCTTCCCCAGATCATGCCAATGCTAAATTTATTCTACTCATTTCAGCTCACTTAGAGAGTGGGCACTATTTCAATCCCCATGCGCAGCGCATTATCGAAGCCAAAATGAAAGGGGCGAAATTGGCCTGTATGGACCCTCGATTGTCTAATACCGCTAGTATGTCGGATTACTGGATGCCAACCTATCCAGGATCGGAGGCAGCAGCCTTACTCGCCATGGCCAAAGTAATCCTGGACGAAGGTTTGTACAATCGGAAATTTTTGGAAGAATGGACCAATTGGGAATATTATTTGCAAGAAAAGCATCCCAATGAGGCCGTTACTTTTGAAAACTATATCCTCAAAATGCGAGCGGAATATGAGATGTATACGCCCGATTTTGCCGCACAGGAAACCGGGGTTCCAGCGGAGACGATCGTAGAGGTGGCCCGAAAAATTGGAGCAGCAGGGGAGTGTTTTGCTACTCACAATTGGCGAAGTGCTGCCAGTGGAAATCTCGGTGGCTGGTGTGTATCTCGGGCCCTGCATTTCTTGAATGTACTCACCGGTAGTGTGGGGACCGTTGGAGGAACCTCACCGAATAGCTGGAATAAATTTAAACCTAAATTCTTTGATACGCCACCTGCGCAGAAGTTTTGGAACAAACTGCATTTCCCGAATGAATACCCCTTGTCATTTTTTGAAATGAGTTTCCTCTTACCCCATTTTCTAAAAGAGGGGAGAGGGAAGATGGATGTGTATTTCACTCGGGTATTTAATCCCGTTTGGACGTATCCCGATGGTTTTTCTTGGGTAGAGGCTTTATCGGACGAATCCAAAATAGGCTTGCATATCGCCATGACGCCCACCTGGAATGAAACCGCCTTCTTTGCCGACTATGTACTACCCATGGGGCACTCGGCCGAACGGCATGACCTCAATAGCTACGCTACGCATTCGGGGATGTGGATTGCCTTCCGACAGCCCGTCCTGCGAGAAGCAGCGCGCAGGGCCGGAAAAGAAGTCACATTTACTTACGAATCCAATCCGGGAGAAGTTTGGGAAGAGGATGAGTTCTGGATTGAGCTAAGTTGGCGGATTGACCCGGATGGAAGCCTAGGTGTCCGAAAGCACTTTATCTCCCCTTACCGAGAAGGAGAAAAAATCAATATAGACGAATACTACCAGTACATATTCGAGCATACCAAAGGCTTGCCTGCCGCAGCTAAAAAGGAAGGTTTGACCGAGTTGGAATATATGCGAAAGTATGGCGCTTTTGAAGTAGAGAAACACAGCTATCAAAAACATTTGCATCCTATATCCGAAGAGGATTTGAAAGGGAGCGAGGTAGATGCGCGATCCAAGGTTATCCGAAAAGGAGGGAAGGAAATAGGGGTGATGGTAAATGGCAAGGCAGTCGTAGGTTTTCCTACCCCCTCTCGTAAGAATGAGTTCTATTCACAGACCATGATTGACTGGGGCTGGGAAGAATATGCGATTCCCACCTACATCAAAAGCCATATTCATCCGGAAAAACTAGATAAAGATAAGGGCGAATATTGCTTGGTGCCCACTTTTCGCCTCCCGACCTTGATTCATTCTCGCTCGGGAAATGCGAAATGGCTGACGGAAATCTCTAATCGCAATCCAATCTGGATGCACCCGAACGATGCCCAGAAATGGGGCTTCAAGACAGGAGATTTAGTACGATTGAATACGGATATTGGGTACTTCATTGACAAAGTTTGGGTTACGCAAGGAATGAAGCCAGGGGTGATCGCTTGCTCGCATCACCTCGGGCGCTGGCGACGAAGGCAGGATGCCGGCAATCGTTGGGCCACCAATACGGTTTCGATTACCAACGATGGGGCAGGAGGGTGGAAAATGCAGACCCTATCTGGTGTGAAGCCATTTGATAGCAAAGATCCAGACAGTAAACGGATTTTTTGGACAGATGGTGGTGTACATCAAAATATTACCCACGCCGTTCACCCCGATCCCATCAGTGGCATGCATTGCTGGCACCAAAGAGTGCGAATCGAAAGACCCCACGAAGGAGATCAATACGGAGACCTTTTTGTCGATACCAATAAGTCCTTTGAGAATTACAAAGAATGGTTAGCCATGACTCGAC
>Ga0070727_10001080_pt1 | contig 30237 bp, 23 predicted proteins | sample tdAd472_FD_66722 | JGI IMG/M metagenome (GOLD analysis project Ga0070727, IMG submission 66722) | Marine sediment microbial communities from the Atlantic coast under amendment with organic carbon and nitrate - tdAd47.2 | ecosystem: Environmental > Aquatic > Marine > Coastal > Sediment | place...
CATCGTCGTCATCGCGGCGTCGGCGGCCTTTTTTGTCTCGACGCGGTTTTTCGCTCTTTTAGTCCCGCTGTGGTCTCGAGCGCTTTTCCGAATTGTCGCGATCCCGTTTGTTGCCTTTGTCCCGATTGCGATCGCGTCTCGGTTTTTCTTCGGAGGCAGCCGGTGCATCCTTTTTACCGTCGTTGGACGTTCCGTCGATATTTATCGGTGGAATTGGCTTGCCGATGGTCCGGGCAATCGCATCGAGATATTTGGCGTCGTCGCGGGTGGCCAATGTGTAGGCCGTGCCCTTGTTTCCGGCGCGTCCTGTCCGGCCGATCCGGTGAACATAGTCTTCCGCGTGGGTCGGAACGTCAAAGTTGAACACATGGCTCATTTCTTTGATGTCGAGTCCCCTGGCGGCGACATCACTACAAACCAGGATGTCGACATCGCCGTTCTTGAACTTTGAAAGAACCTCCATCCTGGAGGATTGAACCATATCTCCGTGCAACTGGCCGACATTAAAGCCATGCCGTTCCAGGGACCGGTAAACGACGCCTACGTCACGTTTGCGGTTGCAGAAAATAATCGCGTTTTTGAAGTTTTCTGCCTGCAAAAGTTGGCGTAGCGCTTCCCGTTTCTCCTTTTGCACATGACTTCCCATGCCGCTGTTTTTCATCATGAGGAGGCCCTGCGTAACCGTATCCGCGGTGGTGGCCGGACGAGCGACGGTAATCTCTTTGGGATTCATCAAAAATGCGTCGGCAAGTTTGCGGATGGCCGGGGGCATGGTGGCTGAGAAGAAAAGCGTTTGCCGGATTTTCGGGATCAACGAAACGATGCGCTCTACATCGGGGATAAAGCCCATGTCGAGCATGCGATCAGCTTCGTCGATCACCAGCGTACGTACGTCGTTGAGCAAAAGACCGCCACGTTCAAACAGATCGAGGAGACGTCCCGGAGTAGCGATGAGAACATCGACGCCCTTGTCGAGGGCTGCGGTCTGATCGGCCATTGAGGTGCCACCGATCAGCAGAGCCATGGAAAGACGGTGATGCTTTCCGTACTTTTCAAAGTTTTCGGCAACCTGAGCGGCAAGTTCGCGGGTCGGCTCGAGAATGAGGGAACGGGGCATCCGCGCCTTGGCCTGGCCGGAGGCAAGGATTTCAATCATCGGCAAAGTGAACGATGCCGTTTTTCCTGTGCCCGTTTGTGCGCATCCAAGAACGTCCCGGCCCATCAACACAATGGGAATGGCTTTTTCTTGAATAGGGGTTGGGGTTGAATACCCCGCTTCGGCGACGGCTTTGAGGAGCTCTTCGCCCAAACCTAGATTGTCAAAACTCATGAAATATGGGTTGCCTATTGTCTGCCCTGAGGCTTCTCGAGTACGGCCTTTGATTTTTTGCCGGTTTCATAGCTAGCGATGGGGATAATAGGAACTCCTATGCACAAGTCAACTTTGGAGGTGTGCTTACCTAGCGATTTTACCTTAAGTCGTGTGCTTTTAAGGTCATAGAAGCTGGACGCGGCAAACGTCAGAGGAGTAGGGTTTGGGAAAATTGGAAATGTGAAGGGCTTTAAATGCTGATGAATGTAAGCCAGTCGGCGCTGATTGTTGTTGATGTCCAGGAGCGTTTGATGCCGGCGGTTCATGAATCGGGACGGGTGATCGCCAATGCGCGTATTCTGATTCAGGCGGCGCAACGGTTGGAAGTCCCCATGCTGGCATCGGAACAGTACCGGAAGGGACTGGGGAGCAGCGTTGCCGACGTTGCTGAATTGGTGGCCCCGGAAAACCGGTTGGAGAAACTGCATTTTTCATGCTTGTCGGATGATGAGTTTGAAGAACGTTTTCGGGAGATAGGCCGTCGGCAGGTTGTCGTCTGCGGTGCCGAGTCTCACGTGTGTGTCTTACAGACCGTTTTGGAACTTTGCGACCTCGGCTATCAGGTTTTCGTCGTCGAGGATGCCGTCTCTTCGCGAAATCCGAACAGCAAAAGGGTCGCGATGGACCGTATGAGAGCCGCCGGGGCCAGTCCCGTTACGACGGAGATGGTCGTGTTCGAATGGCTGAAAAAAGCGGGAACTCAGGAATTCAAGGACCTTTCCCCGCTGATCAAATAGCAAAGGGCTCAATGATGAATGACCGGTTGCCGCTTTTATTGATTCCAGGCCTGTTGTGTACCGCCCGGTTGTGGGAACACCAAACAAGTACGCTCACCGACGTGGCGGTTCCCTCGGTTATCGATCACCGGCACCATAAAACGGTGGGTGATTTGGCTCGCCATATCCTGAAGAATGCCCCGCCGCGCTTCGCTTTGGCCGGGTTGTCCATGGGCGGCTATACAGCCATGGAAATTTTTCGTCAGGCCCCGGATCGTGTCGACCGAATTGCCTTTCTCGATACGTCATACAAAGCCGACAGGCCGGAGCAATCGGAAGGGCGGCGCGATGCGATGGAGCGCGCCCAAAAAATGGGAATCGCCGAGGTTCACGCATCTTTGGTAACGGGCTGGGTCGCTCCGGAGCGACTGAAAGATACGGCCTTCATGGCCGATGCGCTGGAAATGGCGGAGGAAACGGGGGTTGAAGGCTTTATCAACCAACAGCAGGTGATCATGTCCCGCCCCGATAGCACCGAGACGTTGCGGCAAATCGGTTGTCCGGCTCTTGTTCTGGTTGGGGCGCTCGATACCTTGACGCCGGTTGAGTTGCACGAGGAAATGGCCGATATAATCCCCGGGGCCGTTTTGGAAATTATTGACGGTTGCGGTCACCTATCCGCAATGGAAAGTCCTAAAGCCGTATCCGACTGTTTGCGGACATGGCTGAACCGATAGAAACACCTAGCATCAGATTAATGAGTCCTGACCCTAACACGATAGAGGAATAAAATGACGGAGTTTAAGTATCCTTGGAGAGGTTCGTGGCCGCGCGTTGACGATACCGCTTTTGTCGCGCCGACGGCCGCTCTAATCGGGGATGTCGAAATAGGAGCCGAGTCGAGCATTTGGTTCGGTTGTACGCTGAGGGGAGATGTTCACGAAATTCGCGTGGGCGAGCGGACCAACATTCAAGACGGAACCGTGGTGCATGTGACCGGCGGAAAATTCGGTTGTTATATTGGATCGGACATTCTGATCGGCCATTCCGCCTTGATCCACGGTTGTACGTTGGAGGATGGCTGTTTTATCGGGATGCGGGCGACGGTGTTGGACGGTGCCTTGGTCGAGAGCGGGGCGATGGTGGCCGCAGGCGCTTTGGTCGGGCCGGGAAAACGGGTTCCATCGGGCGAGCTTTGGGCTGGGACGCCCGCAAAAAAGATGCGCGATCTTACCGATGCCGATATTCCGATGTTTAAAGAAGGCGTCGAAGGGTACCGTCTGCTGGGTAAGGAATATAAAGATATGATTCACTATCTGGCGTCGGACGAAATTCCCGATGACGGCGAGGAGTTCTATGAGGACTCAGAGTAGCCTTTCTGAGCGTGAGCCGTGGTGCGGTGGATGAACCGGAATTGATTTAGGGCTGTGTTTTGACAGACAAAAATTGTGGGCTAGGGGCATTGCCACTGGCGAGGTGGCGAAAATAAATCTCAGCGGTTGTTGCATTGCTTCGTTGGTCGTATTCCGACAACAGCGCATGGACGACATCGTATGATCTATAAACGTCGTTGAGGATAACGGCTGCTTTCAGAAGCTGGTTGTCCGAAAATGAACTTAGATCGAAATAGTTTTTAATGAAAATCGCATCGGCCCAAAGAATCTGACTGATGGGAAGGAATGGGTTGTCCGGATGAACGACTGGCTCAAGTCCTCGTCCTGAAACATCAAGAAACTTGTGAAAAACAAAACCGTTTTTTCTTAAATAGGTTTGTATATCGCCGAACAGTGGTTGGTTTTTATAGAGAGGTAAAAACTCGACCTCTGTTTCCAATACAACGGTTTCGGAAATGGTTTCGAGGCCGTTCTCAAGAACCATTAATTCGGCACCTTGAATGTCGAGCTTAATGTAGTCTGGTTTTGCCGAAAGTTTGACATCGTCAAGTCGAGTTGTTTGGACCTCCATTGTATCAGCGACATGAAAATTTCCGGTGCTTGAGCCAGCGGAAATGGTCGCGAATCGGTCAATAACGCCAGGGTCTGGAAGGTAGAGAGAGGAGCATCCCGGATATCGGGTTACATAAAAAATGTGTCTGTTCCCATCCCCTAAAAAATAAGGCAGGTACAGATTGTTGCTGTTGTTGGCTTGTAGTTTTGCGAGTTCTGTTTGATTGGGCTCAAAGCCTGTGAGCCGGGCTTTGCCTTTGTCCAGAAGCGGGGCAAACCGGTCTGGAGAAAGCGCTGCAGCCCCGATATCCAAAATCTCGATGAGCGGCAACTCTACAGTTAAAATTTCGGCTAAGGAATTTGGTTGGTCAGACATTGTTTTTCTGTGCCGGATGCCTTTACAAGCGGACTTTTACATATTCGCCAGGCGCATCACACAAAGGTTTGAGCTTCCCTTTTGCCGGGTCTCGGGCGGGAACGGACTTCCTGCCGCCGGCATGGGGTTGAATCCATTTTTGCCAATCGGTCCACCATGAGCCTTCGTGTTTCTTAGCTCCATCGAGCCATGCCCCCGGAGTGGAGGGAAGTTTTTGATTGGTCCAGAAGCCGTACTTGCCCGATGTGGGCGGGTTGACCACCCCTGCAATGTGACCGGAGCCGGAAAGAACGAAACGGACGGGGCCGTTGTAGAGTTGGGTTGCCGCGTAGGTGGCTCGCCAAGGCGCGATGTGGTCTTCCTTTGTCGAGAGCATGTAAATTGGGATTTTGACCTGATGGAGATCGATGTCGATTCCGTTGAGGGTGATGCCTCCGGGTTCGACCAACCGGTTCTTTTCATACATTTGATGGAGATAGAAGCTGTGCATTGCCCGCGGCATCCGGGTCGAGTCTGAATTCCAGTACAGGAGGTCGAAGGGGAAGGGATCTTTCCCCAAAAGATAATTGTGGACGACGAACGACCAAATCAGATCGTTGGCGCGCAGCATGTTGAAGGTCGTCGCCATTTCCGAGCCGTCCAGGTACCCGTGTTCGTCCATCAGGTGATCGATGTTTTCGAGCTGTTTCTTATCGATGAAAATTTGTAGATCGCCCGCTTCGGTAAAATCGGTCAACGTGGTTAAGAACGTCGCGCTTTTAACCCTGTCGTCTTTCTCGACCGCCATATAGGCGAGCGTTGCCGCCAGCAAGGTGCCGCCCAGGCAATAGCCGATGGCGTTTACCTGTTTTTCGCCTGTCGTTTTGCTGACCACGTCAAGGGCTGTCAGCGGCCCCAGGTTCATATAGTCCTCAAAAGACTTTTCGGCCAACTGGGCGTCGGGATTGACCCAGGAAATCACAAAGACGGTATGTCCTTGGTCCGTGGCCCACTTGATAAACGAGTTCGAGGGACGAAGATCCAGGATGTAGTATTTGTTGATCCAGGGGGGCACGATCAGTAAAGGCGTTTTGTAGACTTTTTCGGTCGATGGCGCGAATTGAATGAGCTCCATTAATTCGTTCCGGTAAACCACCTTGCCCTTTGAACTTGCAACGTTGACGCCCACCTCGAACGCGTCTTCGTCGGTCATTCGGATGCCTTTGCCGCGTTCCATATCCTCTAAAAGGTTTTGCAGGCCGTGGATGAGATTTTCTCCCCCCGACTCGGCCGTTGCCCGGAGAACCTCCGGGTTGGTCATAACGAAATTGGTTGGCGCCATCGCGTCGGCGAATTGTTTGGTATAAAACTCGACCTTCCGGTGGGTGGCCGGTTCCAGGCCGTCGACTCCGGCAACGAGGTTTTGCATCCAACGCGAGGTCAGCAAATAGGACTGCTTGATGTAATCGAATAACTGGATTTCGCTCCAAGCCGAATCCTTGAACCGGTGGTCGTCTTTTTCCGGTTCCACATAAGGCGGTTCTTCTCGTCCCAGCCACCGTAACGTGGCATTTTGCCAAAGCTCCATTTGATTTTGCCAAAGCGTCGCATGAGCATTCATCAGACGAAAGGGGTCCGCCGCCAATTTGCTTGAAAGCTCCAGGAATGCGTTGCGTATGTTCAACGGATCGAACTCACCGTTGACGTCTTGCGACGCTTGCTTGTTGAGAAAGTCGTTGAGGATGCGATGACTTCGATTGAGGATATCCGACATCGCCGCGGAAAACTCCTTCGGGTCCAGCAGTTTAGCTTCTTGTTGGTGTTGATCTGCCATACTCTTTTCCCTTATGTTCCCTCTGCTTGACCGCGATGTTGGGGTCTGCTTCTATAGCGCCTAAATATTGCAGCTCTTCGATGGTCGAACGAGAGGTTTTCAATCGACGTAAATGGCTGTCAAGCGCGGTTCGCATAGTGTTAACCAATTTGGGGCACTCTAACAACTTCGAAGGCGAAGCAGAATCATTACGATGCGCTTCTTAATTCGGGGACGAATATTCGAGGGGATTGGGGACGATGATGTTTTCAAAAATGGCTTTAGCTTCAGGCCGTGGTCTGACGAAAAGCGGATTGGCTGCTGCCGTGGCGCTGCCGCTCATAACGGCGGGCTGCTCATCCGTTCCCGACGCTTTGAACCCTGCCGAGTGGTATCGTAGCACCGTAGACTACGTCTCAGGCGATGAAGAGGCCACGGAAGAGGGGCAAAAAACCGCGACGGAAACGGCGGAAGCCGAAAATGGCGATAAGTACCCTCCTTTGCCGGGCGATGCGGAACGGGCCAAGGCCGAACAGGCGCAGGAAAGCGAAACTGTCGCGGAAGGCTTGGTCGCCGATACTCAACAAGGACGCTACTCCGCTGAATCCATAACCCGGCAAGGGGAAGCGGTTTCTCCTTTACAGCCGAAAACGGCGGAAGCTGAAAAGACAATGCCGGAAGCGCAGCAGGTTGCCGAGCAACCTGCCCAACAGATGCAACAGGCAACGGCCGCTCCTAAGCTGACGCCGCCGCGGCAGGTTGACACCAACGGTATGAGCCTGCAGGAGATTTATCGGGCGAATCTCGCTCAACGGCTTCCCTATGCCGAAACCAACGCGCCAAGCCGTCCGGGCGGGCAGCCGCAACCGTTGGCCTCCGGCGGATATTATCCAACCGAAACCGTTGTCATTTCCAGCTCCGGCGTTTATCAGGGCGGACAGGCGACGTTGTCGCCTCTGCAAATGGGAAGCGGTGCGCCGACTTCTAAGGTTATGTCTTCCGTTGTCAGTAAAAACGGCGCCCATGATTTGAGCGAGTTTAATCCGGCATCGGTCGCCAACTCGTTCAAGGTTGCCGTCATTCAGTTTGGCAACGGCGCTGCAGGCATCGGTTCCCAAGAACGCTCCATTCTTAGAAAGGTCGTTGCCTTACACAAAGAGCGTGGCGGCACCATTCGGGTGGTCGGACACGCCAGTAGCCGGACTCGCAACATGGACCCGGTGCGTCACAAGATGGTCAATTGGCAGGTTTCGACATCGCGTGCCGATACCGTCGCCAAGGAATTTATGCGGCTTGGCGTTGATGCTGAAAACATGTATGTCGGAGCCGTAGCCGACAACGAGCCGGTGTATTATGAAGTGATGCCTTCGGGCGAGGCCGGTAACCGGCGAGCGGAAATTTACATCGACTACTAGAAACGAAGTCATTCCGGTATTAAAAAGCCTTGTCGAACCGGGAGAAGGACTTCCGGTCAGACAGGGCTTTTCTTCATTTCGAGCTTAAAGAGACACCAGTCATGGAACAGGAATTCCACCGAATCAGACGTTTGCCACCTTACGTATTTGCCGAAGTCAATGCGATGAAGGCCGCTGCGCGCGCCGCCGGTGAGGACATCATCGATTTCGGTATGGGAAATCCGGACTCGGCGACGCCCGAACATATTGTTGAAAAACTTAAGGAGACGGTGGGCAATCCGAAAACCCACCGGTACTCCCAGTCGCGGGGAATTCCGGGATTGCGTAAAGCCCTGTCAAGCTACTACGAACGCCGCTTCGGCGTTGATGTGGACCCGGAAAGTGAGGTTGTCGTTACTCTCGGGTCTAAGGAAGGGCTGGCCAACCTTGCCATGGCGATCACCTCGCCGGGCGATGTGATCTTGGTGCCCAACCCGAGCTACCCGATCCACCAGTTCGGTTTCATCATTGCCGGTGCTGCGGTGCGAAACATCCCCATCAAGCCGGATGAAACCTTCTTCACCTCGCTTGAGCATGCGGTAATGCATAGCATTCCGAAACCGTCGGCGGTGGTGCTCAATTACCCCAACAACCCGACGGCGGAATTGGCCGATTTGGCGTTTTACGAACGGGTTGTGGATTTCTGCAAAAAGCATGAAATCTATATTCTGTCGGACATCGCCTACGCCGAAATTTATTTCGATGACAATCCGCCACCCTCAATCCTTCAGATTCCGGGGGCGAAGGATATCGCCATCGAGTTTTATTCCATGAGTAAAACCTACTCTATGCCGGGTTGGCGGATCGGATTTGCCGCGGGGAACAAAAAGCTGATCGCCGCCTTGACGCGGATTAAATCCTACCTGGACTATGGCGCCTTTACGCCGGTTCAGGTGGCCGCCGCCGCTGCGTTGAACGGCCCTCAGGATTGTGTTGACGAGGTTAGGGCGCTTTATAAAGAGCGCCGCGATGTTTTGGTTGAAGGCCTTGCCAGTGCCGGCTGGAATATTCCCAGCCCCGAGGCGACGATGTTTGCCTGGGCTCCGCTACCGGATCAATTCAAGGGGATGGGGTCGGTTGAGTTCTCCAAACTCCTGCTCAAGGAAGCGGAAGTCGCCGTTTCGCCGGGATTGGGCTTCGGCGAGCACGGAGAAGGATTTGTCCGTTTTGGCCTTGTCGAGAACGTTCAACGGACCCGTCAGGCGATCCGCAACATAAAAACGTTCTTGGCGCATCATCACAACGGCTAGCGGATAAGGAATAAGGTAGAAAAATGAGTGAACCTTTGAAGGTCGCCATCGCCGGTCTCGGGACTGTTGGCGGCGGCACGTTGAAAATTCTTACCCAGAACAAAAACCTCTTGGCTGAACGTTGCGGCCGGGCGGTTGAGGTTGTTGCCGTTGCCGAGCGCAATAAAGAGGTCGACCATGGGGTTCCCATGGATGGAATCGAATGGCTGGATGACGCTTCAAAGCTGCCGAGCCATGACAATGTGGATGTTATTGTCGAGCTGATTGGTGGATCGGGAGGCATTGCCAAATCCCTGGTCGAGCAGGCGATTGCCAATGGCAAACATGTGGTCACGGCAAACAAGGCTTTGCTGGCGCATCATGGAGCGGCCTTGGGTAAGGCTGCGGATGAAAAAGGGGTAACCCTTGGTTATGAAGCCGCCGTTGCCGGTGGTATTCCGATCATCAAAGCCATGCGTGAAGGGTTGGCCGCCAACAATATCAGCCGCGTCTACGGTATTCTCAACGGCACCTGCAACTACATCCTGACGACGATGCGGGAGACAGGGCGTGGTTTCGACGATGTGTTGAAGGAAGCGCAAGACCTGGGGTACGCTGAAGCCGATCCGAGCTTCGACGTCGATGGCGTGGATGCGGCGCATAAAGTTGCGATTCTGACCAGCCTGGCTTTCGGGACTGAAGTCAACTTTGATGAGGTGAAGGTTGAAGGCATTCGCCACGTTTCGCCGGTCGATATCGATTTCGCCGAGGAACTGGGTTACCGCATTAAGCTTTTAGGTATGGCGGTAAAAACGGAAAACGGCATCGAGCAACACGTGCAGCCCTGCATGGTGCCCAAGTCGGCGGCGATCGCCAAGGTCGAAGGCGTTTTCAATGCGGTTGTGGTCGATGGCGATTTTATCGATACGACTGTTTACGAAGGCCGGGGCGCCGGCGAAGGACCGACGGCTTCTGCTGTGGTCTCCGATATCATCGATATTGCGCGGGGCCGGACGCAACCGACCTTTGGCGTTCCTGCAAGCGCATTGAAGCCGCTGGTTTCAGCGCCGACGGGAAGCCATTGCGGTCCCTACTATGTTCGTCTGATGGTTCTCGACCAGCCCGGCGTGTTTGCCGAAATAGCCTCGGTGTTGCGGGATCATGAAGTCTCCATGGAATCGGTTATTCAGCGCGGTCGGGCCCCTGGAAGCACGGTTCCCCTGGTCTTGACGCTCCATGAAACGGAAAAATCCGTGATGGTTGACGCCCTAAAAACAATCGGCGACCTTGAAAGTGTCGTCGAAGAGCCCAGAATGATAAGAATTGAGACCTTTTCGTACTAAAGCGGTAAGAGGAAGACGTTATGGGGCAGCACCCAGTCGGTGATCGAAATTTAGCCATGGAAGCCGTTCGCGTAACCGAAGCGGCGGCTTTGGCGGCGTCCCGCTGGATGGGGCACGGCGATGAAATCGCCGCCGACCGTGCGGCGATCAACGATATGCATGAGGCCTTGGCGACCCTTTACATCAATGGAACGGTCATCATTGGTGAAGGGATGGAAGGCGAAGCCAAAAAGCTGTTCATTGGCGAAAAGGTAGGTAACGGACAAGGTGTCCGAGTTGAAGTGGCTGCCCGCCCTTTGGAAGGCGCGACCCTGACGGCGCTGGGAGGCAATGAAGCTCTTTCGGTTGTTGCGATGGCCGAGGAAGGCAGTTTTTTGAAAGTGCCGCCGCTTTACATGGACAAGATCGCAGTCGGCAGTCATCTGCCTGACGGTGTGATCGATTTGGATATTAGTCCAGCGGAAAATCTCAACAATGTTGCGGAAGCCAAAGGCATGGATATTAGCGACCTTGTCGTCTGTATCCTCGACCGACCGCGGCATGGCGAGTTGATCGGCAAAATCCGTGGCGCCGGAGCCAGGATCAAGCTCATTCAAGGTGGTGACGTTAGCGCCTGTATCGCGACCTGCCGTGAGGAAAGCGGCGTTGATGTCTACATGGGAATTGGCGGCGCGACAGAAGGCGTGCTGGCCGCAGCGGCTCTGTCTTGCGTAAAGGGGCAGATGGAAGGACGTTTGATCTATCGTAATCCTGATGAGCGGCGGTTGGCCCAGGAATACGGCATCGAAGATTTCGACCGGAAGTACAGGCTGAGCGAAATGGCGAGCGGCGACGTGACTTTCGCTGCTACCGCGGTGACCGACGGGGCTTTGCTGGAAGGCGCCCGGTTCCATGCAGGAGGGGGGTACACCCATTCCCTCGTCATGCGGTCCAAAACGGGCACCGTCCGTTATATCGAAGCGCACCACGATTTCATCACAGCGCCCCTTAAGCCAGTCAGCAACAAGGAATAGAGCTGGTGGGCGAGGCGTTCCTCAACGTCGGCAAGTCGTTATCGGGTAAACGGTGGGAATTGCTGGAGGGGGACGAGCGGACGGCGCTTGCTATGGCTCAACGTCTTGGCATTCCCGAGATTGCGGGACGTGTGATGGCGTCTCGTGGGGTGGCCTTGGAGGAGGCGCAAAGCTTCCTCGATCCGACCCTTCGTGACTTGCTCCCCGATCCATTTCATCTAAAAGACATGGCGAAGGCTGTCGAACGCTTGGCCCACGCGGTTGTGGAAGGGCAAAAAATTGGTGTTTTCGGCGATTACGACGTCGATGGGTCAACGTCGTCGGCGCTCGCCGTCCGGTATTTGACCGCCATCGGTGGGCGGTGCGAACTTTATATTCCCGACCGTTTGAAAGAAGGCTATGGGCCTAACGGTCCGGCGTTGCGGGAACTAAAAGCAAAGGGCGTTGAGGTGGTGCTGACCGTAGATTGCGGCACCACGGCGCATGAGGCCCTGGAAGAAGGCCGGAGCGCCGGACTGGACGTTATCGTCGTTGATCACCATGAAGCCGAAAGCCTATTGCCGTCCGCCTTCGCAGTGGTCAATCCCTGCCGTTTGGATGAAACCAGTCCCCATCGTCATATGGCGGCGGTGGGAGTAACGTTCCTTGTTTTGGTTGCGCTCAACAAAACACTGCGCGAGAGAGGGTATTTCTCCGACAAGCGCGAGCCGAACCTGCTTGATTGGCTGGATGTGGTGGCTTTGGGAACCGTTTGCGACGTGGTGCCGCTGGTTGGCGTCAACCGGGCATTCGTTCGTCAGGGGTTAAAGGTCATGGGAAAGCGCGGCAATCTCGGTATAGCGGCTTTGAGTGACGTTGCCGGAGTCGACGAAAAGCTGGGAGCCTACCATCTTGGTTTCGTGCTGGGGCCGCGGGTGAATGCCGGGGGGCGGGTCGGCGAGTCGGATTTGGCGTCGCGGCTTCTTTCCACTGCCGATGCCGATAACGCCCGCCAGATTGCCGAGCGCCTCAACGCCTTCAATGCCGAGCGACAGGATATCGAAAGCGCAATTCTCGAAGAAGCGATGGCGATGGTCGAGGCGGAAAAAGAAGCCCCGTCAGCGCTGGCGTTTGCTGCAGGGCAGGGGTGGCATCCTGGGGTGATCGGTATCGTCGCCAGCCGGTTAAAGGAACGCTACAACCTGCCTTCCTGTGCGATCGCGATTGCCGACGGAATGGCAACCGGGTCGGCCCGCTCGATTTCAGGAGTCGATTTCGGGGCCGCCGTGATTGCCGCTCGTCAGATGGGAATTCTTGAAAAGGGCGGTGGCCACGCCATGGCCGCGGGGTTTTCTTTGAAAGAGGAAAACCTAGAGGTTTTCAGGGCGTTTCTTGCCGACCGTTTTGCCGCCCGCATTGCAGAAGCGAAAATCGTTCCGACCCTGAAGCTGGATGGGGTTGTCAGCGTTAAAGGCGTCTCAACATCCCTCATTCATCAGTTGGAGACACTGGCGCCCTATGGAGCCGGTAACCCGGAACCGAGATTTGCGATCTCGGGTGCGCGCATTCTCGATTCACGGCCGGTCGGCAAAGACCAAGCCCACGTCAATTGCGCCTTGACCGGACCGGATGGGGGGCGATTGAAAGCGATTGCTTTTCGGGCCATGGAAAGTGGGTTAGGGGAGGCTTTGCTCAACCACAGCGGCGCTCCGCTCCATGTTGCCGGGCGGCTCCGGATCAACACTTGGCAGGGAACGGAATCGGCGCAATTTATGATCGACGATGCCGCTTGGTTAGCTTAATCTTTATTGGAAGAAATCAAAAAAACATCCAGCATCGTTGACAACAGTGCTAAGTCACTGTCATCGTTGGGTAAAGGGACAAATTCACCTCATTAACAACAGGGGTGCGCAGGAATAACGAGCCTTGTCCAGGCTCCAGGGATGATCGATAGGACAAACTTATGGCCGCTCGTATTGTCAGCGCAGAAGCGGACCGGGACCAGAACTACTTGGTCGAGGCTGAGAATCGGCAGCTTCGGGATACCATCGCCAATCTACGGTCGCGTTTGGAGCAGGAGAAGTTCAACGGCGATCAAGCCGTACAAAAAGCGGTTGCCGAGGCGGCGAAGGACATCGCTCAACTCAAAGATACGGTGCAAGCCTTAAGAGATCAGTTGGAGCATCAACGGCTCGAAGGTGAACAGGCGTTGGGAACCGCAGTTTCTCAGGGAAACAAAGAGGCCGCGCAACTTAAGGAAACGGCCCAGGCTCTCCGAGACGAATTGGAAAAAGTACGCTTCGATGCCGATCAGAGGGTTCAGCAAGCTATCGTTCAGGGCCGTGCCGAGGCCGATGAGTTGAGAAAAACCGTTGGTGCGCTTCGTGACGAGCTGGAAAAAGAACGCTTCAACGCCGATGCGGAAAAGCAGCAGTTGGCAAGAGTTCAACGGGACGAACTGAAGCAATTGCAGGACACAATTGCTGGGCTCAGGGAGCAATTGGAGAAAAACGGTGGACGGTAACGGCGCAAACAAAAAAAGCCAGGCCTCGAAGAAAGCGGCGGCGAACGCCTTGGCGCGGGAAGAGGCCAAACGCCTGCGCCGGGCCGAAATGCTGCTTGATGTTTCTCATACGGTTGCAGGCATCGACACGTTAGAAGAAGTTCTTGAAACCCTTGTTGAGATTGCTGCCCGGGAAACGAAGTCGGATCGGGGAACCCTGTTTCTCAACGACCCCGCGACCGGTGAACTCTATTCACGGGTTGCTTTGGGAACTCATAAGCGTGAAATCCGGCTTCTCAACAACAGCGGGATCGCCGGGGCCGTTTTTACAACGGGCGAAGGCGAAATTATCGAAGACGCTTATGCCGACGAACGCTTCAACCATACCATCGATAAAACCACGGGATTTAAGACGCGCAACATCCTCTGCGTGCCGATCAAGACGGTAAAAGGTGAGGTCATCGGCGCTGCCCAGATGCTGAATAAAAACAAGGGTGCACGGTTTACCAAAGAAGACATGTCGGTTCTCGAAGCAATCACCACTCAGGCGGCGATTACTCTGCAAAGCGCCCAGTATGCGGAAGATATGCAACGCTCCCGGATGCAGGAGCTAGAGTTCCTCGATATCGTTGCCGACCTAACTTCGGAAATCGACCTGAAGGAACTGTTGCGCAAGGTGATGAGCGAAGCGACCCGGATGCTCAATGCCGACCGTTCGACGCTCTTCCTCAACGACGAAAAAACCAACGAGCTTTGGTCGCAAGTCGGTGAAGGCTTGGAAACCACGCAGATCAGATTTCCCAATCATCTCGGTATTGCCGGGGCGGTGTTTACGTCCTCGGAAACGGTTAACATTCCGCACGCATACGCCGATTTGCGTTTCAATCCGGCATTCGACAAGCAAACTGGCTTTTTTACCCGCTCAATCCTTTGCGTCCCGGTGATCAACAAAGAAGGCAAGACCATCGGCGTCACACAGGTGCTGAACAAACGGGGCGGTCCATTTACCGACGAGGATGAGTCCCGCCTCAAGGCCTTTACGGCGCAGGTGTCCATCGGCCTCGAAAACGCCAAGCTGTTTGCCGACGTTCAGGCGATGAAGAACTACAACGAGAGCATGCTGGAGAGTATGTCCAACGCCGTGATCACGATGGACCAAGAACGTAAAATCGTGACCTGTAACGCGGCGGGATTGAGATTGTTTGGCGTGGAACCTGAAGAAATTTTGGAACAGAAGGCCGACGAGTTCTTTACCGAAAAGAATGAGTGGCTGCTCAAGAAAATCGACAAGGTCGACGAGAGCCTTGTCTCCGACATCTCCATGGACGCCAATCTCTGGGGGAATGAGCAGGAGCTTTCCGTCAACCTGACTGTCTTGCCCCTGTTTGACGAGGTAAAGAAAAAACTCGGCACCATGGTGATGATCGAGGACATCAGTGCGGAAAAACGCGTCAAGTCGACGATGGCCCGCTACATGGACCCCAATCTTGCCGACCAGCTCTTGGGAAGCGGCGAGGAAATCCTGGGCGGCAAGAGCTTGGAAGCGACTATTCTGTTCTCCGATATCCGCAGCTTTACGACCTTGACCGAAGAGCTCGGCGCTCAGGGGACGGTGAGTCTGCTAAACGAATACTTTACGTTGATGGTCGATTGCATCACCGAAGAGGAGGGGATGCTCGATAAGTTTATCGGCGATGCCATTATGGCGGCGTTTGGTATCCCCATCGGTCACGGTGATGACGAGGACCGTGCCATGCGGTCGGCGATTTCAATGCTGACCGTTCTTCAAGAATTCAATGCTGATCGGATTAAACGTGAATTGCATCCGGTGAACATCGGGATTGGACTGAACACCGATTCGGTGGTTTCGGGGAACATCGGTTCGCCGAAGCGTATGGACTACACCGTGATCGGTGATGGGGTGAACTTGGCGGCGCGGTTGGAAAGCGCGTGCAAGCAATACAACGCCAAGCTTTTGATCAGTGAATACACCTTCGGCAAGCTTAAAGGTACTTACCGTACCCGCGATGTTGACGATGTGATCGTCAAAGGCAAAACCAAGCCGGTCAGAGTCTATGAGGTCCTCGACTTCCACAACGAAGAAACCTACCCCAACCTCATGGAAGGGGTGAACCACTTCAGGGAAGGGCGTCGTCTGTACCATGACGGCAAGTTTGAAAAGGCAATTGCCTCCTTCAAGGAAGTTTTGAAAAACAATGCCGAAGACAAGCTGGCGGAAACCTACATTGGCCGTTGCGAGCATTTGATCGAAGAGCACCCCGGCGATGCCTGGGATGGCGTTTGGGTCATGACCAGCAAATAAGGCTTCATCTATAGGCTTTACTAAGATTTATTTCGTAGCCTTTCGGGTGATCGGTGGGATCAACCGTTAATGGTGATGGTGTGGAAAATAAAATAGAATTCGGCAAGGAGGACAACGTCCTTGCTCCGTTGCCGCTTGAGGACGACCGGGATGCGCTTTATGCGCTCCCTTTGTCCATCGTGCCGCTGGAAACCAAGCCATTGCGGACGGCGCGGATGATCAAAAACATGAGGCTGGAGTCGGTCGTCGAGGTTTTTCACGACGACGACATGGGGAGCGGTCAGTTCTATATTACGGAGCTCGGACATCTTTTCGAGTGGCCGGAAGATATGGAGTTTCCTGACCGGCAGCTTTTGCTCCAGTTGGCGCTTCTTCCCAGTTACGACGTCTACAGTCTTCGTATGTCTTTGCGCAAAGCAGGCATTCAGGTCAACGATATCGACGATTTGCGTCTCTCGGCGGAGAAGCAGGAAGAGTTAAACCGCTATATGACGGCTTTCACCCGCCCGTTGATCAAGCGGATCTTTGGTGGGACTTCCGTTGAAATCGACGATTTTGAGGAAATTCTCAAGCTCTTTAAATATCCGGATAAGGGCAAAGCGATGGAGTCGTTGCGCCTCATGGCCGAGGGCTTGGGCATTGATGTCTATGAAGTCCCCCAGTTTCTTGAAGATTATGGCGATATCTTTCTGTCGTTGTCTTACTACCGGCAGTGCCTGGACACCATTGAGCCTCTGATCGAGAACTTCATCACCTCAATGCGAGAAATCCGGCAAAACTGGCAACTGAAACAGGATCGCCATTTGATGCAGACCTGCCAAGAGGTCGAGGCGACGTTGAACGATTTGACGGCGGAGATTACCGGTCGGTTTGAAAACTTCGACCGCAGCACATCGGAAATGTGGTCGAACATTAGCGCGCAACGCTTTCGCAAAGTGGAGAGCTTAATCAAGAACTACCATGTGACGACCGGCGGCATCCTTTGCGCTCTTTGGGTCAAAATGGACCACTGGCAAAAAATATTCCCTAAAAAGGACGCGGGAGGGCCGATCAAAAAAGCCGAGTTTATCATGAGCGAGATGCGCCAAGGACTGGACCGTATTAAGAATATTGAAAAAAATGCCCCTATGTTGGCTGATCTGGAAGATGATGAGCGATGATAAGGTATTGAAATTATTTGCTTTATAATCAAATAAAAGTTTTTTTGAGAAAAAACGATTTTAATTCTTGTTTGCAGAAAATGGGATTCCCATCTCTAGGGTCAGACGTTCTCTAACGTTCCTCCCTCTTCAGGCCCCCGACCTTGTGTTCGGGGGCTTTTTTTTCGCCGCCTTGTTTACGTATTCGGCAATGTGATAACCTTTTGGTCAATACCGGTGCGTCTCTTGCTTTATGAAGCGGACACTTGAACCAAATCGGAAAAAAGACAGGGAGTGGCCAGCAATGAAAAAACGCGGATCTGAAATCGTTGTCCAGGCATTGGAAGACGCCGGGGCAAGATTTGCTTTCGGCATTCCCGGTACGCACAATATCGAGCTCTACGACGCCATGGCGCAGTCGGATAAGGTTTCTCCCGTCCTTGTGACCGATGAGCAATCAGCTTCATTTATGGCGGATGCCGTTTCCCGAAGCTCCGAAAGTGTAGGGGTCGTGAACGTCGTTCCCGGTGCCGGAGTGAGCCATTGTCTTTCCGGTGTGGCCGAAGCGTTTATGGATAACATTCCGGTTGTCGTCCTGACGGCCGGAATACGCAACGATACCGGGGCGGCGTACCAGCTTCATGATATTGATCAGTTGGCGATGCTCAAGCCGGTTACCAAGGCGACGTTCAAGGTTGAACAGCCCGGTAGTCTCTATCGGACCGTCAGAGAGGCGTTCGACCTTGCGCTGGATGGCGCGCCTGGACCGGTTGCCGTTGAAGTTCCGGCCAATTACTACATGCTTGTCCAGAATGTTGAACAAGAAGCCTACCGGGGAGTAGAGCAGCGTAAACCCATTCCGTCGGACGATTTGATGGAGCAGGTTGTGAATATAATTAAGATGGCGCAACATCCTGTTTTGTACGTTGGCAATGGCGCGCGAAAAGCTGTCGATGAGCTGATAAACGTTGCTGAAATTCTAGGGGCGCCGGTGGCGACGACGATCCAAGGAAAAGGGGTTTTTCCTGAAAATCATCCCCTGTGGCTGTGGAATGGGCTTGGGAAATCCGCGCCGCCTTTCGTCAAGGATATCTCGGATTCTTGCGATTGCTTATTGGCCATAGGGTGCCGGTTCGGTGAGGTGGCAACGGGCAGTTACGGCATGAGCGCCCCTGAAAACTTAATTCACGTCGATATCGAGCCTGAAGTTTTCAACAAGAATTACCCGGTCAAGGTGGCGGTGGAAGCGGATGCCGGCGTTTTCTTAGCGGCGCTTGCGGAGAGGCTGTCAGGTGTCAGCCGTAAAGCTGATGAGCGTAGCCGTTTGGCCAAAGGCCATGCCGCCGTTCAAAAAGAGCGGGCGCGACAGACAAGCGATGGACGCGTCCCCCCCGCAGCGTTCTTTGCCGCCATTTCAGAGGCCGCTGGCGAGGACGCTATTTATACCTCGGATAGCGGCAATGGAACTTTCCTGGCGATGGAGCATTTGAGGCTTATCGCTCCCGGACGGTTTTTGGCCCCGGTCGACTACTCTTGCATGGGCTACGCGGTTCCGGCGGCGATTGGTGCAAAGGCGGCTAATCCGGAACGGGACGTTATCGCCTTCGCGGGTGATGGCGCACTGCTGATGACCGGGCTGGAGGGGTTGACGGCAGCCACCTACGGGTTAGGGGTTGTCACCTTTGTGTTGCGCGATGGCGAATTGGCGCAAATCGCCCAATTCCAGAATATCGCGTTGGCGCGCAAAACCTGTGCCTCTCTTCCCGACTATGAAGTAGAGAAGCTGGCTCTTGCGACCAATAGCGCTTTCCTAAAGATGGAGGCGGGGGACAATTTGACTGCGATTGCCAGAGAGGCCATTGAAATAGGACGAACGGGCAAGCCGGTCATGGTCGACGTATCCATCGACTATTCTCATAAAACATTTTTCACCAAAGGTGTTGTGGCGACCAATTTTTGGCGGTTACCCTGGCAAGACCGTCTCCGTTTCGTTGGACGTGCGGTCGGTCGACGGTTGGGAGGATAGGCTCTAATGGAAACGAACGGCGCGGCGTCGATGGAAATTCCAGGTGCGGTACGGATGCGTACCGTGTTTGACCGCATGCATGCTCAAACGCGAACCGGCAAAGGCCCGGCTTTAGCGGCGCGGCTAGAAAGTCTCGACCGCTTAAAGCGCCTGTTGCTCGACAATAAAGAGGCCTTTGCCGAAGCGTTGCGCGAGGATTTCGGACACCGGTCGCGCCATGAAACGCTTTTGGCTGAAATCTTCGCTGCCGTTTCGAGCATTCGGCATATGCGCAAGAATTTAAAGGGGTGGATAAAACCGAGGCGTCGGCCCGTTTCCTGGATTTTCCAGCCGGCAAAAGCGCAGATTCAATATCAGCCTTTGGGGACGGTGGGCGTCATCGTGCCCTGGAACTATCCGCTCTTCCTGGCTTTTGATCCTTTGGCTGCGGCGCTTGCAGCAGGCAATCGGGTGATGGTCAAACCATCCGAATACACGCCCAGAACCAGTAAGTTGACGGCGGAACTCTTGGCCGGAATTTTTGATGAAGATCAGGTCCATGTGGTTGAAGGCGGGGCCGATCTGGCCGAGGCGTTTTCGAGGTTGCCGTTTGACCATCTGTTCTTTACCGGCTCAACCAATGTTGGCCGCCACGTCATGCGTGCGGCTGCCGACAATTTGACACCCGTAACCTTGGAGCTCGGTGGAAAGTCACCGGCGATTATTGCCGATGGGTATCCTCTAGAGGATGCTGTCCGCAAGATTGTCATCGGAAAGTTGCTCAATGCGGGACAAACCTGTATTGCGCCGGATTACTTGTTGGCCCCTGCCGGTTTTATAGATGACATAAGTGCGGCTTTTGCCCGGTTGGTAGCAGAACACTACCCGACATTGGCTGACAATCAGGACTACTCATCGATTGTCAGTAAGCGGCACTATGACCGCCTAAAAGGTCTTGTCGACGACGCGCGGTCCAAAGGGGCGGTCGTTATGGAAGTCAATCCGGCCGAAGAAGCGTTTCCTCCGGACGCCCGTAAAATTCCGCCAACGCTGCTAACCGGCACAAACGATGCCATGAGCGTCATGCAGGAAGAAATTTTCGGACCGCTTCTCCCAGTCGTTTCCTATCAAACGCTTGATGAGGCTATTCAATACGTCAATGAACGTCCAAGGCCATTGGCGCTCTATTATTTCGATAATGACAAGGCAAATATCGATCGTGTCCTTGCTGAGACCATTTCCGGCGGTGTCACCGTCAACGATACGGTTCTGCACGTTGCTCAAGACGATCTGCCATTCGGCGGCGTCGGTCCAAGCGGAATGGGTCACTATCACGGCTTTGAGGGATTTGAGACGTTTTCGAAGAAGAAGCCGGTGTTCTATCAATCAAAATGGGCCGGAACTTCTTTGCTCTATCCGCCATACGGTCGAATTGCTAACCTGATGCTGAAAATAATTACCGGCCGATGAAGTAGCTGGAATCATGAGGGACCAACCAATTCCAAACGCGGGCGCTTTCCCGAAGCTGAACCGCCGAGGGTTTTTAAAGCTGAGCGCGTCGGCTGGGATAATGCTGTCGACAACCTCGTTGGTTGCCGCGCCTTTTGTCGGTGCTGTCGCCGCGCCGTCTCTAACGTCCGATGCGCTTATTTATCTTACCTCCGATGACGTCGTTATCGTTGGCGCTTTGATCCCCGTGGTGTTGGCGGGGGCGTTGCCGGATGAGTTCGGCCGGCAGGATATGGAAGGCATGATCCGCCGGATCGATGCTTCGCTGGATCGGCTTGCGCCTTACACCAAGGCGGAACTGCGCTTGCTGTTCGATCTCATGGACATTGCGCCGGTACGCGCCCTGCTCGGGCGGGTTTGGTCGCCGTGGGAGGTCGCCGAAAAAGACGATCTGGACCGCTTTTTGGATCGCTGGCGGGATAGCTCTATTCCCCAACTCCGCAGCGCCTATTTCGCCTTGCACGAGATGATTGCCTTTGCCTGGTACGGCGACCCTGCCGCTTGGGGGCGGGTTGGTTATCCGGGGCCTCCCGATGTGGAACGGCCCAAAGGGGAACTGCCGGCATGATGTCCAGGAAAATCATTGATGCCTCACTATTGGACGATCACCTTGAATTGGAAGCGGATGTGGTTGTCGTCGGGACCGGTGCCGGGGGCGGTTTTGCAGCTGAAATTCTAGCTGCCGCAGGGTTGAAAGTGGTGATGCTCGAAGAGGGAGGCTACTACACCAACCAGGATTTCACGCTTTTGGAGCGGGATGCCTTTCGCGACCTCTATCAGGAGAATGCGGCACGCAAGACCAAAGACAGTGCAATCAATATTTTACAAGGCAAAGCCGTCGGCGGCACCACCGTGGTCAATTGGACCAGCAGCTTCAGAACCCCGGCCAATACGTTGGCCCATTGGCGCAGCGCCTGGGGCATGGAGGAGTATACGCCGTCAAAGCTGGCTCCATGGTTTCAAGAGGTTGAGCGCAAACTCGATATCGCTCCTTGGACGGGGGAGCCTAATCCAAACAACGACGTTGTCCGGCGGGGCGCTGAAAAACTGGGATGGCATTGGGGCGTCATGCGCCGCAATGTCCGGCGGTGCCAAAATCTCGGCTATTGCGGCATGGGATGCCCGGTCAACGCTAAGCGTTCCATGCTGGTGACGACGGTGCCTGCGGCGCTGGATATTGGCGCAACGCTCGTTCATCGCGTAAGGGCCGAGCGCTTGAACCATCGCGGCGACCGCATCCATTCGGTTGTCGGTTTGGCGATGGACCGCCAAGGCCGAAAGCCGACAGGCAAAAAAGTGACGGTCAAAGCAACGCATTTCGTTCTTTCGGCTGGTGCGATTGGATCGCCGGCGCTGTTGATGCGGAGTAAAGCGCCCGATCCGGAAGGGCTGCTCGGAAAGCGCACTTTTCTTCATCCGGTCAATATTTCAGTCGCGTTGATGCCAGAGACGGTGGAGCCGTTTCACGGTGCGCCGCAATCGATCTATAGCGATCACTTCTTGTGGCCGGGCGGGGCCAGTGTCGGGGAAATCGGTTATAAGCTGGAAGTCCCGCCGATGTTTCCTCTGCTAAGCGCTGCGGTGACCAAGACCCATGGAGTGGAGCATGCAAAAATGATGGCCCAGTTGCCTAATAAGCATGCCGCCATCGCCTTGATGCGGGATGGCTTTCACCCTGAAAGCGTCGGCGGTTCCGTCGAGCTGTTCGATGATGGCAGTCCAATTCTCGACTATCCGGTTTCCGACGTTCTATGGGACGGATTCCGGCGTGCCTACCTGAGTATGGCGGAGATGCAATTCGCCGCCGGGGCAAAAGAGGTCTATCCGCTACACACGAGCGCCCAGGCATACACTTCCTGGCGGCAAGCAAAGGCGGCGATCCAAACGTTGCCGATGGAAATATTCAAAGCCTATTTGGGCTCGGCTCATGTTATGGGGGGCTGCCCCATGGGGGGCGATAGCCGAACGTCGTTGGTGGATACTTTGGGCGGATATCGCCATCTGGAAAACCTGTCGGTAATGGACGGCTCGGTTTTTCCGACCAGTGTTGGCGCGAACCCGCAATTATCGATTTACTGTTTTGCTATGCGTAATGCCACGGCCTTGTCTCGCCGTCTAAAAACAAAAGGTTGAGTAATCCTCTAAGGAATAGACGCGTACCTTTGGTTTCTGTATTGTGATTTTCCACTACGAAAGCCGAGACTGAAAACAAGAAATTACCGTGTCAAAACAAAGCGATATCAATTTCGATAGCGACTACCTCTTAAGTCTTGCCAGACAGAAGTCGGCAGAAAGCCGCAACACTTTGGCGGCAACCATCGCCGATCTTTTCGAGCGCAAGGAAAAGACTCTAACGGATCGCGAACGGGCTTTGATGTTCGACATTCTCCACAATGTGGTACGAGAAGTTGAGCTGGCCATTCGGCGCAAACTCAGTGAGCGGATTGCGAACTTCAAAGATGTGCCGTTGGACTTGGCCAAAATATTGGTCAATGACGAAATCGAAGTCGCCTATCCTCTCCTGAGCCAAAGCAAGGTTTTGCGGGATATGGACCTTATTGAGGTCATTCGGCACCGAACCCTTGAGCATCAACTGGCTGTCGCCATTCGGGAACGGGTGAGCGAAAAGGTTTCCGACGCTCTGGTCGAGACCGGGGAAGAGAGCGTCATTCGCACTCTTTTGAAAAACTCCGGCGCCGAAATTTCCAACAAAACGATGGCCTATTTAGTCGAACAGTCGCGGCGAGTCGACAGTTTCCGGGAGCCCATTGTCCACCGCGAGGACCTCGATCCGAAACTTGCCAAGCGCATGTTCCTATGGGTGTCGGCGGCAATGCGGCAGTTCATCATTCAAAATTATAAACTTGACGACGCAACGGTCGACGACTTGCTGGAGGAAGTGGCCAGAGAAACGGTCCAAGCGCATGCCGGAGAGCGGGCCTCCTCTTCTTCCGAGTTGGCGAAAAGCCTTGAAGAAGAAGGAATGGTTTCCAACACGATGCTGGTAAGGGCGCTGAAGCAGGGGGAGATACCGCTATTTGTTTCGCTGTTTTGCCGACGTTCGCAGCTCCGCGAAACGTTGGTTTTGCGCATCTTGTTCGAGCCCGGTGGCGAAGGCCTGGCGATTGCCTGCAAAGCGCTTGATGTTGACGAAGAGGATTTCAGGGAAATTTTCACTTTGAGCCGAAATGCGCGCCCTGGAGAAGGGGGGGCGATTAAAGGTGAATTGAAGCAGGTGTTGAACCTCTATGCCCGCATGACGAAAGAGGCTGCGGCTAAGGTCTTGCGAGCCTGGCAGCGAGACATGGAATACCTAGCCGCCATTCGGCAGCTGGAACTGGACCGATAGGCCTGTGTCTGAGAAAAGCGCGTCAAACGATCAAGCAAAGCAAATTGCCGACCTTCAAAGAAGATTGGACGACATAACGCGGCTGGTTTCGGACTGGGTCTGGGAAATCGATAAAGACCTACGTCTCGTCTACATCTCCCATCGAATTTTCGAACTGCTTGGGTTGCATCCGTTTCAGGTTGAGGGGAAAACCTTTTCCGAATTGGGACGGTTTAAGGCTTGGGATGGCAGCGATTCGGAGCCGCGTTGGCAATCGCCTTTCCGGGACGTGGAATTTGAAACGGCGGACCGTTCCGGCAACCTTCATTATTTCCTCATCAGTGGATTACCGGTTTATGACAGTGAGACCGGCGCCTTTTGCGGGGTTCGGGGGACGGCCGAAGACGTTACCCAGAAAAGAAACGTCGAAGCAGACCTGCGGCGTAGCTACGAGGAAATGGAGCAGCGTGTCGAAGAGCGGACGAGGGAGCTATCGCAAGAAATTCAGGAACGCAAAAAAATTGAAACGGCTTTGCGGTCGTCTGAAGCCATAGCGCAACATGAAAACTCAGAAAAAACGAAGATGTTGCGGCAGGTCAGTCATGAATTACGGACCGCGCTTAATGTCGTTGCCGGTTTTTCCGAGTCGATGCAGAAAGAACTGTTCGGGTCGGTTGAAAATCAACGATACAAGGAATACGTAGACGACATTTTGGCTTCGAGCCGTCAACTCCAAGAAATGATCAGCCGATTCGCCGACATCACCTCCAAGGGAGCCGTAATCGAAGTTGGTAAAGTTGGAGCGAAGCATAAAACAGGCATCGAATCCGTCCTTCAACACCTAAGCGACCGAATAGAGGAAGGTGGGATATCCGTTGAGGTGAATCTCGATAGCGCCTCCTGCGACCTAGCGGTAGAGCAAGACCGACTTGAACAAATGTTGCTTTCACTTGTTCTTTATATTGTACGGCACCTTCCGCCTAACGATCGGTTGTCGATAAAGGATGTGGATGGCGAGGGGGATGTCGTTACCTCTTTTTCGAGTGCGCAATTGGTATTGAGCGACACAGAACTCCGAATTGCGCTGGAGGAGCCGATGGGTGGTTCATACTCATGGCTGTTTAATGCGGGCGACGGAATTGGAGCTGATTTATTCGTTGTGGGGCAATGGGCTAGCGCAATGGGCGGGAGCCTTGAGATTACGTCCTCGAAAAACGAAGGAAGTTGTTTTTCACTGAAACTTCCCAAGTTGCCTGCTCTGACCGACCTTAAATAATCCGTATGAAAGAAAAAAGCGGCCCGCTTTCGCGAACCGCTTTTTAAATTGGCTCCGGAGGAGGGATTCGAACCCCCGACCAGCCGGTTAACAGCCGGCTGCTCTACCGCTGAGCTACTCCGGATTAGTAGCTGGAGGCGCGACCCGGAATCGAACCGAGGTACAAGGATTTGCAGTCCTCTGCATAGCCACTCTGCCATCGCGCCATCGACGAATTTAGGCGCCTTGGAAAGCAACCGATTTCCTGCCGCGCTCCGTCGGACGCCGGGAACTTAGACGCAAGATTTTTTCCGGTCAAGAACCGGATTGCTCCAAATGATGTTTTTTTTGTCCACTTGATGAAAATCGAAGGAAAAGCGCCATTGTGTAAACAGCGCTAGGGGATTATATATCCGGTGCCGACTCCGGTTGAGCGGGGCGGCTTTCAATTTTTTACCCAGTTAGCCGGAAGACGTCATGGATTACGCCGCTACCAGAAAAAATATGGTCGACGGGCAGATTCTCCCCAATCGGGTGACGGATCCTCTTGTCATCGATGCAATGTACGCCGTGCCCAGAGAGGCATTTGTTCCAAAGCACCTTCAGTCTATCGCCTATGTCGATGAGGCCCTGGCTTTGGGGAAGGGGCGGTATCTGGTCGAACCGATTATCCTGGCCCGGTTGTTTCAGGCTGCGGAAATCAGCCAAACCGATGTGGTGCTCGATATTGGAGCCGGGACGGGATATGCGTCGGCGATCTTGGCCAAGATAGCGGCAACGGTCGTCAGCTTGGAAAGCGACAAGGCTTTGGCGGAAAGCGCATCCGTGGCGCTCAGTGAGCAGGGAATCGACAATGCGGTCGTGATCGAAGGAGACTTGGCCAAAGGATATGCCGAGCAAGGTCCCTACGACGTTATTTTTATCAACGGCGCCGTTGGCGAAATTCCCGAATCCATTTTGCAGCAACTCGCAGACGGTGGAAGATTGATCACCGTCGCGGAAGGGAAGGAAGCCGTTGGTCGTGCGATTTTGGTGATTCGCGATGGCGAATCCTTTGCCCGCCGTGAATTGTTTGATGCCGGGACGCCGACTCTTCCCGGATTCGCGGCGAAAAGGGCTGAGTTCATCTTCTGATTCTCGACAAAATTGGGAAGAATGCCCTGTAAAATGAGAGGCGGAACCGGCGTTCCGCCTTTTTTGCTTATGAAAAAGGGTTTTTCGAGCCACAATTGAGCGAAGTTTTTGCGCCAAGTGACTGAATCTTTTGCCTTGTCGGTTTTGCCTCGTTACACTGTGCGCGCGACGCGAAAAGGGAAAGTTACGCCATTATGAAGTTGAGAAAGCATATCGCTCTGGGGCTTTGCTTGGGTCTGGTTGCCGGTACGGCAACGGTTCATGAAACCTCCGCCCAAACATTGGAAGACGCGTTAAGCGCGACTTATTCCTCCAACCCCACATTGAACTCTCAGCGAGCTGATTTGAGGGCTACAGACGAAGGGGTTCCGCAAGCATTGGCCGGATGGCGCCCATCGGTTGAGGTGTCTGGCACGCTTAGCCGCGAGTATACCTACTACACGAGCCGGACGGGTAAGCGGAACGCTAGCCGGAGTCCCTATGGAGCCTCCTTGACGATTTCGCAAAATCTTTACGCCGGCGGACAAACCGAAGCCTTGACCAGCCAAGCTGAGAACACGGTTTTGGCAGCGCGCGCCGAGTTGGTGGGAATCGAACAAAATGTGCTGTTGGATGCGGCGACGGCATATCTCGACGTTTACCGGGACCAGGCGGTGCTGGAGCTCAATATCAACAACGAGCAGGTTTTGCAGCGGCAACTGGAAGCGACGCGCGACCGTTTTGAGGTCGGGGAACTGACGCGTACGGACGTTAGCCAGGCCGAAGCCCGCTTAGCCGGCGCAACGGCTGATAGAATTCAAGCAGAAGGCAATTTGGAAGCCTCGCGTGCCAGCTATAAGAATATTATCGGCGAATTGCCGGGCAAGCTGGCCGCGCCCAAAATGATCGGATCGATTCCCGGTTCTTTGGATGAGGCGGTCAAGATTGCTTTAGACGCTCACCCGAACGTGGTTGCCGCCAAGTTTACCGAAAAGGCCGGCTTGGACAATGTCGACAGTAACCGGGCGGACCTTTTGCCGTCGCTCGACGTGTCTGGAACGTTGTCGCGCAATTTCGAGAGCCTTGCCACCGATAGCCGGGCGGATGAAGCGAGCGTTCAGGCGACCTTAAGCGTTCCGATTTATCAGGCGGGATCGGTCTATTCCCAATTGCGTGAAGCCAAGCAACTGGCGGCCCAAAACCGGGTCGATCTGGAATTTGCCAAGCGCCGTGCTATCGAGTTGGCGACTCGGTCTTGGGAAGCCTTGAAGACGGCCCGTGCCCGGATTCGCTCATACCAATCGCAGATTAAAGCGGCGGAAGTTGCCTTGGAAGGGGTTCAACGAGAAGCGCAGGTCGGGTCTAGGACGGTGTTGGATGTACTCGATGCCGAACAAGAGCTTTTGGATGCAAAGGTAAGTTTAGTGCGGGCTCAGCGTGATGAATTGTCGGCGGCTTTTCAGGTCCAGGAGGCTGTCGGTCGGCTGACGGCAGCCGAATTGGGGCTTGCCGTTAAGGTTTACGACATGAATGATCATTATAACGAGGTTAGGGATTCCTGGTTTGGGGGATCCAGTAGTGGTGACATCGACGACACCAATGGGGAGGGTAAGAACGCAGATTGACGGTAGTGGGTATTCCAGCCTGGCAAACTGTTTGGATGCTTAGGCCTGTCCTGCGGTTTAAATCGTTTCTGCGTCTTAGGAAGAGTATCTGATGAGCGAAGAGAACGCCCAGCAGGAACCCTCAATGGAAGATATTCTGGCGTCTATTCGCCGGATTCTTTCAGAGGACGAGGAAGAAGGAGGGCAGTCGGCCGCCGCGGAGGCGCCTGCTGAAGAACCCGTAGAGGAAGAGCCTGCTCCGGAACCCGAACCTGAGCCCGAACCAGAAGATGATGAGCCGAAATCGCAAGACGATATCGATGCGATGTTTGCTGAGCCGGAACCTGAGCCAGAACCGGAACCTGAGCCAGAACCGGAACCTGAGCCAGAACCAGAACCGGAGCCAGAACCAGAACCAGAACCGGAGCCAGAGCCGGAACCTGAGCCAGAGCCAGAGCCAGAGCCAGAGCCGGAACCTGCTCCGCCACCACCTCCGCCTCCGCCGCCAAGGGGAGTGCAGGAAGATATTCTTGAGCTAACGCCGGCCATGCGGTTTGAGCCGCAGACTCCGATTTCGTCGGACCCGGTTATTTCCCAGCCGACAGCAATGTCGTCGGCCGACGCTTTGTCGACCCTTGCCAAGGCTCTGCTAACGCAAAGGGATATTGCCGTTGGATCGCGCGATCTTACGCTTGAAGGGTTGGTTCGTGAAATGCTGCGGCCGATGCTTCGCGAGTGGCTTGATCAGAACCTGCCTTACCTGATTGAGCGATTGGTGAAGAAGGAAATCGACCATATGGTCAACCGGGCGGAACGCCTGGATTTGTAAGCGAAAAACAAGGCTTTTCCTTGACTGTGACGGCTCCCTCGTCTATCGGGAGCCGTTATTGTTTGAATTGGTGAGATGAAAGAACTTCAGCGATGCTGGACAAGACGTACCGGCCTGAAGAGGTCGAGAGCAAACACTACGAAAACTGGGAACAAAAAGGCGCATTCAAATGCGGCGGTGAGAGGGTTGGCCAACCGACCTATACCATTGTCATTCCGCCACCCAATGTAACCGGTAGCCTCCATATGGGGCACGCTCTCAACAATACCCTTCAGGATATTCTGATCCGCCAGAAACGGATGAAGGGGCAGGACGTTTTGTGGCAGCCTGGGACCGATCATGCGGGGATTGCAACCCAAATGGTTGTCGAGCGGCAAATGGAAGCCGAGGGGCTGACCCGGCACGACTTGGGGCGTGAAAAGTTCATTGAACGTGTTTGGGATTGGAAAGCCGAGTCGGGCGGAACGATTACCGGTCAGCTTCGGCGCCTGGGGGCGTCTTGCGACTGGTCGCGCGAACGCTTCACCATGGACGAAGGGTTGTCAAAAGCCGTTCGCAAAGTCTTCGTTACGCTGCGCAAGCAAGGGCTTATCTACCGCGACAAGCGCTTGGTAAATTGGGACCCACTCCTGCACACCGCCATTTCCGATCTCGAAGTCGAACAGCGGGAAACACAAGGAAACATGTGGTACTTCAAGTATCCGCTTGAAGACGATCCCGACCGATTTGTCACGGTTGGTACCACCCGCCCCGAAACCATGTTGGGCGATACGGCGGTTGCCGTTCACCCTGAGGACGAACGCTATACGGATTTGATCGGCAAGAACGTCATGTTGCCGATCGTTAATCGTCCCATTCCCATCGTGGCGGATGAGTACGCCGACCCTGAAAAAGGTTCCGGCGCGGTTAAAATTACCCCGGCTCACGATTTCAACGACTTTGAAGTGGGTAAACGGGGCAGGCTCCAAGTCATCAACGTTCTTGATAAAGACGCCCGCATTCGCAGCGGTGCTATTGAAATTTGGCGTTGGACGGAAATGGACGGCAGCGGCAGCATGGCGGTTGCGGCTGAGTTGGGGCCGGACGGTGAGCAACTGAGCGAACAGTTGCCGGAGCATTTGCAAGGCCTCGACCGTTTTGAGGCCCGCGATGCGATTGTTAAAGAGTTGGAAGGGCTGGGTCTTCTCGAAAAAATCGAAGAAAATCCCATGACCGTTCCCTACGGCGATCGGTCCGGTGTGGTTATCGAACCTCTTTTGACCGATCAGTGGTTTGTCGACGCCAAGGTTTTGGCTGAACCGGCGATCAAAGCGGTGGAAGAGGGCAAAACGGTTTTCGTCCCGCAGCAGTGGGAGAAAACATATTTCGAATGGATGCGGAACATCCAGCCTTGGTGTATTTCCCGTCAA
>Ga0070727_10001081_pt1 | contig 30217 bp, 25 predicted proteins | sample tdAd472_FD_66722 | JGI IMG/M metagenome (GOLD analysis project Ga0070727, IMG submission 66722) | Marine sediment microbial communities from the Atlantic coast under amendment with organic carbon and nitrate - tdAd47.2 | ecosystem: Environmental > Aquatic > Marine > Coastal > Sediment | place...
CCGGTTTCACGTTGTAAGACTAATCAATCAACACTTCTTAAAGGTGTGGCAACAATACGATCCAGAGGGCCGAAAGAACCGCGGATTAATCAGTCTGATGCGCCGACATCAATGGCATTTGAAAGATGAACAGCACACGAACCTTATGGTTTATCTAGCTGAATATCCGGTTTTACAAACGCTGTATGTCGTCAAACAAAAACTGATTCGTTTGATGCTTTTGAAAACGCTAACCGCTCAACGAGCAAGAAGGAAATTACCGCGCTATGTGGAGCTTCTAGAACAACTACAAGACAGCCCCTTACGGGCGTTGGCTCGGACATTAAAGTCTTGGATGGCACCCATCATTGCCATGTGGCGATTTAGTAAAAGCAATGGAATAACGGAAGGTTTTCACAACAAGATGGAAATGATCTCGAGGCGAGCGTATGGTTTTAGAAATTTTGAGAATTATCGATTAAGAGTGCTGACCCATTGTGGATGGGACGGTACTATTAACAGGGTTCGATGAATGCCTATCCCCCGTTAATGAGGTAGAGCCCCATTTACGAGTACATTGGTACTCCAAGCGGTACTCCAGGCACAAAAAAACCCTTTGTCAGCACTGGTTTATTTCTATTATATCCAGCTATATCAAAGGGTTACATTTGGTAGGCGCGATTGGAGTTGAACCAACGACCCCCACCATGTCAAGGTGGTGCTCTAACCAACTGAGCTACGCGCCTAATTCGAGCTGCGTAAGATACCACCAGAGCGACACTTGCTCAAGCTAAAATAGATACAATCTCGTAGTATTATTGATCTCGGGGAACAAAACCCTAGCAGATATGATTCAGCTCTATTCAACAATGGTAATATTCTCGATACCATTCTACGAAATTAGCGATACCTTGCTCGATTGGCGTCGCTGGTTTATAGCCAACATCCTGAACTAACGTATCAACATTGGCATAGGTATCGGGCACATCGCCCGGCTGTAGTGGTAACAGATTTTTCTCCGTCTTCTTGCCCAAACAGTCTTCCAAAACCTCTATATAGCGCAACAATTCGATCGGATTATTACTACCAATATTATATAAGCGGTAAGGTGAAGCACTGGTTGCCGAATCAGGCGCGTCACCATTCCAGGCGGAATTAGGCTCCGCGATCTTGTCAAGAGTACGGATAACGCCTTCAACGATATCATCGACATAGGTAAAATCACGTCGATGGTGCCCAAAGTTAAAAACATCAATTGGTTCGCCCGCCAAGATCTTCCGAGTGAAAATAAAGAGCGCCATATCAGGTCGCCCCCAGGGTCCATAAACCGTAAAAAAGCGCAGGCCCGCTGTAGGCAACTGGTAAAGGTGACTATAGGTATGCGCCATCAACTCGTTGGCTTTTTTACTTGCCGCATAGAGGCTAACAGGATGATCTACATTGTCTGCTACCGAAAATGGCATCTTAGTATTTGAGCCATAGACGGAACTGCTGGAAGCATAAACTAGGTGCTCAACGCCATGGTGACGGCAGCCTTCAAGTACATTCATAAAGCCCATGATATTCGAGGAAATATAGGCATGCGGGTTAATGAGTGAGTAACGTACACCGGCCTGCGCTGCAAGGTTGACGACACGCTGTGGCTGGTATTTTTTGAACACTACGGACATCGCCTCCTGATCTTCGATATCAATACATTCTTCGTGATAACCTGTATGGTCCAAGAGCCGCGCCAAACGGGCCTGCTTGAGGCTGACATCATAATAATCATTCAGATTATCAACACCGATAACCTCATCGCCACGTGCCAACAGGCGTGCTGAAAGTGCTGAGCCTATAAATCCTGCTGAGCCGGTAACCAATACTCTCACTAATTTTATACTCCCTTAATCTATTAACCTGGCATTACAGGCATCTTCGCTGTTTCACGATTTTTCAGAACTCTAGTAACTTTAGTCCAGATCAGATAATCACCCAAGTAATGCGGAATGTATTTCTGAAATTTCATCCCGATATTTGGCTGCCTGCTCAAATTCGAGGTTTTTGGCGGCTTCATACATCTTATCTTCTAATTGGCCAATCAGTTTACCCAGCTCCTTTGACGACATCTTTTCATAATTAACCCGATAACTCTCCGTGGTTTCTGCCACTCGCTTGGCAGCGCCTCGTGACTTGCTGCCGGGTGTATGGGCACCCTCTAAAATATCTTCCACCGATTTTATGATACCCTGGGGCGTAATACCGTGCGCTTCATTAAATGCCCTTTGTTTTTTACGGCGGCGTTCAGTCTCGTCCATCGCCCTTTGCATTGATCCGGTAATTTTATCCGCATAAAGAATTGCCGACCCATTAAGATTGCGTGCCGCTCGGCCGATGGTTTGTATCAAAGATCGCTCGGAGCGCAAAAACCCCTCTTTATCGGCGTCCAAAATAGCGACCAATGATACCTCAGGGATATCCAGTCCTTCTCTCAACAAGTTGATCCCAACCAACACATCAAACTCGCCAATTCTCAAATCCCGAATAATTTCAACTCTCTCGACCGTATCAATATCTGAGTGCAGGTAGCGCACGTTTACGCCATGCTCTGCATAGAACTCTGTCAAATCTTCAGCCATTCGTTTCGTCAAAACGGTGACTAAAACACGCTCACCACAGGCGGTACGCCGATTAATTTCTGACATCAAATCATCCACCTGGGTCGATGCAGGCCTCACTTCAATAGCCGGATCTACCAACCCCGTAGGCCTAACCACTTGCTCTACGACCTGGCCAGCATGATCTGACTCATAGGTGCCGGGCGTAGCCGAAACAAAAATCGTTTGCGGTGCGTTCCCTTCCCACTCCTCAAAACGCATGGGCCTATTGTCTAACGCCGAGGGTAAACGGAAGCCATATTCAACCAGTGTTTCTTTGCGCGACCGGTCCCCCTTATACATTGCACCCAATTGGGGAATGGTCACGTGAGATTCATCTACGACTAATAGCCCGTTAGCGGGTAAATAGTCGAACAGCGTCGGCGGAGATTCCCCTTCAGCCCGACCGGATAAATAGCGTGAATAATTTTCAATTCCCGTGCAATAACCCAGTTCCAAAATCATTTCCACATCAAAATTGGTACGCTGCTCTAAACGCTGCGCCTCCACCAGCTTATTGTTGCTCCTAAGCTGAGCAAGCCGCTCCGTTAACTCCTCTTTTATCTTACCAACAGCATCGAGGAGCGTTTCGCGCGGCGTCACGTAATGGGTTTTGGGGTAGATAGTAACGCGTGGAATTCGCTGCAAAATCTCCCCGGTCAACGGGTCAAACTTAGCAATCGACTCGATCACATCATCAAATAATTCGATGCGTACCGCCTCTCTATCTGATTCGGCAGGGTAAATATCAATCACATCACCTCTGACTCGATAACTCGCCCGATGGAATTCGACATCGTTGCGTCGATATTGTAACTCAGCCAGACGACGCAAAATAAAACGCTGATCAACTCGGTCACCCCGATCTAAATGTATCACCATATTTAAATACGCGGCAGGATCACCTAAGCCATAGATTGCAGAGACCGTGGCAACAATAATGGTATCCGGACGCTCTAATAGGGCCTTAGTCGCCGAGAGGCGCATTTGTTCGATATGCTCATTGACCGAAGCGTCCTTCTCAATAAAAGTATCAGACGCGGGCACATAGGCTTCAGGCTGGTAATAATCGTAATAAGAAACAAAATATTCCACTGAATTGTGAGGAAAAAATTCCTTAAATTCACCATAGAGCTGTGCCGCTAAAGTTTTATTGGGCGCTAGTACGAGCGTCGGCCGCTGAGTACGCTCGATAAGATTGGCAATCGTAAAAGTCTTCCCAGAACCCGTTACACCAAGCAGGGTTTGATAGGCCAAACCAGCCTCAACCCCCTGGTATAATTTTTCGATAGCTTCCGGCTGATCGCCTGCAGCTTGAAATTTAGAAACAACTTGCAAGGGGTGCACTAAAATCGCTCTCTTCTAACGTCGGTGGCAAATCAGACGACTATATTGTTATCTGATTTATTTTTAGAGGGGAAGATTTTGCCCTGATAGAAAGCAAAAAAGCCAGCAATAAATTGCTGGCTTTCACAAATATTGGCTCCCCGACCAGGACTCGAACCTGGGACCCAATGATTAACAGTCATTTGCTCTACCAACTGAGCTATCGGGGATCAGTTCAACTGAGGCGCGTATATTAATGACGTTTGCCATGGAGGTCAACCATAAAAATAGTGAAATCCAAAAGGGCTAACGATAGCGCTCCTTAAGGTATGCACCGAACTTTTCACTCAGCTCGGGGTGCCGCAATCCATATTCCACAGTTGCCGTTAAATAGCCTAGCTTACTGCCGCAATCATAGCGTTCACCCTCAAACTCATAGGCTAGAACCTGCTGCTCAGCCACCATCGCTGCAATTGCATCAGTTAATTGAATCTCGCCATTGGCTCCAGCCAGAGTTGACTCTAATAACGGAAATATTTCTGGCATTAACACATAACGACCAACCACAGCTAAGTTTGACGGAGCATCCTCTTGAGTGGGCTTTTCCACTATGCCTTGCAGTCGGTGTAATTGTTTTCCCATCGGTTCCGATGCAATGATTCCGTATCTTTTTACATCATCTTTCGATACCCGCTCAATCGCCACGATGCTGTTTTGGGTATCTTCAACGATTTCCACCATCGAGGACAGGCACCCCATACCCGGGGAATAAATGAGATCATCGGCTAATAGAACAGCGAACGGTTCTCCGCCTATTAACGGCTTGGCGCAGAGTACGGCATGTCCCAACCCGAGTGCTTCCGGTTGACGAATATAGGCACATGACACATGCTTTGGAATGATATTACGAACAACTTCTAGAAAATGCTCTTGGCCTGCTTTTTTTAGCTTATCCTCTAGCTCATAATTTGTATCGAAATGATCCTCTATGGCCCGTTTCGTAATACTTGTGACAAAGATCAGCTCCGTGATTCCAGCCTCTACAGCTTCTTCTACCGCATATTGAATGATAGGTTTATCGACTATCGCAAGCATCTCTTTAGGGCTCGCTTTCGTTGCGGGTAAAAAGCGTGTACCTAAACCTGCTACTGGGAAGATTGCCTTACGAATTCGCATTTCTGGTATATAACTGCCATGTTTCAATGGTGACGGTAATGGGATTTAGCTAGTTCTTTTTTGGATAAAGCTGAGAAACTTTCGCAACTGCTTCAGGTTTTAATTCTACGGGCAGCATAGACTGCACGAAAATAGAATCCACAAAAGCATGACTTGGTTTAAATCCAATAATTGAGTTGAGCAGTAACTCTCTAATTTTTTTGTAATCAAACTCGTCACAGGCTTTATTTAACTGAGACAAAATAATATTGACTTCTTCCCATGACAACTTAATCTCTTCAGCGCGTAAGATTTTGCTGTGCTCGGTACCAATTAAGTTATCGCCTATCAGTAACTCTTCTCTTAATTTTTCTCCCGGCCGCAGCCCAGTAAATTTAATCTCAATATCGCCGTGCGGGTTTTCTTCATCTCTAACTTCCAGGCCCATTAAATGAACCATTTTGTGCGCTAATTCGAGAATACTAACGTGTTCCCCCATATCCAGGACAAACACATCGCCCCCTTCTGCAATCGAAGTGGATTGGATCACTAACTGTGCGGCCTCAGGGATCGTCATAAAATAACGACTGACTTCTGGATGAGTCACAGTAATGGGGCCTCCATCGTTTATTTGTTTTCTAAACAAGGGTACGACCGACCCAGAAGACCCCAACACATTGCCAAAGCGCACCATACTAAAACAGGTATCTTTAAATTCATCCGCTAGCCCCTGTAAAATAAGCTCAGCCAAACGTTTAGTCGCACCCATCACATTAGTAGGCCAAACGGCTTTATCGGTTGAAATGAGTACAAAAGATTTAACTCTCGCTTTAGCGGCGGCCTTCGCCATCACCAGGGTTCCAAAAACGTTATTACGAACACCCGCAACAATATTGTGCTCCACCAGTGGGACATGTTTGTACGCTGCCGCGTGAAAGACCACATCCACTTTGAAATGGACTAAGGTCTTCTCGACCAACCTGCCATCCTGAACAGAACCCAACATGGAAATTACTTCTGTCTTTAATTCTTTTTCTTCCATAAAGGCTTTTATTTCCTTTTCGATGTTATAAAGCCCATACTCTGAAATCTCAAAAAGCAAAAGTCGCCGAGGTTTAGCTGACAATATTTGACGACATAGCTCCGAACCTATTGAGCCGGCAGCACCAGTCACCATAACATTCTTATTCTGTATAGCGCGCGCGAGTAACTCTTCGTTTGGTGGTACGGAATCGCGGCCCAGCAAATCTTCTAAATCCACATCCTGAATTTGATCCAGCGTTACTTTCCCAGAGACGAGATCAGGCATGGAGGGAACGGTTCTAACATAGAGCGGAAGTTGCTCTAGTTTTTCCAGTATCGCCTGTCGTTGCAAGCGACTAATCGAAGGAACCGCCAGCAGTACTTGTTTTATCTTTAAATTATTTACTACCTGGCCTAAATCATCGGGCGAGTAGACTTGGATACCATTGATGACACTACCTTGGGCCGATCGACTGTCATCGATAAAAGCAACGGGCAGGTACTCGGCACCACTCGTTAGCGCCGAAGCCAGCTGCACCCCCGCACTCCCCGCTCCATATATCGCCACCAATTGACGCTCCAAATAGGTTTTTATTAACCAGTGGAAATAGGCTCTAATTAGAAAACGACTGCCTCCTACATAAAGCACAGCAATTAACCAGAATATGCCTATAACCGAGCGTGGAATTCCCGGTATCCGATATAAAAAAGTAACGACTATCAGAGCAAGTGTAACGAAGGTAACCCCTTTTAAAACGGCAAAGGCCGCTTGCGGTCCCATATAGCGAACTACCGCCCGATAAAGTCCAAGCCTTATAAAAATGGGGATGCTGATAACTGGCGTTGCGATAAACAACCACCAATACGGGGACATGTCGTAAGAAATAGAGCCCAGGCGCAGCGCAAAGGCAGACCAGAGTGCAAAGGGGATCATCAGCCCATCGGCCAACATCATGATAATCCGTTTCGTTCGCCGATTTAGATGCAGCATCCATGTGTGAGCAATTTTTGACACGCAAACTCCCTGTAGGTTAGGCCTCTTTGGGCAGCAATTATATACCCGTAGACGGTAAACAAACTACGCATATATCAAAAGATAGGTATATCAGAATATTTTTTAATTTACAGGATCATTGATGTTTTAACTCGTACGCCCATATTTATCATCAAAACGAATAATATCGTCTTCACCTAAATAACTTCCTGTTTGTACTTCAATAATTTCCAATGGAATTTTCCCCGGATTCCGCAACCGATGCTTGACGCCAATCGGAATATAGGTCGACTCATCTTCGTTGAGTCGAAATTCTTCTTCCCCGCGAGTCACCAACCCACAACCTTTGACAACCACCCAATGTTCCGAACGATGATGATGTAACTGTAACGATAAAGAAGCCCCAGGGTTGACAATAATTCTTTTTACGTGGAAACGCTGTGCATTGACAATCGATTCATAGGAGCCCCAAGGGCGATATACTTGAGTATGGTCGATAACCTCCGGGCGAGATTGCTGCTTCAGTTGGTCAACCACCGCTTTCACATGTTGGACTTGATCCTTATTCGCCACCAAAATGGCGTCTGCCGTTTCCACCACCACTAGGTTATCAACACCCACCGCTGCAATCATTCTCGATTCTGAGCGCAAATAACTATTGCGGACATTCTCTAGTACGACATCTCCGATCGCCACATTGTCCTGCGCATCGTGTTCACTAACATCCCAGATCGCCGCCCAAGCACCAACGTCACTCCAGTGGGTCGCCAAAGGCACGACCACAGCCGCTTTCGTATGCTCCATCACGGCGTAATCTATTGACTCGCTTCTACAGGCACCAAACGTTTTGCCGTCAACCCGATAAAAATCCAGATCTTGCTTGATGTTGGCAAAGGATTTTTGACAGGACTCCAAAATATCTGGTGCAAATTTACCTAATTCCTGCAAATAGCTTTGAGCACCAAACATAAACATGCCACTGTTCCAGTAGTAATCGCCACTGGCAACATAGCTTTGTGCTTTAGCAAAATTGGGTTTCTCTACAAATTCCGCAACGCCAAAGACTTGGCCCATGCTTTTTTCATTAGGCGTATCGCTTTTTAGCTGGCTCCGAATATAGCCATAACCAGTCTCCGCTCGCGTTGGCGTTATCCCAAAGGTGACCATGCGGCCATTATCTGCTTGCACCCCACCCACCGCAATCGCCTGATGAAACAGACTATTATCTGTGATGAGATGATCCGCCGGCAGCACCAACAAAATCGCTTCTTGGTCTGAGGCTAACGCCTTAAGAGCGGCTAGCGCTACCGCTGGCGCTGTATTTTTTGCAGAGGGTTCTAAGATGATAGTGGGTGAAATAATCTCTAGCTGGCGCAGCTGTTCCGCCACCATAAAACGGTGTTCTTCATTACAGACAACAATGGGAGAGCTGACGTCTGGAGCATTTACCAGTCGCTGAAGGGTGGTTTGTAACAGTGAAAACTTCTTATCAATCAGCGGGATAAACTGTTTTGGGTAATGCTCTCTGGAAAGCGGCCAGAGCCGACTACCGACACCACCCGCCAAAATAACCGGCACTAGCATGCTGTTAACCTCTTCATTTATTTTGTTGCTTATGATGATATCCTGCGAACTCTAGCAATCCATGAGTCGAGCTATCGAAGTGAGCCTCATTTGCCAAAAAACATTTATCCCCATTATTCCGTAATTGCCCTGCCAGCTTCTTGCCCAATTCTACGCCCCATTGATCAAATGGATTAATATTCCAAATAACACTTTGTACAAATACCTTATGCTCGTAACAGGCGATAAGACTACCGAGCGTTCGTGGTGTGAGTTCCTTCATCAAAATAGTGGTGCTGGGTTTATTGCCAGGATAGTTTTTGATGAGGACGTCTTCTTTATCCCGACCTTCAGCAATCGAGCCACCAAACATCAAGGCTCTTGATTGCGCCAAGCAGTTGGCCAGCGCCAATTCTCGGTGTTTCTCCGGTACCGATGCGTTGTCAGCGACAGCAATAAACTCAATGGGCACAAAACGGGTGCTCTGATGCAGCAACTGGTAAAACGCATGCTGCGCATTGGGGCCAAACTCACCCCATATAATCGGCGCAGTTGCATAATCAACAAACTTATGATCAAGAGTAACACTTTTCCCGTTACTCTCCATTTCCAACTGCTGTAAAAAGGCTGGCAACACATGTAAACGATGATCATAAGGTAGCACCGCCTGCGTATCCGCCTGCCAGAAGTTGTTATACCAAATGCCAATTAATGCTTGGACTACCGGAATATTGCGACGCCATTCGGTATTCCTAAAATGCTGATCTGCCGTATTAGCGCCTGCTAAAAACTGTTCAAAATCAGGCATACCAAGACTAATTGCGATCGAGATACCAATCGCCGACCAAACCGAATAACGCCCCCCAACCCAATCCCATAATGGAATCTGGTTTGCGGCATCGATACCAAAATCTGACATTTTCTGAGCATTGCATGAAACACCAATAAAGTGTTTTGCCAATGACCTTTTATCACCTAAATTTTCACGTAACCAGGACTTGGCTGTATCAGCATTCGCCATCGTATCTGTCGTTGTAAAAGATTTGGAAGATATAATAAATAGTGTCGTTTCTGGGTTCAGGTTGCGTAAAGTGGCCACCACTTCATTACCATCAATACTCGAAACAAAAAGTAATTTAACATGGTCTGACGCCCTATGTTTAAAGGCCTCGCACACCATGCGTGGCCCTAGATCAGAGCCGCCAACACCGAGATTAACCACGGTTATAATCGGTTTCCCTGTAGAACCCAACCACAGACCCGCTCGCAAGTGCTCAGATATTTCCCTCATTTTTTCTTTGACGGCAGAAATACCCGGCATAATGTCTTGACCATCAACGTAGATTATCCCGCTGTTCTCAGCGCGAAGAGCCGTATGCAACGCTGGCCGACATTCAGTGGTATTGACCAAATCACCAGCAAACATTGCATCGATACGGTCTCCAAGGTTTGCCGCATGGGCAAGATCAATTAGAAGGGCTAGCGTTTCTTCAGTGAGAAGATGTTTGGAAAAGTCATAAAGCAAGTCGTCAAATTTCAACGAAAAATTGTCGAACCGTTTAGGGTCACATGCAAATAAATCCGCTAACACCAAGTTCGTTTGAGATTTACGTTGCGACTGTAGTTTTCTCCAAGCTAAGGATTGAGTTAGGCGTTGATGGGGAATTCCAGATTGTTCCATGTTCTACCTACAAATTCATCCGCCGCATTAACAACCAAATGTTGAGTTATGCCATGCGCAAACAAAAGTATAATTGCCCCCGGCCAGCTTGCAATAAAAAAGGCGCATTAACTGCGCCTTTATCACTCCAGCATAGCAATGTCAGAATTTTATCCTATCGATATTTTTCTGAATGATTGCTGCGCTCACCCCTTTCACTTTTTGCAAATCTTCGGCCCCTGCAAAAAAACCATTGGCATCTCGATAGGCAACTATCGCATTCGCTCGCTTCATACCGATGCCTTTTAGGGTATCGGCTAAAGTGTGCGCGTCTGCGCGATTAATATCCACCTGCTGCGATTCAACACCTGCCGGGGCTAGGCTAACATTGTCTTTCGCAATTAAGGGGGAAGAACTGAGAACAAGAAAAGTGGCAAAAACCGCACACATCCATTTAATGCTATTCATAACAACACTCCTTTGTTGGTAGTTTAAAGCTCGCCCATGCTAACAGGAGACTTTTGCCAGTTCAAGTTGAATCAATTGAAAGCTCTTGCATGATGGCTTCTAAGGCCTGCCGTGGTTCGGAGCTTTGCGTAATGGGGCGGCCAACGACCAGATAGTCACTGCCTTCACGGATGGCTTCTGCCGGTGTCATCACCCGCTTTTGGTCACTTACTTCGGCATTAGCGGGCCGAATACCAGGAGTAACCAAGAGGAAATCATCACCCATCAAGTTACGTAACCGCCTGGCCTCTTGAGAAGAGCATACCACACCATCAAGCCCGCAATCCTTTGTCAGCCGCGCAAGCCGCTCCACTAACTGTTCGGCACTAGTGTTAAAACCGATTTCCTGTAAATCCTTCGTTTCCAAACTAGTCAGCGCGGTAACGGCTATCAAATAAGGTCTTCTCCCACTACCGCCATCCAGCGCCGCACGGGCCGCTTCCATCATCGCCCGCCCACCCGATGCATGCACATTGACCATCCAAACATCAAGCGCTGCCGCCGCTCGAACGGCCTGGGCGCAGGTATTTGGGATATCATGGAACTTGAGGTCTAGAAATATCTCAAACCCCAACTCGCGAAGCGCCTTCACCAAAACCGGACCGCAGCTAGTAAACAGTTCTTTCCCTACCTTTAAATGACACTTGCTAGGATCCAACTGCCTGGCCAGTGTTAAAGCTGCGTCAGCATGATGATAATCAAGAGCGACAATAATTTTTGTAGTGGTCATCATTAAGATACATCCCTGCTATCAAAAGCGCCGGTCTGAATAAAAGTCGTGGCCAATTTTATTACTCCCCCTCCTGCCCGTAAATAGGCTTTATTTTTCCCCATTGTTGGCACCCCGGGCACAACCAAACTAAGTTGCGCCCCGAATAACCGCAGACAGTACATCGATGTACGGGTTTGGTTTCAACGAGTTGCGCTGTAACGCTACGTAATTCAGATAAATCCTTATTGCTCTGCTCTTTTTTTCCCGAAGCCTCAATTTGCATATCAATTAAGCGTAACAACCCGCGTAATGAAGGCCGAGATTTTAACTGCTCTTTGATCAGCCGATTCGCCTCCTCCTTTTGGCCTGTAATTCCCTGTAATATATCGACAGCCGTGATCACCAGCGTAATTGAAGGATTTTGTGCTATACAATCCGTTAAATAGCTCATAAAAACTTCTTGTTTGCCTAGCTGTTTATAGCAGTAGGATAATTGTGGTATCGCCTCTGGCAAATAACTTGTATCTTGGTCTTTGATCCTTCGCAACGCTTTGATTGCTTCCTTGAAATTACCCGCATCGGCTTCGATGCGTCCTTTTAACAGGCTTGCGCGAACTGAGTTTTGGTCATAGCTCAGAGCACGTTTTAATGCTCTACGGGCAATATTTATTTCATTTTCTGCCAACGCTTCGAGGGCTTTCTCACAACTATAATGTGCAAGAACTGGGCGAATGTCTGTTGCTTTTCTCGGCAATAATACCAGCGCCGCCCCAATCGCTTTATCCCATTCTTTTTCACGCTGATAAACTTGCATTAGCAGCTCAGTGCTGCGCCATTTCACCTCTCCAGATTCTCGGCTCAGTTCTTCAAGCAAACGTTCGGCGCGATCTAATAAGCCCGCCACCATATAATCATTTGCCAATTCAAACTGTATCAGTAATAACTTATCACGCGGTAGGTCTGAGCGCGCTAATAGGCCCTGGTGCAGATGTGTCGCTTTATCAACCTCGCCTCGAGCTCTAAATAGCCGCCCCAAAGCAATATGAATATCAGCCGTATTTCCCTGGGGGTCTAACGCGTTTAAAAACTTTTCGATGGACTCATCAGACTGTTTTTTAGTAAAAATATCCAGCCCGTCTAAATAGCCTTTAGAAAGCGCTAGGCTACTGTGAGTCTTCTTCTTGCCTTGCTGAGAACCAAGCCACCAGCCACAGCCGACGGCAATAAGCAACGCAGTTAATAGCAGTAAATCAGGCATCCCCGCACTCGCTATTCCCCTGCCGTTCCCGCTCGCAATTTCGCTAGCTGTCGATGACACTGTTCAAGTTGATGTTTCGCGATTAACAGTTGCGTTTTTTGTTTTGCAGCCAAAATTGTACTTAACAATAAACTCAACCCAACCCCACAGGCAAATGCTATAACCATCCAAACTGATAAGCTGGCCTCTGGCAAGGTAAAAAACACCAGGGATAAAGGTACTTCCGACGTGTTTTCAACTCGAAATAGGAGACTCCAATAAAAGACTGTCATTAAAATTAGAGCTGTTACGATGCGCTTAATCCATCTCATAGCAAACCTTTATTTTTTGACGAAAGCCGCCCCTATAGGGCAGAGCCTATCTTACTAAAACACAGTCGTCTGCTATTTTACAGGTCAGCAGGCGAACATGCGTCACAAAAAGCGCATATAAAAAACGGCACGCTTATTGGCGTGCCGTTTAGATCTATCAAGTATCCACTTTTCGAGACTATTTTACTAGGCCAAATGCAACGCACCCAGCAGATAGAGCCTACTTGCTGACATCTACCTGCTCTCGTAGCTCCTTACCCGGCTTGAAGTGGGGCACATATTTACCCGACAACTGTACTGAATCTCCCGTTTTTGGGTTACGGCCAGTACGTGGTGATCGGTAGTGCAACGAGAAACTCCCGAAGCCACGAATCTCAATACGCTCACCGCTAGACAAACTATGAGCCATCATGTCTAAAATCGCCTTAACCGCCAACTCCACATCTCTCACCGACAGCTGCGATTGCTTAGCCACAATATACTCTATCAATTCTGACTTCGTCATAGCTTCTTCCTGATACCTGTTTCGTAGAATACCAATAGTATAAACCAGAATAGACTGCTTAACCCAATGGGTTAAGCATTTCTATTTACTCGCTATCCTGACTTTGGTTTTCCATTTGCGCCTTGATCAACTCACCAATAGTAGTAGGTCCAGCACGCTCAGCAGGACGTTGGCGCATTTCCTTCATCGCCGTTTTCTCTTCCTCTACATCTTTGGCTTTGATCGATAGACTGATGGTACGGTTCTTACGGTCAACATTGACAATTTTACATTCGACCTGATCACCTTCCTTCACCGCCTCACGGGCATCATCGAGCTTCTCACGGCTGATTTCTGATACTTTAAGCGTACCTTCAACACCTTCAGCCAACTCAATCGTGACCAGTTTAGTGTCAACCACTTTGGCGGTGCCAGTGACGATGCTGCCTTTATCGCTAACTGCAACGAATTCTGCGAATGGATCGCTATCCAATTGCTTGATACCCAAAGAAATACGCTCTCTCTCAGGATCAATAGACAGAATAACGGTTTCAATTTCATCGCCTTTCTTGAAGCTGCGCACCGCTTCTTCCCCGGTATCGTTCCAGGAGATATCAGACATGTGTACCAAACCATCAATGCCACCATCCAGGCCGATGAAAATACCAAAATCAGTAATGGATTTAATAGTGCCGGAAATTTTCGTTCCCTTAGCATGGACAGCAGCAAATTCTTCCCACGGATTGGGTACACACTGCTTCACACCCAAAGATATACGACGACGTTCTTCGTCGATATCCAGAATCATCACTTCAATTTCTTCACCCGCCTGCACGAGTTTTGAAGGATGTACGTTTTTGTTAGTCCAATCCATTTCAGAAACGTGAATTAAGCCTTCGATGCCTTCTTCAATCTCCGCAAAACAACCGTAATCCGTCAGGTTAGTCACCCGCGCCTTGACCTTGGTGTTCTCAGGATAACGGGCTTTGATTTCGCCCCATGGGTCATCGCCAAGCTGTTTCAGGCCAAGTGATACTCGATTCTTCTCTTTGTCGAATTTCAATACCTTCACTTTGATCTCATCACCAATGGCAACGATTTCGCTCGGGTGTTTAATGCGCTTCCAGGCCATATCGGTAATGTGCAACAGACCGTCAACACCACCCAGATCAACAAAGGCACCATAATCAGTGAGATTTTTCACGATACCATCAATGCTCATGCCTTCTTCCAGTGTCGCCAGCAGTTGATCACGGTCAGCACTGTTTTCTTTCTCTAATACCGCACGACGTGATACCACGACGTTGTTACGTTTCTGATCTAGCTTAATGACCTTAAACTCAAGCGCTTTACCTTCAAGGTGAATCGGCTCGCGAATCGGTCGCACATCAACCAAAGAACCCGGCAAGAAAGCGCGAACTTCATTCAAATCGACAGTAAAGCCACCTTTGACTTTGCCATTGATCACACCGGTGACCATTTCGCCCGCTTCGTAGGCTTTTTCCAACACTTCCCAAGACTCAGCGCGACGCGCTTTTTCACGGGAAAGACGGGTTTCACCGAATCCGTCTTCTAAACTTTCCAGGGCAACTCTTACCTCGTCGCCGACGTTTAACTCTAATTCACCGGATTCAGTGATAAACTGATTCCGTGGAATAAATCCTTCTGATTTCAGGCCCGCATTGACGGTAACCCAATCACTATCTATCGCTACCACAACCCCAGAAATAATGGAGCCTGGTTTCATTTCAACTGACTTTAAACTTTCTTCAAATAGGTCTGCAAAGCTCTCGCTCATCATATTTACCTGTATCATTACGACATAAATGACGACTAACCATCACTTACTTCACCATGCATCCAGCTATCTGCATGGGTCTATTGGTCAATGTCCAGACACGCACAGCTGGTTTAATTGCGCTATCCAGACCACTTTAAATAGTGCTGACTAAGGCCTCTTTCTTTACCTCAATCATCACCCGTTTAAACACTTCTTCAATCCCGAGATCCGTACTATCCAACACTAGTGCATCGGGGGCAGGACGCAGTGGCGATACGCTTCGATTCGCGTCTCTTTCATCACGTTTTTGGATATCCTCGAAAAGATCGCGAAGGCTAACACCAAAACCCTTTTCTTTCAACTGGTTATGACGCCTTTTTGCTCGTTCCTCGGCACTTGCTGTTAAAAACACCTTAACCGCTGCATCACTAAAAACCACGGTTCCCATATCACGCCCGTCAGCAACTAATCCTGGCATTTCACGAAACGCCCTTTGCCTTTCCAGCAACGCCGCTCGAACCTTAGCAAAAGCCGCAACTAACGACGCATTGTTACCACAGGCTTCCTCGCGTATATCCTCACTGACATCTTCACCTTCTAAAACTACGCGACAAACAGGCGTATCAGTCGCCGCTAAAAACTGTACATCCAAGTGTGCAGCCAAAACCTCTAGAGCAATTTCGTCCGTCATTTGCACGCCGTGCCATTCAGCCGCCAGCGCGAGCACACGGTAAAGTGCTCCGCTATCCAACAAATGCCAACCCAATTCCTTTGCCAATAAATAACTGATAGTTCCCTTACCTGAACCACCCGGTCCGTCAATAGTAATCACTGGTACTAATTTTTCTGTCATGCGTTTTTTGCTTCCCGAACCTGCATGCCCACACGGTTCGCCAATTCAACAAAATTAGGAAAAGAGGTGGCGACGTTGGCACAGTCACGAATGATAACCTCTTCGCTCGCCATCAACGCGGCTACCGAAAATGCCATCGCAATACGATGATCACCATGACTATCCACCATCCCACCCTTTATAACATCACCCTTAATCAGCATACCATCAGGGGTTGGCTGTGCATCAACCCCCAGCGCCACTAGCCCATCAGCCATCACCTGAATACGATCGCTTTCCTTCACCCTTAACTCTTCAGCGCCCTCTAATACAGTTGTGCCTTCAGCGCAGGCTGCCGCTACAAACAACACGGGAAACTCATCAATCGCCAAGGGCACTTGATCCTGCGGGATGACAATTCCCTTCAAAGGAGCATGACGTACTCGAATATCCGCAACTGGCTCGCCGCCAGCAACACGAGCATTCAATAATTCAATATCGGCACCCATCTGCTGCAAGATATTTATTACGCCAGTGCGCGTAGGGTTAATACCAACATGCTCCAGTGTCAAATCAGATCCAGGAACAATACTCGCCGCCACCAGAAAAAACGCCGCCGAAGAAATATCCGCTGGCACATCGATAGCTCCACCACTTAGCGTGCCACCACCCTGTAAACTAATTTCCCGTTGCGTGTCCGACAGTTGTTTGACATTTACTGTATAACCGAACCCCGTCAGCATTCGCTCGGTATGATCTCTAGTCGGTGCGGGTTCTATTACGGTGGTAGTGCCTTGCGCATATAGGCCCGCTAATAATAGGCTAGATTTTACCTGCGCACTGGCAACCGGCATCTCATAGTTAATGCTGTGAATTGCACTGCCGCCTTTAATCCTCATCGGAGGTTTACCCGCCTGGGTGTCAATGATGGCACCCATTTCACGCAGGGGTTTTGCCACTCGCTCCATTGGTCGAGCGGAAAGGGACTCATCTCCGGTTAATTCAACGTCAAAGGACTGGGCCGAGAGTAAACCTGCTAACAGCCGCATGGAAGTGCCTGAATTACCTAGATAAAGCGCCCCGGGAGATTTTTTCAAACCATGTAATCCAACACCATAGATTTTCACCTTGCCCTGGTGCGGCCCTTCGATAACCACACCCATGTCACGAAAAGCTTGCAGTGTTGCCAGGCTATCTTCGCCTTCCAAAAATCCTGTGACCTCGGTTTCACCCTCAGCGATCGCGCCCAGCATAATAGAACGATGAGAAATAGATTTGTCGCCCGGCACGCGAATGCTGCCGCGGAGGGGGCTGCCTTGCTTGGCAAAAAAGGTGGTATTGCTTGCTGTCATAGACTCTACATAGGCCCGATGAGCCAATAATTTAGTAAAATGATCGCGCGCTGCTTTGGCGCGAGTAAAAATGCCCATCATGGCTTTGCTGTCTTGCTGCTCTAGCGCAACCCGCAATTCAGCCACTCCTTGCGAAAACTTATCCAGGCTATGCAGTACCGCTTGTCGATTAGCCAGAAAAATATCATGCCACATGGTCGGATCACTGGATGCAATGCGGGTAAAATCTCGAAACCCACCTGCGGCGTAACGGAAAATCTCCTGATTTTCATCTTGCTTAGCCAGGGTATCCACCAATGAATAGGCTAATAAATGTGGCAGATGACTGGTCGCTGCTAATATCTGGTCATGCTGCTGCACATCCATTTCTAACACTTGAGCCCCGACGGCTTGCCATAACTCTTGAACCACGGCTAACGCATGCGCCGAGGTGTTAGGCAAAGGCGTTAAAATAACTTTGTGCCGCTGATAAAGTGTTGCATCAACTGCATCAATACCACTTTTCTCTGAGCCAGCAATGGGATGTCCCGGCACAAAGTTATCCGGTACGGTTTTAAACACTTGCTTCAGCGCTTCAACAACGATGCCCTTTGCGCTACCCGCATCGGTCACCACAGTTTGCTCACTCAGTACATCAGCAATCTGTCTTAACACTTTTTCGATACTCAGCACAGGGGTCGCAATCACCACCAAATCAGCATCCACCACAGCATCTTTAGGGTCGAGCGCATAAGAATCTATTACCCCCAGTTCAACTGCCCGCTTTAGATTAAACTCATTGCGGCCCACACCAATGACAGTCTTCGCTGCCCCGACATGACGTACAGCCTTCGCCAGTGAGCCGCCAATCAGCCCAATACCAATAATAACCAATCTGTTCAGGGGTAATGATGAAATAATTTCTTGAGTCATAGAGCTGCGAGATATTGGCTACTGTAAAATACCGCTTACGCGCTAAAGCACGGCAATGGGGTAAGAACCGAGTAGTTTGAGTTCGGCCGCTTCATCGGCGATCTTATCCAATACCGTCTTGATCTTTGGATCCTGATAATGCCCTTCAAAATCGACAAAAAAAACATAGGTCCAGGTGCCGGTACGCGAAGGCCTAGTTTCCACCCGAGTCAACATAATGCCTGCTTCCTGAAAAGGCTTAAGCACTAAATACAGAGCGCCGGGTTTATTGCGCATGGCAATAATCACGGAGGTTTTATCACTGCCACTGGCAGCAACCGATTGCTGACCAACAATTAAGAATCGCGTCGCGTTATCCGGTTCATCTTCGATATTCATTGCCAGCTTATTGAGGTGATAGGTTTCTGCCGCCATATCGCCTGCAATTGCTGCCGTCAACTCCGACTCGTCGCTCTCTGCCACCAATCGTGCGGCTTCAGCATTGCTGCCAACACTAATGCGCTCAGCATTTGGCATGTGCGTATTCAACCATTTCCGACACTGAGCCAAAGATTGTTCATGCGAATAAATACGTTTTATGTTATCGATTATCAAATCCCGCTTAACCAGGAGGTGATGATGAATACGTAACTCAACCTCTCCACAAATTTTCAACGAAGACTTCATAAAACTATCAAGCGTCGAGTTCACCATGCCTTCGGTGGAGTTTTCTACCGGCACCACACCATAATTGGCAGTGCCCGATTCCACTTCTCTAAATACGTCGTCAATAGCCGCCAAGGGGGCGCTAACCACGGAATGGCCAAAGTGTTTAAGCGCCGCAGCCTGAGTAAATGTCCCTTCCGGCCCCAGAAAAGCAATTCGAAGCGGCTGCTCCATCGCCAGACAGACCGACATCACTTCCCGAAAGATACGGGCCATTTCTTCGTCTGCCACCGGCCCGGTATTACGCGCCATAATTTCCCGCAGCACCTGCGCCTCACGTTCAGGACGGTAGAATACCGTTGTTTCCTTCTTGGCGTTCATCTTAACTTCTGCGACCTGCTGCGCACAGCTTGCACGCGCATTGATCAAGCGCTGAATTTCCGCATCAATTTGATCAATTTGCTGACGTATTTCACTCAGTTGTTGTTCAGAATCAGCTTTACTCATATAGCTTCGTTCTATTTATCCGTTATTCTGTCGCGTTCGCTTCGTCACTGATAATGCCCTCAGCATTTTCATCTTCTTCAGGCTCTTCGATACGCTCTACACCGACCAGTTTTTCATCTTCACTGACTTTAATCAAAGTGACGCCTTGAGTATTTCTACCCAGCACTGAAATTTCATCGGTACGCGTGCGCACCAGCGTTCCTTTATTACTGATCAACATAATTTCATCGCCATCCACAACCGGCACCGCACCCACCAGTTCACCGTTGCGCTTACTGGTTTGCATGGCGATGACGCCAGATCCACCGCGATTATGCACTGGGAACTCTTCCATGTCAGTACGTTTACCATACCCCTTCGCACTCACACAAAGCACTCGTACGTTTTGTTCTGGAATAATCAATGAAATTACCCGCTGCCCTCCCTTTAGACGAATACCACGTACACCGCGGGCTGTTCTCCCCATCGGCCTCACGTCGGCTTCGTTGAAACGCACCGCTTTACCGGAATTACTACACAGCATAATATCTTTGTTGCCATCGGTAATCGCCGCACCAATCAGCGTATCGTCCTCATTGAGATCAACTGCGATCAAACCGGAGCTACGTTGCCGTGCAAAATTCATCAATGCCGTTTTTTTCACGGTACCGCTCGCCGTCGCCATAAAGATGAAGTGATTCTCGGTATACTCGTGCACCGGCAATACGGTCGTAATGCGCTCATCTTCTGCTAACGGCAATAAATTTACCATCGGCCGTCCCTTGGCGGTTCTGCTCGCCACTGGTATCTGGTATACCTTCAGCCAATATACTTTGCCTCGATTCGAGAAGCACAGAATAGTGTCGTGCGTACTGGCAACCAAAATGTGTTCGACAAAATCCTCATCTTTCACCGCCGCCGCCATCTTACCTTTCCCGCCACGACGCTGCGCCTGGTAGGTATCGACTGGCTGGGTCTTGGCATAGCCGCCATGCGACAGAGTAACCACCATATCCTCTTCTGTAATCAAGTCTTCCAACGTCAGGTCTTGCTGGCTATGCATAATCTCTGTGCGTCGCTCGTCACCAAACTGCTCTTTGACTTCCTCTAGCTCTTCACGAATCACCTGCATCAGACGCTCACGACTTTCCAGTATTTCGAGCAACCCAGTGATTCGGTCTATCAACTCTTTATATTCGGCAACCAGTTTTTCCTGCTCCAGACCCGTCAAACGATGTAAACGTAAATCTAGAATGGCTTGCGCCTGCTCCGGGCTCAGATAGTATTTGCCATCGCGATAACCATACTGAGGCTCCAGCGTGTCAGGCCGACAAACATCCGCTCCAGACCGTTCAAGCATGTCCATTACCGCACCAGGAGCCCAGGCTTCCGCCAATAATTTTTCCTTCGCTTCGGCAGAACTTGGTGATGCTTTAATCAGTGCGATAACCGGGTCGATATTGGATAGCGCAACCGCCTGCCCTTCCAGAATATGCCCCCGTTCACGCGCTTTACGTAATTCATAGATAGTACGCCGTGTCACCACCTCTCGGCGATGGCGTACAAAAGCATTGAGTAATTGCTTGAGATTAAGCGTTTTCGGCTGTCCATCGACCAGCGCGACAACATTGATGCCAAACACGTTTTGCATCTGGGTTTGCGCATACAAATTATTCAGTATCACTTCCGGCACTTCGCCACGGCGTAACTCAATAACAATGCGCATACCATCCTTGTCGGACTCATCTCGTAACTCTGAAATACCCTGTAGCTGCTTTTCTTTGACTAGATCAGCAATTTTTTCGATCAGGCGCGCCTTGTTCACCTGATAAGGTAATTCCGTCACCACCAGGGTATGCTTACCGCTCTTTTCGTCAGTTTCAATGTGGTGCCGTGCCCGTAAATAGATACGTCCGCGCCCGGTACGATAGGCTTCGACAATACCCGCGCGGCCATTAATAAACGCTGCTGTCGGAAAATCAGGACCTGGAATATGCTCCATTAACTCCATCAACTCGATATCGGGGTTATCCATAACGGCCAAACAACCGTTAATCACCTCCGTCAAATTGTGCGGTGGGATATTGGTCGCCATACCCACCGCAATGCCTGAGGAACCATTAACCAATAAATTGGGAATACGGGTGGGCATGACCTCTGGGATCATTTCCGTGCCATCATAGTTAGGCACATAATCCACGGTTTCTTTATCCAGATCAGCCAAGATCTGATGAGAAATTTTGTCCATGCGAATTTCGGTGTATCGCATCGCCGCTGCCGAATCACCATCCACAGAACCAAAGTTACCCTGCCCGTCCACCAACATGTAACGCATAGAGAAGGGTTGCGCCATGCGCACGATGGTGTCATAGACGGCAGTATCACCATGCGGGTGATATTTACCAATCACATCACCCACCACCCGCGCTGATTTTTTATAAGGTTTATTAAAATCGTTGCCCAACACACTCATCGCGAATAACACCCGACGATGCACTGGTTTCAAACCATCACGCACATCCGGCAGCGCCCGCCCGACAATCACGCTCATCGCATAATCGAGGTAGGATTGCTTCAGCTCGTTTTCAATATTGACGGGTAAAATTTCTTTGGCTAACTCGCCCATAGAGGTCGGTATCCTGTTCCACTGATTCTTTTTAATATCCGGCTAGTAATTAACCGATGCTAGCAGCCCACAGCTCTTAATTCGGGCCAGCTCAAAAGGAAGCGATTCTAGCATAGAAAGCGCTAAGATTTCATAATAGCCTGCGCTAAAAACTGAAATATCAAGATGCTGCTGGCGTCGGTCGCCACAGGAAGTCCTGAACAGCATATTCGCAAGTCTGCTGGACAGAATAATCCCCAGATGAAACAATCGCTCGCTGCCATTCCAGAAGAGCAACCAAATACGCTAACCGCAATGCCAAAGCAAACAGTCGACAATCTAATTCATGCCAAATGGGTGATCCCAGTCAACCCCAGCAACCGGATTTTAGTCAATCACGCCATTGCGATTAAGCAAGGGGTGATTCTGGATATTCTTGATTCCACCCAGGCGGAAAAAACCTATAAATCTAGTAAAACTTATCGCCTGGATTCTCACGCATTGATTCCAGGTCTGATCAATGCCCACGGCCATGCTGGCATGACACTATTTCGTGGCCTGGCTGATGATCTACCCTTAATGAGCTGGTTGAACAATCATATCTGGCCCGCTGAGCGACGCTGGATCAGTGAAGAGTTTGTCGCCGACGGCACAGAACTGGCTATTGCAGAAATGCTACTCAGCGGCACCACCTGTTTCAGCGACATGTATTTTTATCCCAATGTGGTCGCGAAAATGGCTCATAAGCATAAAATACGCGCCCATATCATGATGCCCATTCTCGAATTTCCGAGTGCCTGGGCCGAAAATGCCGAGGAATACATACACAAGGGCCTAACCATTCACGATGATTACCGTCACCATGACCTGATTAATGTCGGCTTTGGACCGCACGCACCTTATACTGTATCGGACGAATCTTTAGAACGAATCAGAATGCTCTCGGATGAATTGGATGCGCTTATTCATATTCACCTGCATGAAACCAGCCATGAAATAGAAGAATCAATGCGTCAGTTCAGTGAACGTCCCTTGCAACGTCTTCATAGGCTCGGTCTGCTATCACCACGCCTTCAATGTGTTCACATGACGCAAATTAACGACGACGACATACAGCTGCTAAAGGAAAATGGCTGTCACGTCGTGCATTGCCCTGAATCCAACTTGAAACTGGCGAGCGGCTTCTGCCCCATCACTCAGTTAAACGAGGCGGGTATTAATGTGGCGCTAGGCACCGATGGTGCGGCCAGTAACAATGATCTGGACATGCTCGGTGAAGCCAAAACAGCAGCGCTTCTCGCCAAGGGAGTATCGCAGAACGCCACATCGATTCCTGCTCACCAAGCGTTACGCATGGCAACCTATAATGGCGCGAAAGCCTTGGGTTTAGAAGCCAGCATCGGCAGCCTGGAGCCTAACAAAAGCGCCGACATTACAGCCATCGACCTAAGCCATCTTATCGACCAGCCGATCTACGACCCTATCTCACACCTCATTTACAACGGCTGTGCCCAAAAAGTGTCACATGTCTGGGTTAAGGGTAAAATGCTAGTAGATCAAGGCGAACTAATATCGATCGATACCAAAACACTACAGCTTAAAGTGTCCCAATGGCGCGACAAAATCAGGGTCGCCGAAAATCAACAAAGTATGAATTTTTAGCGACGTATAACTTTTGATAGGTAATAATCAATGCCAAAAACCCAAGCTAAAAACCAACCTGTCCGCAACGAAAATGTTGATCGCGCCGAAATAGCCAAGTTTGAGGCTATCGCCAACCGTTGGTGGGATGCCGAAAGTGAGTTCAAGCCACTGCATCAGATCAACCCACTCAGGCTGAACTTTATCGATCAAATTGCACAATTAAGTGGCAAAAAAGTCCTCGATGTAGGTTGTGGTGGCGGTATTCTTTCCGAATCCATGGCTGAGCGCGGCGCTCAAGTGACCGGCATAGATATGGGCGAAACACCTATCAACGTGGCAAAACTTCACAGTTTGGAATCCGGCACGAAAATCGAGTATTTACAAGTCAGCGCCGAATCCCTCGCCGAGCAGCGCGGCAATAGTCCCGTTCAGCAGTTTGATGTCATCACCTGTCTGGAAATGCTCGAACATGTTCCTGATCCCAGCTCGGTCATCAATGCCTGCGCGAGTATGCTCAAACCTGGCGGACACTTGTTCCTCTCTACCATCAACCGCAACCCTAAAGCCTATATGTTCGCCATCGTAGGGGCTGAGTACCTACTCAAACTACTACCACGCGGCACTCATGATTACGCAAAATTTATTCGACCATCTGAGCTTGCGACTTGGGTCAGAGAGGCGCAGCTAGACGTACAGCAAATGATAGGACTCGTTTACAATCCCCTCACTCAGCACTATAAACTGGCGGACGATGTCGATGTGAATTACATGATGCATGCGACCAAAACCGAATGAACCGTAAACCAACGACACTCGCCGACCTGAATGCAGTGCTTTTCGATTTGGATGGCACCTTGCTCGACACCGCCCAAGATCTGGCGCAAGCGCTTAATAGACTGTTGCAACAGGAAGGCAAACCGCCACTTGCTTACAAGCAAATTCGCCAAGTCGTTTCAAATGGCGGTAACGCAATGGTGTCATTGGGTTTTAACACCAAGCCAGGGACTGCGGAACATCAGGCGCTTTATCAAAGACTGCTGGATATCTACGGACAACAGCTCACGGCGCACACCGCCCCCTTTCCCGGTATCATAGCGTTATTAGCCACGCTTGATCAGTTTGGTCTGCCTTGGGGAGTGGTCACGAATAAGCCCAGCATTTACTCAGTGCCGATCATGGCGCAAATGAAGCTCGAACCGCCCTGTTCAGCATTGGTCTGTGCCGACCAAGTAGCCGAACGAAAACCACATCCTGAGTCAATGCTGCTGGCGTGCCAACAGCTTGGTTGCGCCCCTAAACAAACTCTCTATGTGGGCGATCACCGGCGTGATATTGAAGCAGGCCGCAACGCCGGCATGATTACTGTCGCAGCTTTGTACGGTTATATCGAGCCAAACGATAACCCGCAGAGCTGGGATGCGGATTACTACATTAACCACCCAGACGAATTAACTGAATTGCTGCACAACTATTTATAGCGACTTATCACTTCTCCATACAGGATCATATTTTGACGGCAATACGTAACTACCAACCTAGCAAAGAACTATTAAAAAACCGTGTCATTCTCGTCACTGGCGCAGGCGATGGGATCGGGCGCGTAGCCGCTAAAACCTATGCTGAACACGGCGCAACCGTCATATTACTGGGCCGCACCAGCAAAAAACTGGAGGCAGTGTATGATGAGATCGTCGCACAGGATTCGCCGCAACCTCTGATTCACCCTCTCGACCTCGAACTTGCCACTCCCGATGATTATGACTTGCTCGCCAACGCTATCAGTGACGAACTGGGGCGGCTAGACGGAGTTTTGCACAACGCCAGCATACTTGGCAAAAGAACACCCATCGCCAACTATGACATCAATAGCTGGTGTCAGGTGATGCACGTCAATGTCACCGCGCAGTTAATGCTGACCCAGGCGCTGCTACCGCTCTTGGAAAAATCCGAGGATGCCTCTATCATCTTTACCTCCTCTGGAGTCGGTCGCAAAAGCCGTGCATTCTGGGGCGCCTATGCCGTTTCCAAGTTCGCCACAGAAGGCTTAATGGAAACACTGGCTGACGAGCTGGATGGTGTCACCAATATCCGCGTAAACTGCATAAACCCTGGCGCTACCCGGACCCGCATGAGAGCTCAGGCCTACCCCGCCGAAGATGTAAAACTCAACCCCTACCCAGAGCAGATTATGAGTACCTATCTTTACCTGATGGGACCAGACGGTAAAACAGTGCAAGGCCAGTCACTTAACGCGCAATAAAAGTCTGATCTGTGGCGACAAAATTTTGTCGCCACAGATCAGACCTTCTCGTCCGCTAACTGTCAAACCCTGTCAAACTATTGACAACAGATCTATCTATCTGTTTTTTATGATGTTTTTTTAACATGAAAAGCTGGCACAAAATTCGCACTGCCTCTCCTTAGATGTAACTATTAGCACTTAACATAATAATCGTTTCCGCTAAATCAGGATGGATAAAGGAATCAATATGGCCAGTTCGCTACACAGTGACAACGTTTTTAATCTCACCCAAAGATTAGAACCGGCTCGCGCCCAGTTCTCCGAAAAGCAAATGAAGAAGCGCGAGATGTTGCTTAGCCTGACACGTGACCTGCAAACCTCTTTGGAGATAGATGAGATATTACCTTTATTTCTAAATCGGTTGCGTACGCTGGTACCGGTTGACGGTCTAAGCTACACCCAGGCTGGCTCCTCTATTCGATTTACTTCAGCCATTCAGGGTAAGCATAAAATCAGTTACCAACTCAACGCTGATCAGGGAGACTTAGGCACCTTGGTATTCACACGCCACCGCCCCTATCAGCAAAAAGAACTGGACGTGTTAGAAAATCTAATGCCATGCCTGCTCTATCCATTGCGTAATTCTTTAAAATATCATCAGGCAGTCACCGCTGCTTCAACCGACGCCTTAACTCAGTGTGGAAATCGGCAAGCTCTCGACTCAGCACTGCACAGGGAGATCGATTTAGCCCAGCGCGACCAAATACCATTGTCGGTAATTCTGTTCGATTTTGATCACTTTAAGCAGATCAACGACAAACTCGGCCATCAGGGCGGCGATCAGGTTCTCAAGCTTGCCTGCGCCAACATTCAAAACAGTATGCGGAAAACCGATTTACTGTTTCGCTATGGTGGTGAGGAGTTTTTGATTCTGCTGCACAAAACCGACCAGGAAGGGGCACTTAAAATCGCTGAAAAAATTCGTGAGCAGATAGAAGCCGCTGATATGAACTTCAAAGACCAGCCCGTTGCCGTGACCATCAGCCTAGGCGTGGCAACACTAGCAGAGTACGACGACATCAGCTCATTAATAGAGCGTGCCGATAAAGCCCTTTATAACGCCAAGCGGCGAGGCCGAAACCAAGTTTGTTTTGGTAATTAAGCTGGCCTACAGCGCATAAACCAGGTCGAAGACAGCTGCGAAACCAATTCTTCGCCACGCAGAATCCGGTTATCGAGCTTGATCATGCCCTCGTGATCCCGGCTTTTAAGTTGCCGCGCTTCGGTTATCTCCGTTTCTGAGCGCAGCACATCGCCCGCATAAACCGGCTTAAACCAACGGATACTATCCCAGCCCGGCGACACAATGATCTGAGCATTGGGAAAAGCATCCTTACTCATTCTACGCCAGATCGCTGATATTTGTGGCCCTGAGGCGATAACCCCATCCCAACCTAACGCTCTTGCTTTAACTTCATCCAAATGGAATGGCTCTGGATCATAAAGGCGCGCGAAGGCCAGCATATCCTCTATTTTCATTTCCCAGCAACCATACTCAAAGTGGTCGCCTGTAGAAAAATCCTCTAACCATTGATGATTCAGAAATGGTGCTGATATCGTACTCATTGTTTCCCCATTAACGCCACTCACAAAGGCTTAAAGATACGCCCCAACGGTTCACGATAGCCATCTGGTATGGGCTGACTTTTGAGTTTATCCGCATCAATGCAGGTGGTCTTGGTTTTTGCGTCAACACAAATAACGCCATTGACATCAAACTCATAGCGAATACCCAACGAGCTGCGCCCCAGATGAAAACAGGTAACCTTGATCACCGGACGATCACCAAATCGCAACGGAGCGCGAAAATCAATTTCCGTATGCACCATTGGGAAGGCGATACGCTTTTCCTGAATTAACAGATAATAGCGCTCGCCAATATATTCTTCCCAAAGGTTTTCAAAGGCCTCATGGATAAAGTTATTAATCCGTGGATAATAAGCAATGCCTGCCGGATCAACGTCACCGAAGCGTACCAGCCGCCGCGTGATAAAGACCTCACCGCCGCCTTGCTGTAACTGCCCGGAATTCAACATGTTCGTTGCCTTTGACATCTTCCTGATTAGCTCGCTGCCTTCAATGCTGCAATCGCCGCTTCATAGTTTGGTTCCTGTGTGATTTCGGGCACCAATTCGGAATAAGCCACTTTACCCGAAGAATCTATCACAACCACCGCACGTGCACACAGGCCACGCAAAGGGCCTTCAGTCAGCAATACGCCGTAATCTTTCGCAAAGTTACGGGTACGCAACATCGACAGGGCGACAACATCTGGCAAACCTTCAGTGGTGCAGAACCGTCCTTGCGCAAAAGGCAGATCCATCGAAACCACCAGTACTTTGGCATTGTCGACGCTCGACGCCAAACGATGAAATTCGCGCGTGGAGGATGCGCAGACTGGCGTATCCAAGCTCGGCACTATATTGATGAGACGCTTACCTGGGAAATTCGCTAACTTACAGTCTGCCAAATCTGTCGCTACCAATTCAAAATCCGGCGCGACACTACCAGCCGCTGGTAAGTCACCATAGGTATTTATTGCTGTTCCTTTAAAAGTCACTGTTGCCATAACTATTCCTCTTTATGTTGAATTCAGATTAAATATGTCCTACAACCACCCATTAACGTCTCGGTTTGCGCCGCTGCTGACGCTCTTGATCTGTTTTTTGCTGCTTCGATGGCAAGGACACCTTGCGCTTCGGCAAACCCACCAAGTCATATATTACATCAACGTCCTTTTGCTCCAGGTATTCCCATTGTCCAACTTTCAGCCGCGATGGCATAAACACCGGACCAAAACGAACCCGTTTTAGCCGGTTTACCTTAATACCTTCAGACTCCCAAAGGCGACGCACTTCGCGATTGCGCCCTTCCATCAAGCAGACATAATACCAGCGATTCGCGCCTTCGCCCTGCGCTTCAACAATGTCGGTGAATTGCGCGGTTCCGTCTTCCAGTTCTACCCCAGCCAAAAGTCGCTGCTTGGCCTCTTCTGTCACATTCCCCAGCACCCGCACCAAATATTCACGGTCAATTTGGGATGAGGGATGCATAAGCTTGTTCGCTAATTCACCATCGGTGGTGAACAATAATAATCCCGAGGTATTAAAATCCAATCGCCCAACGGCAATCCAACGACTGTCTTTGAGCTTCGGTAAACGGCTGAACACACTGGGCCTTCCCTCGGGATCTTTGGTGGTACAGATTTCGCCTTCGGGTTTGTTATAAAGTAATACCTTAGTACTCGGTTCAGCATCAGTATTTAACTTGACCAGATGACCGTCCAGGCTAATTCTTTCATCCCCCATCACCCGGTCGCCTACTTTTGCGACCTGACCGCCCACCCGCAATCTGCCAGCGGCAATCCAACCCTCGATTTCGCGGCGTGAACCTAATCCCGCTCGCGCTAATACTTTTTGTAGCTTTTCGCCTTCCGTCATGAATTCTCTCTGCTGTGCTTACTGTTAGGAAGCCTATGAATAAATACGTGCACAGCGTTTTTTAGACGCCCGCTACCACCATTTTCAGTCGGACACCTGCGCCTGTGGCGTCACTTCATCGTCTTCGCTTTCGACAATCTCATAGGGTTCCTCAATGTCAATCATGGCACCTTGCTCGTGTTTGGACTCTGCCTGATCCATCGCCATGTCCGCAAAATTCAATTCCGCATTAATTTTATCGAGGTCGCGAATTTCTGCGAGTGAAGGTAAATCGGATAATGTTTTCAAGTTAAAGTAATCCAAAAAAAGTTTGGTGGTTGCATACATTGCCGGACGTCCCGGCACATCCCGATGACCAACGACCCTAATCCATTCTCGTTCCAGCAACGTACGAATAATATTTGAGCTAACGCTGACACCCCGCACCTCTTCAATTTCACCTCGCGTTACCGGTTGACGGTAAGCCATCAGGGCTAAGGTTTCTAATAGTGCACGAGAATAACGCGCAGGCTTTTCCTCCCAAAGTCGACTCACCCAGGCACCAAGATCCTGACAGACTTGAAAGCGCCAGCCACTCGCCACCTCTTTCAGTTCAAACCCACGTCCCTCAT
>Ga0070727_10001083_pt1 | contig 30200 bp, 27 predicted proteins | sample tdAd472_FD_66722 | JGI IMG/M metagenome (GOLD analysis project Ga0070727, IMG submission 66722) | Marine sediment microbial communities from the Atlantic coast under amendment with organic carbon and nitrate - tdAd47.2 | ecosystem: Environmental > Aquatic > Marine > Coastal > Sediment | place...
CACTTCACCGCCATATACCCGCGCAGTCGCCGCATTGGTTGTAAACACCGACGTGCCGATCACCTGAGCAACCTGAAGGTTGGTATAGTCATAATAGAAGCCACCCAAATTGAGCCGCAGGGTATTATCGAGCATAGTCGTTTTGATACCTGCTTCATAATCGGTCAGCTTTTCGGGCTTGAACGCAGGTGCTATCGCAGTGATATCATAGCCACCGGACTTAAAGCCCTTGGAATAAGTCGCGTAAAGCATAGTCCGCGGCGTGACCTGATACTGAATACCAAATTTCGGTGTCGTCGATTCAAACGTAGTCGAGTCACGATAACTGACCGGCGGCTGAGGGGTCTGCGACGTGTAGGGGTTGGTCAGGCTAAAGCTGTTGTTAAGAGCCGCGCTCTTCTTTTCATGGCTATAGCGAATGCCCGCCGTAAGCGTCAGCCCATCGACAACCTCATAGGAGAGCTGACCAAAAGCGGCTTTAGCTGTGGTACGCAAAGTTCCGCCAATTTGCACGAAATCCACATAATAGTCCTGGTCCGCAGGGATTGCAGGAGTACCGAAGAAAAGTTGAAGTGCTGAATATTTGAAGGGTGAAACACCGGGGCTCGATGCATCTTTCTCCTTAAAATAATACAGGCCCGCAGTGACATGCAGGCGGTCAGTATTGTAGTGCGCCTGAAGCTCCTGACTAAACTGATGCGCTGGCTCACCAGCCACATAAAAGCCGTTTGCTGTACTTCCGTCATCGAGCGGCGTGAATGTGTAGGAATCCTGATCACGATATGCCGTTATTGATTTCAACCCGAACGGCCCCTGCGACCAATCGAGAATTCCAGTCACCGCCGTCGTTCTCAACCGGAACTTTGAATCCAGCGGAGTCACGGTGTTTTGACGGTCGGTGGTCACAAAGCCACCTTGCTGGATCGACAGAATTGGCAGCCCGGTTGTTCCTGGAAGATTAACCAAGCCAGCGGCGCCCTGATAATGAAGAGCAGCACCGTTATCACGCTGCTTGTAATATTCACCAATGATCGTCGCGGTTAGATTATTGGTCGGAGTAAACACCAAAGTTCCACGAACACCCCATGCGTTCTTGTCACTTACAGGATTACCAGTAGTTTCATTGCGACCATAACCATCATGCTTGTCTATAAAACCAGCTACGCGAAGCTTGAGCATGTCACCCGCGATCGGGCCGCCAATCCCGCCCTCGACGTTGACCGCATTATAGTTTCCGACTGTCACGCGCCCATTGCCTGACCAAGTGCCAGTGGGCCGCTTGGTTGTTATGTTGATAGCGCCTGCCGTGGCGTTCCGACCGAATAATGTACCTTGCGGGCCGCGCAACGCCTCAAGCGACGCAACGTCATACAGACCAGTCAGCTGTGCGATTGGCCGCGAAATATACACTTCATTCACGTTCAATGCTGCGGCGCTATCAGCACCCGGAACGAAGTTCGCGATGCCAATACCGCGAATGGTGATCTGGGCATAACCATCAGTTTCACCCATCTGCATACCCGGTATAATACTTTTAACTTCGGTAAGGCTACGAATCTGGGCTCGTTGAAGAGTATCCCCGCTCACCGCAGTAATAGAGATTGCCGTCTTCTGCAGGCTTGTGGAACGCTTTTCAGCAGTCACAACAATATCCTGAAGTTGATTTGAAGTATCAACCGAGGCAGTTTCAGGTGCCCCCTGCTGAGCACAGGCGGTGCCTATTGTCAGCGCTGATACCGAAGCACACAGCGAAACAGACAATAATTTCATAGTAATGTTCTTAGACATATTTCCTCCCCATAAGGCGCAGTTTATCACCCACTCCCTAACCATAAATCGGGAATGGTGTTGCAATTCAGCGCCTGAAAAATATTACACGATTAGAACCAAACCAAAAATACAAAGGTCGAAAATGATATTTTCCAATTTGGATTTTCTTAAATCGTTAAATAAAAAATTTTAATTTATATTAAAAACTACAAACAATATTCAAAATATAATTACAATTCTAATATTCATTAGAAATTCTTACTGTTCTTCAATCTCCTTACGACACATTTGAGATATTTTTCTACGAACACGGACCGCAGCAGCATCACTGGGTAATATGGCAGGACCCAGTGACCAGAAGTCTACGCCCTCCATCCGGTCTGCTGCGCCTTCAACCATTGGATTGTCTTCTGCAAAAAATACGCTCTTTTGAGCATTACGAACGAGGTCCGCTTTCCAGGCCTCATCCGGACCATAGCTTCCCGAACTGCCGAAAAAATAATGAGTGGAAGATTCAGTCTCCGGCGTGAAGATATGAAACGCATAACCACCAGGGTCCTGAACCGGCTCCGACCCCGGCGGTACAGCTCCAAAATCCAATATCATTGTGGCAGGAGCCATCCATTCAACATTGTTCCATTGGTCGCAAAGCTGCCCTTGCATTGGCCCGAAACCACAAATCGTGCCGGGCATCCATAGATCAGCACGCACCTTGCCGTCTTTCTCTTTGACCTCAATCTCGCTCGTCCGCATTGTCTCATTGCCCAGCGAGCCATCGTGCAAGAAACTCACGTGGGTTAGATCCATGATATTGTCGATTTCCAGCAGCCAATTGGCTTTGACATGGATATAATTGTCGACATTGTCATGCCCGCCAACTGGTGGAATCAAGCTCAAATCAGGGATAGCCCCCTCATCTGCAACCTCAGTGTCCCCTGGCCATATCCATAGGATTCGATGGCGTTCCGCAACCCGAAAAGCCCGCACCCGGGTGTTAGGAGGATAGAAACCGCTGCCTCCAGGGTTAGCAATGCAGGCCCCTGTCGCGTCGAACTGTAACCCGTGGTAGCCGCATTCCAATCGATCGCCCTTATGCTTGCCCAGACTGAGCGGTGCAAAGCGGTGAGGGCAACGGTCATGAAATATTACTGGAGTGCCGTTCTCCATGCGAAACAACACCATCGGAATACCAAATAAAGTGCGAGCCAATAAGGTTTCAGAAACCTCGCTCGACCAAGCAGCCATATACCATGCATTCAAAGGAAAGCTGCGCGATGGCCCTGACATATCTCCAGCCTCGCTCAACATTGCAGGACCGTCTCTTTCATCTTCGCTGCCTTCGCCATCCTCAAACCTTTTGGTAGTTTATTTTCATCTTGGACGAGATAGTGGATAAGCTGGCGCCAAGCATCAAATTGGCTTTGGTTATGGCATACATAACGATGCGCGATCCGATCAACAAAAGCGCCGGATGCAGCAAATCTATCGCATCAAAATATCCGATGAAACCGACCTTACCGAGCGAGTTCCAGTCAATGTCATAGCAACCTTGAGTTCCATCTCTATGATATTCAGTAATCTTGCCACGCCCTCTTCTCCGGCTGCGGCCAGTGCATATGCCCATGCCCGTCCGAGCAGAACGCCATGAGCACCAAGCGCGAGCATCCGCAGCACATCAAGACCAGATCGCACACCACCGTCAACAAACACCGTAATGTCGTCACGAACAACAGGCCCGATGCCGGCTAATGCCGTTGCTGTTGAGGAAACACCGTCGAGCTGACGTCCGCCATGGTTCGAAACGACGATGCCATCAGCCCCGATAGCCACGGCCTCTTTCGCATCGTCGATATCCAGAATTCCCTTAAGGATAAGAGGCCCGCGCCACTCAGATCTGATAAATTCAAGCTCTTTCCATCCTATCGATGCATCGAAATTATCCCGCATCCACTGGAAAAAGTCCTCCAGGCCGGTCTGCCGCCCAAGCGCAACATTACCAAGGTTGTGAGGCCTTCCCCATAAACCAACATCCCATGCCCATGCAGGACGCGCCATAGCCTGCGCAACGCGCCGTAAGTCGCCGAATACCCCATCAGCACCAGCAAGGCCTGAACGATAATCCCGATATCGCGTTCCCGGAACAGGCATATCAACCGTGAATATCAACGCCCCACACCCAAGCTCCTGCGCCTCAGCGAGGAGGTCGCGCATCAACGCACGGTCTTTCATCATATAAAGCTGGAACCAGAACGGTCTCCCTCCGTCTATAGCTACTTCTTTCAGGGGGCAGACAGACAAGGTCGAAAGCGTAAAAGGGACCCCCACTTTCGCGGCCGCGCAAGACGCCTGACGTTCACCGCGTCTCCTGTTCATGCCCGCTAATCCAATAGGAGCAAGACCAACCGGAAGACTATATTCTGCATTAAACCAGTCAACTGACACATCGAGGTCAGACATATCCTTGAGCACACGTTGTCTCAGGGTCAAAGCTTTCAGGTCTGAGCGGTTTCGTTTCAATGTCTCTTCGTCATAGGCCCCACCGTCGATATATTCGAACAGGAAATGCGGCAGCCGCTTTCTGGCCACTTCGCGAAAATCTTCGACCGAAACAAATGCCATGTTCTCTATGACCTTTTCTGACTAATATGGAGATATCGGTCATCTGCAACTCGTTCCCCCTGCCCTTTTTGCCAGCAAAACTCGGCGGGCGTATGGCCAATACCGGGATTGAAATGGTTGCCCGGGTCCAAATCGCGGTAGAATTGTGCCAAGGCGGGTTTGGCAGAATAGAGGTGCCCGACATTATGCTCGGCAGGATACTCTCCGCCACGACGATCGATAGTGGCGAGGATTTGATCCTCAAGAGCATGAGGGTTCACCCCGCGTGCCACGACATAATCCTGATGGAACACGTGACAGAAGAAATGACCATAATATATCTTGTGCAGAATATGTTGGTCTATCTCCACAGGAAGTTCCTCGAACCAGTCAAGCGTGTTACGCGGAAGAGCAACACCAATAGCAACAATATCTTCCACCGTATCGGCATGGATTAAACGGTAACGCACGGCGGCACCTGCCACAGCAAAGCGATGAAGAAATGCCCTTCGAGCCTCAAGGGGCGAGCATTCAAACACTCCAGCGGAATCTGGGGATGATGCAGAAAAATAAGCACGTGTCTCTTCTGCGCCTGAGGCCGATACCTTCAGAATAAGATGGTGTTCAAAACGGTTGCGAAACTCCCTCAGGCGTGGAGGAAGCAAATTAGGAAGCAGGCGGCTTGCCATCTGCAACAAACGATCACTAAACCCGCTCAGCGCCCCGAACCGAGAAGCAAAAGAGTCCAATCGCGCCTTGAATGCGAACAATTGCGGCAACCAATCCGTACCCAACCGGTCAATAGCGAAGAATGTGTCTTTACCATAGACCGCAGCAATATCGAACGCATCCCGATGGATATATTCGGCAGATATCGGCAAATGCTCAAAATCCGTCAACATATGACGCCGCATAGCGGTCAGATGTTTAGGGTCGTTGGTACCGACATAGAATGTGGAACAATCATCATCGAGAGGGAAGCTGTCCAGTCGCACCGCAAAAACAATCAGGCGGCCCGCACTACCCGCTGCTTCATAAAGCCTGGTCGGATCCGCGTTAAACCGGGCAGGAGTTGGATCATCAACAAGGCGGACATTATCACCATAGTCGCATGCTGACGCGCGCTTATCAGGGGTATAGCTGATATCATTCTCAGTATAATCCTGACGCTCCAGTCGATCGAGAATTGTTTCCGGGTCATCACCAAGGTCAATGCCCATATGGTTGACCAGCCTGAGTTCCCCTGTTTCATCGGCTTGTGCGTATAAAGAGAGTTCGGTGTAAGCCGGACCGCGCTGCACCAGAGCGCCACCAGAATTATTGCAAACTCCACCGACGACTGAAGCGCCTATGCACGATGAACCAATTACGGAATGAGGCTGTCGCCCTACATTGGAAAGCTTGCGCTCCAGTTCATATAATGTCGCGCCAGCAAGGCAGACGGCTTGCCGCCCCTCATTAATGATATGTATGCCCTTAATCCGGGTGGTGCTGACAAGCACGACCGGTCGGTCATAACCTTGGTCTCTGGGCGTCGATCCGCCGGTAAGCCCGGTATTGGATGCCTGCATTATAACAATGACATTAGCATTGATGCAGGCCTTGACCACACGCCATTGCTCTACAAGCGTGCCCGGTCGGACCACTGCAAGAACATCGCCCTTGCCTGTTCGATACCCGGTACTGAATCTGCGTGTCTGGCGCTTTCCTACAATTACATTGCGCTTCCCGACGGCCAATCGCAAGGTCGTCAAAAGATCAGGCCTTTGTCGGCTATCGCCGACCATGTTTTTGCCTGTGAACAGCACTTATTCTCCTCTCGGCGTCATCTGCATCGCGAAGCTTCCATATTTGATCTCCAGATAATCATCGATGCCTTGCCGCCCGCCTTCACGACCAAGCCCGGATGATTTGATACCACCAAACGGTGCAACCTCCGTCGAAATGACACCTGTGTTGATGCCTATCATCCCTACTTCTATTCGCTCAAACATCCTCCACGCACGCGACAGATCATTTGTAAATACATAGGCCGCCAACCCATATGGTGTTGCGTTAGCCCGCCTGATGACTTCGTCCTCGGTATCAAACATGATGATTGGTGCTAGCGGGCCAAAGGTCTCTTCCTCAACTACCAACATATCATCGGATACACCGGTGATGATGGTCGGTTCAAAAAATTGTCCACCCAGAGCATGAGGCTGGCCGCCAACTTCTATTCTGGCACCTTTCTCTATTGCATCAGCAATGTGAGCTGACACCTTCTCCAACGCATGCGTATCAATTAGCGGCCCTATGTCTGTATCCGGTGCCATACCCGGCCCAACTCTCGTAGACTTAACTTGCCCGGCTAATGCATTGACGAAGTTTTTATAAACCCCCTTCTGGACATAAATCCGGTTTGCACAAACGCAGGTTTGCCCGGCATTCCGAAATTTGGATGCCATGGCACCATTGACTGCTTCCAATATATCGGCATCGTCAAATATGATCAGAGGAGCATTCCCTCCCAATTCCAGACTCAATTTCTTAATCGTCGGGGCAGATTGCGAGTAAAGCGCAGCGCCAACACGCGTAGAACCTGTAAAACTAAGCTTGCGAATGACCGGACTTGCGGTGAGAATCCCGCCTATTTCAATAGCGTCACCCGTAACAATGTTCAGTACGCCCGGGGGCAAGCCCGCCTCTTGAGCGAGTGCGCCTAATGCAAGCGCTGTAAACGGAGTCTGATGTGCGGGCTTAAGAACCACTGAACAGCCAGCAGCAAGTGCAGGCGCAATCTTTCTGGTGACCATAGCGGCCGGAAAGTTCCAAGGCGTTATTGCCGCCACCACGCCGATCGGCTGTTTTATGACGACAGCTCTCCGGCCCGCTTCGTTGGATGGAATGACCTCTCCATATGTTCTGCGCGCCTCTTCTGAAAACCACTCCACAAATGACGCAGCATATAAAATTTCATTACGTGCCTCTCCGAGAGGTTTTCCCTGCTCGTCAGTAAGTATCGTGGCCAGTTCATCCGCATAGGCGACCATCAGAGAAAAGAATTTTTTCAGAATATCAGCGCGGTCTTTGGCTGTATAAGCAGTCCATATCGGGAGAGCTTTTGCTGCAGCATCAATCGCCTGTTCAACGCGCTCAGATGTCAGCTTCGGCACTGATCCAACCCTAGCCCCGTCAGCAGGGTTAATTACCTCAATGTCATTATTTGGCGCCACCCATATGCCATCGATCAGACAGGCTTCTCGCTTAAGGGACGTTCCCACTTTATTGCCTCTCGCATAATGTGCCAACCTGGTCAGGCAGTCCGTAGCACCTTAAATTTATGCGATGGGATCGCCAAACCCTCTGTCAGCAAAATGCTTTTTCCAAATGCGCGAATTATGTCGCCCACTCTGGGGCTACACGGAAAAAGTCACGAATATGATCAATAAATGCTCTGGTTTTGAGAGGCAGGTTGCGTCGCTGCGGATACACCACATATACATGACTGGTGACTAAGCGTTTGTCTGGAAAAAGCTCGACAAGCGTTCCATCCTCAATTTCATGGTACACTAGAAACCGTGACAGATAACCAATGCCGACACCATCCAGAATAGCCTTACGGTAAATGCTGCCCTGATTGACGATCAAATTGCCGGACACCTGCACGGAGTTTTCACCATTTTCTCCGGCGAGTGGCCATTTGGCTATGCTGGACGCTTCGCTCGTCAGCAGGCAATTGTGATGCGCCAGATCTTTCGGCTCTTCAGGACAGCCATATTTTTCGATGTAGGAAGGGGCTACACATACAGAACGGATGTTCGGCGCCAGTTTAACAGCAATAAGGCCAGGATCGAGATTACTGCTGATACGAATGGCGACATCAATGGAATGATCAATAAGATCCAGAACGTCATGCGTAATTTTCAGATCCACACTGATCTTTGGATATTTCTCCAGAAAACTGGGAATTATGCTCGGAATATGATGTTCCGCAAAAGATGGGCCAGCGGTTATACGCAACTTGCCTTGTGGCTCCATCTGGTATTCGAACAACTCCGCTTCCGTCTCCTCCACTTCCCTCAATATTATAAGGCAGCGATCGTAAAACCTATATCCTAACTCCGAAACCGATAGCCGCTTTGTGGACCTGACAATCAACTGACCATGGATTTTTTCTTCAAGCGACGTAACATGCTTACTGATGGTTGAGGGCATGACATTAAGCCGGTAACCAGCTTCCGAAAAACTTCCTGACTCGACTACCGCCACAAAAGCACGAAGAGCGCTCAAACTATCGATCAATGACCTGTATGTGCTGGTGACATCGCTTCTGGTCATATCATGTCACGCTTCGCGCCTCCGCAACTCAGTATGTGCAATAGATAGCAATATATCACATGCCACCATCCTGCACAAAAATCGATGGAACAGGAAGTTGCATATCTAAAATCCGACCGATTGTACAAATTTGCATGAAGCGAGTGACCTGAAACAAAACTGCAATTGCCACCCCACTCCCCATGAAGGATGCAATTTTCGCCGCTTCTTCACGCGCGTCAACATGACGTCCTTCTACCATAGCCACCGACACTTCCCTTACCGCCCGCTGCACAGGGCTAAGCTCTGCGTCAGAGGGCCGGTCAATCATGGCGGCGATCCATTTACGGTCCATGCCTAGTTTCTCGCATAATCGCTCATGCTGTATACGCTCATACGGAAAATCCATACGGGTGCAGACTGTCAGCGCGATCGCTTCATTGACGTCATCGGGTAATTCGCTCTTTAATGTACCGCTCAACTTCATAAACGTCTTAAGCACTTCTGGCGCATGGCTGGAGTATTGAAAGAACTCACCAAAATAGCCCAGACGATCAATCGTGGGATGAAGCAATTCCTTTAATGCCCCATCTATTTCATGAAATTCGAGACGTGGCAGAGCCGCCATAATTCTTATCCTCGCCTTATCAAATGCTGGATATCAGGAAGCCATCAGCTCGGAAATATTGGTCTGAAATCCAATCTGGGTTCCCAAATTTTTAATGGGGTCTTTCATCGTTTCCTGCCAAATCAGCGACTCCATCGCGATCATGAGCGGGTGGTCCTGAATGGTGAGCGAATAGAAACCTTCTGCACCAGAGGCGTGATTATGAACTGACCAGCCAGGCGCCGACAACATCAAGTCGCCTTCCTTCCAGACTATCTTTTCTCCGTTTACAGTGCTGCGGCCAGAGCCCGCAAACCAATAGTTGATAGCGGCAGAACTATGGCGATGAGGCCTATCTACAACATTTTCGGGATAAGATGCGATCGATGCGAAGAAACTGTGCGTGGTGCCGTTGCGCCGCTCCGTCGCGGGATTATAAAGGATGAACAATCTGCGTCCAGTATATCCATCACCAATGGCTCTTACCGTTTTAAGCTTAGGCTCAACAATAGACCAAGGCCAATGCAACGCATGATTTTCAACCGTATCAGGGTCAACCAGATGCTCATAAGGCATTAAACATCCCCCGCCTTCTATCGGCAAAATGGGAGCTTGATCTTTCGCGCGTGGGCCTGTCGCTACTTCCTGCGCAACGGCATGGAACCATTCCTCTGAAACCAGGGAATCGCTCGACTCCTCGGCGTATAAAACAAACAGTTTTTCAAGCATGGGCCGATTGGAAAAAGTGAGGCGTACCATAAGGTCGGAGCCGTTATTTTCATAAAACACCGGGTGCATGGACGGCGTATTCCATACATCATGCTTTTCAATGCCGAAACAGGACGTACCGATACGTGCCATACCATGGCCACGGATGCAGGTACCAACCGCAGAGCTGTTGGAACGACTGACCCGCACTTTTTCACCGGGTTTCAAAACCTCGATATGTGCATCTATGCCGGGAGCCAGACCCAGGCCGGGAGCCATAGACAAAGGATGAACAATATTTGTTGATCGCCGCCCATTTTCTGGCACTGGCTCGTCAGCCAGTCGTTCTATTTCAAGCTCTATTTCTTCCTTGGTGATAACGATTGAGGGCCAAATATCTGTTTCGCCTGGTACTTCTCCGCTGACATTTATCAGCCTGGCTTTATTGTCCATGACTACTCTCCTTATATTATTATATTGCTGCAGACGCCACGCGCCAACGCGGCGAAACTCTTTGTGGTTGGTCTATCCCCAAACCGACGCCTCGCTCGATCGCGCGCTCATACGCCATAATCGCTACCGACAGGTCAGAAAGCCCCGTTCCCAAGGGCTTGAATAACATGATGTCCATATCATCTTTAGAACGATATCCATCGCGTAATATCGTTCCCAGATCCGCCACATCGCCCCAGCCAGCCGGTCCGGGACCAAAGCGCTCCCGCAATTCCCGGGAGTTTTTCTGTGCATTACCTAAACTATCCACCACGACCATAGAAGTGCGCTCGAAGATGCTGGGGAAGAATTCCGCGTTTGCAGGCAATATTGCTCCTGCGGCGATGAGCAATGTTCCTGGAGCCAGAGCCTTTGCGTCTAAAAATGGTTCAGAAGCCCGGGTAATAAGAGTAACGATCGGGCTATCGTTGACAGCCTCATCCAGTGAGCCGCAATCGATCACATCAAGATCAAACAGGCTTTCAGCTCTCTTGACGAATGCTGCACGGCTCTCTGCCGAAGGACTGAATATCTTCACCCGGCGCAATGGCCGAACAGCAGCTACCGTTGCAATTTGGGTCATCGCCTGTGCACCTGTGCCGACCAGTGCCATCTCGTCAACATCCGGGTTCGCCAAGACATCGGCAGCGAGACCAGACACGGCCGATGTTCTGATCTGTCCCAGTGTCGCGGCTTCAAGCACAGCAAGCAAGCTGCCGTTGCGCATATCAAACAAGGAGAAGATTGCAGTGGCACCATTCTTGGTATGCACCCATGTTTTGAATCCCGCATAATGGCGAGCGGGCGATAGTGCGCCCAACGCGTGCATAGCGCCATCAGGCCAGGTGCCCAGCGCCTTGTCAATCGTGCCAGCCTCTCCATTTGCTTCCTCGACAAAGCCAAGGCGCAAGGCATCCATTGCATCGTTAATATCTACAAGCGATGCCACCTGTGCTTCGGACAACCAGATGAGCGGCCTGCGATCCGCTGCGCTGCCTGCCCCGGTCATTGGCCGTTATCCATTGCACAGTCACTCTCAGCGACAACATTGTTCCGCAACATTCCTACACCGGGAATATCAACCTCCATAACATCACCAGGTGCCAGCCAAATCTTGGGATCACGCAAGAAGCCCACACCGTCAGGTGTACCTGTGGCTATAATGTCGCCTGGAAGGAGCCTCGTGAACTGACTGATGTAGGCAATGAGACGAGGTATATCGAAAATAAGCGATGAGAGTTTGTCATGTTGGACAACCTCTCCATTCAACCGCGTTGTCAACTCCAGCGCACTCGGGTCAGCAATTTCATCGGCAGTTGTGAACCACGGACCGATGGCCCCGCTGGACAGGAAATTTTTGCCTGCAGTCACTTGCCGGGCATGCGCCTGATAATCACGCACCGAATTTTCAGCGAAACATGTATACCCCGCAACATACTCCATCGCATCGTCAGCGCTCACACGCCAGGCCGGGCGGCCAATAATAACGGCTAGTTCGCCCTCATAATCCAGTTCCGAAGATATTGATGGCACTATTATGGCCTGATCATGCCCAACCTGACTGGATGGGAACCGCACAAAAATCGACGGATATTCCGGGAGCACCGTGCCTGTTTCAACAAGATGCCCGTGATAGTTGAAGCCAATACAAAGAATTTTTTCCGGATCTGTTATGGGCGGTAGAAACGTCACATCTTCTGCATCGACACTCTCACCGACAGCTTGAGACACTTCTGCCAGCCGTTGTTCACTTATCAAAATTCGAAGATTGGCGCCTAATTGCTCAGGGATAATGACCATCTGCTCGTCATCCTGCCGAACTAATCGTCGCTCACCTTTATAAAGGCATGTTGCAATTTGCATTGGCTCTTTCTGTCTTTGTTATTACGCCATTTAGTTAGGGCTGATACCGCCTCGGCGTATATACCTCTGGTCGAAATTGTTTATTTCCAATCCGGCACACAGCTCCATCCATCCTTGCAACTGACAACATGGCCCTACTCAGAATTTCCGAGGCGGCACTTCACTTTATAGTTCACAAAATTGCCCGCTCTCATTTTTTCCATTTCGGAAATCCAAAGGTTCCTGACTGCTATTGTCAAAACAGATCGAACGGATCAGGTTCAGCAAAATTCCTTAGCGAGAGGCAAAAATGAAAAGTTGGAAAGACGACCCCAGGGCGGATACCAATCCCTTGTTTAATGACAACAAACTCAAATTGGGGCTGTTCGGGCTAAACGGCATCGGTATATTTATGACCGATGCACCCGAGGCCCCCAATGCGCGATGGGATGAATCGGTCGCTGTATCAAAGCTGGCCGATGTATCGGGGTTCGAAGCCAATGTTCCCTATGCACGGTGGCGCGGTTTCGTGGCCGATAACCCACGACATCGCAGTGGTTTGACCATGGACCCCTATACCTGGGCGGCGGCTACGAGCCAGGTCACATCAGGCAGCGGCATTTTTGCGACCTCTCATGTCCCGACCCTTCACCCAATCGCCGCGGCAAAGCAATGCGCTACAATTGATCAGGTTTCGAACGGACGGTTCGGTCTCAATGTCGTAGCGGGATGGAATAAGCCAGAACTGGACATGTTTGGCGCGCCCATGAAAGAGCATGATGAGCGCTATGACATGGCAGCCGAATGGATCGAAATCCTTCAGCGTCTATGGGCTGAGGATGACCCGTTCGACTATGAAGGGAAGTTCTACCAGATCAATAGCGGCATCAGCCTGTTCAAGCCGATTCAGAAGCCCTTTCCGCCGATTATGAATGCAGGCGGCTCCGAACGTGGCCGTCATTTCGCTGCCAAATATGCCGATATGGCGTTTGTCATCGTAAAATCGGAGGACCCCGATGTAATCCGCGCGGAAGTCGATCTCTATCGCAAAACCGCGCGCGAGGAATATGGCCGCGACCTTCAGGTGTGGACATTCGCCTATGTCGTGCAACGCGACACCGAAGCGGAGGCCCGTGAGTTCCTGCGCTATTACGCCGACACTATGGGTGATGACAAATCACTCGACGGCTGGATGGAGTTGCAGGGAATGCACACACAACTCATGCCCAAAGATGTGATGGAAGCACTGCGTTTCCGTTTCAAGGCCGGCAATGGCGGTTTCGAATTGGTCGGCACAGCGGAACAGATCACCTCGCGCCTCCAGATGCTCTCCGATGCTGGTATTGATGGTGTACTGGTTAACTGGGTCGGCATGGAAGATGGTATCAACCGCTGGAACAAAGACGTTATGCCAATGCTGGTTCAGGCAGGCCTCAGAAAACAAGTGATTGGGAGCACAAAAGAGTAATGCCATTGCAACAATCCCAGATCGAAGATCTGGCCGATCGTCTCAACGGAGCAGAACAAACCCGCACACAGGTAACGCAATTTTCGCGCATCTTTGACGGCATGACCATCGATGACTCATACGCCATTCAGAAGGCATGGGTGGAGCGAAAAATAGCGGCCGGGCAAAAAGTGATCGGGCACAAGATCGGGCTGACGAGCCGCGTCATGCAACGTGCAGTCAACATTACTGAGCCTGATTATGGGGTATTGCTGGACCAGATGATATACCATGATGGGCAGAAAATCCCCATCAACCATTTCATTGAACCACGCGTAGAAGTAGAGATTGCCTTTCAGCTTAAAAAACCGCTTTCCGGGCCGAATTGCTCCATTGTCGATGTACTGAATTGCACTGACTACATCATGCCCGCGATCGAGATTATCGACGCCCGTATCGAGCGCATCGACAGCCAAGGGCGCGGCACACGGACGGTACTCGATACCATTTCAGATAATGCTGCCAATGCAGGAATAATATTGGGAGGACGACCGATGAGACCCGACGCTATTGACATGCGCTGGGTAGCCGCGATCCTCTACCGCAATGGAGAAATTGAGGAAACTGGCGTGGGGGCGGCTGTCTTGAATCATCCGGCCAATGGCCCCGCATGGCTCGCCAACCGGTTAGCTCGTTTCAATGTAAATCTGAACGCAGGGGAAATTATATTGGGCGGATCCTTCACCGCTCCCGTTTTTGTAAGACCTGGAGACAGCTTTCATGCCGATTACGGACCCTTCGGGTCAATTGGAGTGCAATTTGTATGAACAGATTCAAAACGGCAGTTGCCCAAGACTCCCCCCAAATTGGATTATGGCAGGCTCTTGCCAACCCCTACACTGCGGAAATTTGTGCAGGTGCCGGATTTGACTGGCTGCTCATCGATGCCGAACATGGCCCCAATGATCTGCCCCTTGTGCTACAGCAATTACAAGCCGTGGAGAGCAGCGATACTGAAGCAGTTGTTCGCCTCCCTTGTGGCGATGCTGCACTCATCAAGCAATATCTTGATATTGGCGCGCGCACGCTGCTGATCCCAATGGTAGAAAGCGCAAGTCAAGCCTCCAATATTGTTGCTGCCACTCGCTATCCACCAAGAGGTGTTCGGGGTGTCGGATCAGCAATCGGACGGGCCAGTCGCTGGAACCGGGCGCCGGATTACCTTCACACTGCTGAACAGGATATTTGCCTGTTACTGCAAGTTGAAAGTATTGCGGGAATGGATGCATGCAGCGAGATCGCTGCAACAGACGGAGTCGATGGGGTGTTCATTGGACCATCAGACCTTGCAGCAGCGCTCGGCCATCTGGGGCATCCTGGTCACCATGATGTGCAAACAGCCATTGAATCCATGCTTACTAATATATTGGCAGCCGGAAAAGCAGCCGGTACTCTTGCAGCGGATGAGACACTGGCGAGAAAATATCTGAACGCAGGCATGCAATTCGTTGCAGTTGGCACTGATGTAACAATATTGGCGCGCGGTGCTGAAGCTCTGGCACAGAAATTTAACGGTGCCACAAAATCGACCCCGTCTTCTCCGGCAGGAGACGGCGTTTACTGACTACCATCTCCCGCCAGATGCTATGTATCAGTCAGCACTGACGCCATGAGCATTTTCCCGGGTTATGCGCTGGGCCAATATACGCCGCGCCCTGACACCGCCTGCGTCGGTTGGCAGAATAACGGGCTTGATATCCATCAGGTTGTGATGACCAATCCGCCTTTGTTGCGCCTCCAGAACAGGTTTGTCTTGTTCGCCAAATCCGATCCGCTGCCATTCGCGGACTTTTACATCCGTTTCAGGATCGCCAACGCGGTAATCGCGACTATGGGCATAAAAATAATGGCAACTTCCATCTGCCTCTGGTGTGACCAGATGTGCGCTGTCATTCCCAATAATGTATGCGCCCTTTTGCCCCGGCTCGGTGACGCGCGCCGTCAATTTTATATTGGACGGCAGCGTCCAGCGTGTTTCCATGGTGACATCGACATGATGATCTGGTTCAAGGACCCCTACAAAGAAAGGAGCGGGTGGCCCATCAGGAAAGGTGATCGAACGATAGACAATATCGCCATCCTGCCATGTGTCATGTTGAAGCCGGGGATATGCTTCGGATGCCTGATAATCACGATGGATGAACTGAACGTGGGTGAGGTCAGACAGGTTATCGATGGCAAGCTGATAATCAGCGCGGACATGAGCATAGCCAGTGACCGTCGATCGGGCTGGGTCGGCCAGAAACGCGAAGTCTGCAATCAACGCCTGGTTTGCCAGTTCAGGATCGCCCGGCCATACCCATAGCACACCGTAGCGCTCCTCTACCGGAAAAGCCCTGACTTTTGCGCGTTCTGGCGCTTCCCCTAAAGGGTTAAATACGCACTGCCCGCCCTGCCCGAACCGCAATCCATGATAGGCACATTCCAGTACACCATCCTGTACTCTGCCCAAGCTAAGCGGAATGAACCTGTGGGGGCACGTGTCGGCCAATGCAACCACGCCGTCCTTACCCCGAAAACACACGATTGGTTCACCGACAATAGTACGGCCAAGCGGGCCATCGGTGATTTCATCACTCCATGCAAATGCATACCAGCTGTTTCGCAAATAGTTCTGAGACATTGTAATTTTCTCCGCCTTTATGTTCAGGTCATCTCTGACTGACGATGACGAAAACTTGCGCCGATGTGGTCATGTGAAAGGCGACCGTCGCTTTCAGGAAAGAATTTCTGGCGCATTGTTCCCTGAGAATATGCAGTCTTGTAAACTCCACGATTCTGGAGCTCGGGGACCACAAGATCAACAAAGGCAGTCAGCCCCCCCGGTTCAACCGTGCGAACCAGATTAAAGCCATCGAGATCAGCTTCCTCGACCCATTTGACCATTTCATCGCACACTTCTGTTACTGAACCGACGAAATAGGCCTCACGTCCGCCCACTTTGCCAAAGCGACCCAAGTCCCGAACCTGTAATGGGCGACCCGGATTATATGTAGTCATTGCTTCCATGATCGACTGAATGGCATTGCTTTCAATATACGTAATAGGATCGTCAGGAGCATATTTGGACAGATCAATGCCCAGCCATTGCGAAAACATCGCAAGATTACCCGTCTCATCACTATAGCTCGCGATGTCTCGTTCAATCTCGCGGGCCTCGCTGGCTGTCCGGGCTACTATAACCGTTGCTGCGTTGAACACCTTGATGCTGTCCGGGCGACGGCCAGCACGTACCGCGTCCTCGCGATATGCTTTCACTGTCTTTTTCGCAAAGCCCATATCACTTGTCGACATGAATGTGCATTCCGCATGCTGGCCAGCAAATGTGCGACCACGCGATGAGGCCCCCGCCGCATATATCAACGGGGTCCGCTGCGGCGAAGGTTCGCTTAGATGCATACCATCGCAGTGATAATATTCACCATGGTGATGAATTTCATGCACGCGTGAAGGATCAGCAAAAAGACGTGCGGCTTTATCGCGAACCGCAGCACCATCCTCCCAGCTGCCTTCCCATAGTTTGTACATCAACTCCATATATTCGTCGGCCATGTCGTACCGCGCATCATGGGCCACTTGGTTGGTCGCGCCAACGGCTTTTGCGGTGCTGGCCAAAATGCCGGTCACAACATTCCAGGCGACACGCCCTTTCGTCAGATGATCCAGCGTGCTGAACCGGCGTGCCAACAGGTAAGGCTGTTCATACGTAGTGTTGCCGGTAATACCGAAGCACAAATCACGGCTGACAGCGGCCATAGCGGATATGAGCACCATCGGGTCATTGTTGGGCAGCATCGTGCCCGCCTTCAGGACCGCGTCGGTTGTGCCGCCAAACACGTCGTTTGCACCCAGCACATCAGCCAGAAATACCGCGTCGATTAATCCACGTTCACAAAGCTGTGCCAGGTCTGTCCAGAACGCAAGGTCGTTGTACTTATGTCCATTGGAAGCAGGATGCGCCCACAACCCAGCCCAGGATTGCGTCGGTGAAGCCATCGAGAATGCGTTGACGGCAATTTGCTTGTTTCGGGCCATATCCCCTCCTTTGTACCAGTCTATTTATTGTTACTAACATCTCTCTCCTATACTTTGACGACAAGCCGCCAACGGGAATGATATTCTTGTCGTTTTGGAAAATGCTTTTGGTTGGTATTCAACAGCATCGTGGCGTTATTATTGTTCGGGAGAGGAGCCAGAGCAATCAGATGACGCTGGAAAAAATCATATCTGCACAAACAGGCGACGCCCCGGCTGTTGCCCATGATTTTTATCATTATGCCCCTGACACAGGACATGGGCTGAAACATAACCCAATGCAGGCCATTATAGGGCCGCGCCCTATTGGCTGGATTTCTTCTGTAAGCAAGCAAGGGGTCAACAACCTCGCGCCCTACAGCTTCTGCAACATGTTTCGGGCCGAGCCTCCATTGCTTGGTTTCGCGAGCGGCGAAAACAAGGACAGCCTGCGTAATATCGAGGAAACCGGAAAATTCGTATGGAATTTGGCCACGCGCCGGTTGGCAGAAGCGATGAATATGTCGTCCGTGACTGTTCCCAATCACATCGATGAATTTGCCCTTTCCGGGCTGACCTGTGCACCATCCAGTTTTGATATGCCAGGTTATGTACTGGAATCTCCAGTATCGTTTGATTGCGAGCTAACCCAGATTGTCGAGTTACTGGACCGTAATGCAAAACCCAGCGGATCATCATTGATTATCGGTGAAGTGGTGCATGTAAGGATCGCCCGCAATCTGATCTGCGATGGTATTTATGAAACATTGGCAAGTCAGCCCATACTGCGCGGCGGAGGGCCGGGCGACTATTATGAGCTTATGCCGGAAGGCTATTTCTTCATGAAACGGCCGTAATTGCCATCGTACAAGAATAGCGCATGATAACAATGAGATGAGAGGCAGATCATGATTGACACCATAGCAACACTACAAGGCAAACTCTCAGGTGTTGACACCAACGACGGAAAGGCTTTTCTTGGTGTGCCCTATGCTGCCGCGCCCATTGGCGAGCTTCGTTGGCGCCCGCCTCACCCGCCGAAAAATTGGCAGGGAACGAAAGCGGCTGACCGCTATTCCGATGTAGCCATGCAATTTCTTCCAGCGCCCAATTCGCTATACTATCCGGGCTCTCCTCCTCAAAGTGAAGATTGCCTGACGCTCAACATATGGACTAATGCGCACAATCGATCAGAACGCCGCCCTGTCATGGTCTGGTTTCATCTCGGTGCATTCATGTTTGGCTCATCAGCATGTACCACGCACCCCGAGGGCAAACGTCTTTTTGACGGCTCCGAGCTCGCCAAACTCGGCGTAGTCGTGGTCACTGTCAATTACCGTCTGGGGCGTTTCGGCTTTCTCGCACATCCTGATTTGTCAGCAGAGAGCGACCATAAGGCGTCTGGCAACTACGGCTTTATGGATCAGGTTGCTGCGCTCGAATGGGTGCGCGACAATATCGCGGAATTTGGCGGCGACCCTGAAAACGTAACTATTTTTGGTGTGTCTGCGGGTTCTGCAAGTTGTTCCCTGCATATGGCATCCCCCCTTTCTCGTGGACTATTTCACCGTGCTATTGCCGGGAGCGGTGGCTTTATGGGGGCGTCTGGCCGCACAAGCGGCGTGTTCGACAAGCTCCTTGACCTTTCATCAGCTGAGCAACGCGGCAAGCAAGTGAGCGATGCCCTCAATGTGAAAAACCTGAACGAGCTCCGCGCGTTGCCGGCAGAGGCCATTATGACCGCCCCCATACCCACTGACGCGGGGCTCTGGCATATGGAGTCGATCGATGCGCATATTGGTGATGGCGCATCGGATACAAGCTATCCTATTGTCGACGGCTATGCCCTCCCCGCTTCTCCTGCCGCAATCCTGCGCGCTGGCGAACATAACGACGTGCCGTTGTTGACGGGTTCAACGCTAGACGACTGTTCCGGCCTTCCCAGCATTGGAAAACTCAGCGCATTTCATGAATATCTGGAAACGGATATGGGGCCATTGGCTGCTGAAGCCAAGCAGGTCTACCCGGCAACAGATGACGCAACAGCCTCACGGGCAAGTGGTAACCTTCTCGCAGACCGGGTGTTCGGGTGGCAGAACTGGACCTGGGCCAATCTAGCCAGAAAACATGGAACCAGCCCCGTCTTTTATTATGACTGGCAGCATGCTCCCCCCCTGCCCGCCAGTCGGTTTATCGAAACCCGCACTGGCGCAAATCATGCGGCAGAGATGCCATATATCTTCCGAAACCTCTCAGCGTATGATTGGGCATGGAGTGCACAAGACACCGAAATGTCCGAAATGATTTCTCGCTATTGGACCAATTTCGCCAAATACGGGGATCCGAATGGGGGGGAACTCCCGCTATGGCCCAAGCTGGAAGAGCGCGATGGTCCCGCAATGCAATTAACGCCAGACGCCGCTCCTGCTACACCCAGCAGACGCGAGAGGTTTTCTCTCCTCGACAAATATTATGGTGCCGCATAGGCACCATAATCACCATGCGATTATTGCCACCAGTGAACCATAGGCAATCCAGCTACGGGCGAACGGAAGCATGGCAAAGTCGTCCCTTTCAGAGAACCAAGGTAAGCGGTGCACAGATCATCGCCACCAAAAGTCAAACTTGCGAGCCAAGGTGCAACGGTGCCACCACATCGATCAAGTATGTCAAAAGGCACCGGCTTTCCTGAATAAAATGCCTGTTCAAAGGCCAGTGTCGCCTGCGCATTTCCGAACTCGGCAATTTCCAGCAAGTCGCCTTTTGGCGTGATTGCCACCAAGCGGTCAGCAAAGATCATGGTTGCCCACAGGTTGCCATATGCGTCGAAGCAAATACCGTCGATCACTCCGGCGCCCAGACTTGACGGTCCATATACCTCGCGCTCGGTAAGCGAGCCATCCGCGCCCACGCGCAAGCGGGTTACACATTTACCCGTAGTTTCGGCTACATAGAGCCATTCTTCGGCAGCATCCATGCGTATCTCATTCGTAAAATGAAAGCCGTCTGCAACGACGCGGATATTGTCGTCTTCTATGAGCGCAATATACCCATCGCAAATGTCAGGCGTGATAGCGTTTGTCCAAGGGTTTACCCGCGTCGAAATGGTTACCCATATACGACCCTTGCTATCTCGCAGCACAAAGTTGACCTTGCCCATAGGCAAGCCATCAATAGTATCATGCAAGATGCGTGTGTGACCCGTAGTGCGGTCCATGATTTCCAGCCGGTCAGTGCCAAAATTGGAAATGAGAACGCTGCCATCTGCTGCAAAGGCCAGCCCATTGGGCAGCGTGCCGGAAACGAGACTGCTTTCGGCTGAATTCGACAAATCAAAGTGGCTATCTGATTGCTGGCAGATCAATGACTGTGAACGGTCCGGCGCGATCCGTATCACTCCGCCTCGTGCATCGGCTGTCCATAATGTGCCGTCGCGTTCTGCCAATATACATTCCGGGCGCTGGAGCCCGACACCAACAAAGTCCAGCATAGAGGGGTCAAGCTGGAAACCTGCCAGAGGATTTGGTCCCTGCGAATGTTTAAGCAAAGTCATGCGTGTATCCTTGTTGCATTAGCGCCCTTCAAGCCCAGCATGGCTCGAGCTTCATCAGGCGTGGCTACCTCCATGGACATTCCCTGCAGGATATGTCGCATACGTTGAACTTGTTCGGCGTTGCTGACAGCAAGCTTGCCGGGTTCGCCCCACAATGAATCTTCCAGACCAACACGGACGTTGCCACCCATTGCTGCTGCCATTGTGGCGACAGGTATCTGGTGACGCCCTGCGCCCAATACTGACCAGATATATTGATCACCAAACAAACGGTCCGCGGTCCGTCGCATAACAGCAACATCTTCTGGATGAACGCCAATGCCACCACGAATACCAAAAACCGATTGAATAAAGAGTGGAGCCTTCAGCAGGCCGCGATCCAGAAAATGAGCCGCTGTGTATAGATGCCCAATGTCATAACATTCGATTTCAAATCGTGTGCCGGATGCCGCGCAGCTTTCGAGTATGTAAGCGATATCGCGGAATGTATTGCGGAACACATAATCTTCGCTCCCCTCGATATAAGGCCGTTCCCAGTCATGCTCAAACTCCTTGAAGCGATTGAGCATTTCGTAGAATCCGAAATTCATTGACCCCATGTTCAGCGACGCAACCTCAGGCTGAAACCGTAGGGCCGGAGCCAGCCTCTCTTCGAGAGATAATATAGGAGAACCACCGGTCGTCAGATTAATGATAGCGTCGCACCCGTCCACAATGGCGGGAAGAAACTGTGCGTAAACATCAGGATTTTGGGTCGGACGCCCATTGAGTGGTTCACGCGCATGAAGATGGACGATGGTCGCTCCTGCTTGAGAAGCTTCGATTGCTGACTGAGCAATGTCGTGCGGTCTGATGGGCAAGTGCGCCGACATCGAGGGCGTATGCACGCCTCCGGTAATGGCGCACGTTAAAATTACTTTTCGCATCTCTCCAGCCTTTTATCTGTTGATTGTCGATCCTCCCAAAGTTCACGCGGTTTTGAAAATCGCTTTCGTTAATGGCACGGATAATTGGGCGCTATCTGACTCAATCCTGAGGCACATAGGCGTCAATTATGCATCGCATTGGCCTAAACGATTTAATCGCCGCGCCCATAAAGCCTATTTGTGGATGCGTCTTCTGATGCACCGTCAAATTGGTCGTTGGCAGGCGCAAAATAAGGAACAGGAAAGAGGGCATCTGAATGGCGATCAACGGTATCAAGCGCTTACGGTACGGCGTGGAAAACGTTTCAGAAGCAATTCGTTTCTTTACCGATTTTGGGTTGCCACTTGCACGGGTGGAGGCAGGCGTTGGCTATTTTGCATTGTCGAACGGATCTGCAGTTGAAATTCTGCCTCTCGATCATCCCTCTCTTCCTTCATCGGCAATCGAGGGGCCTGGAGTATGCGAAGTAGAGTGGGGGATAAACAGTGTTCCGGCACTCGATGCCTTGGTTAAAGAGATCGGGTCAGACCATGACATCAGACATGAAGATGGCATTTTCCGGTTTCTCCCTTCCTTTGGCATACCCATGTCATTTTCACACTGGACACCTTTTCCTGTTGTCAATGCACCTGATCCTGTCAACGCGCCAGGCGTGGTAAAAAGGCTGAACACGCACAGAAAATGGCGGCGACGGGCTTACCCCAAAGTTATCAACCATGTTGTCTTTCGCACCCCAGCCTACAATGAAGCTGCCGCGTTCATGCGTTCCCGCCTTGGTTTCCGGCTTAGTGACGTCCAGGAGGGCTTTGGCAGTTATCTACGCGCCGATGGATGCAACAATCACCATAATCTACTGCTGTTAAATGCCAACGCGCCTTATCCAGGGTGTGATGGCATGACGCGTTTCGATCATGTCAATTTCGGGGTAGAAGACATTGACGAGTTGATGATCGGTGCCAACTATATGACCCGCAAGGGTTGGGACCCTTCGCATGTCGGCTTGGGGCGCCATCGCATTGATTCAGCCCTGTTTTACTATCTCGAATGCCCGGCCGGCGGGGAAGCCGAATATGGTGCTGACGCTGATTATGTCGATGATAGCTGGGTCCCGCGCAACTTTCATGTTCCCCTGTTCGCCTATTCGCACTTCACCCATAATATTCCGCATTTTCTTCATGAACCGCCCGAATGGGCTTTCACCTATCTTACAGAAGAAGAGGCGGCCGCCAGCCTGACACATTCTGGCAACGGAGTGAATGAAGATGTTTGAGCCATTTCCTACAAATTATGTCTGGAACCTGTCGATCAACATAGCCATCGAAATGGGTGGCTCCATAGGCGAAATAGACACTGCCAATCGCCAGATTGAAGCAGCAGCCAAAACTGGTGATAATGGCAGTGTCGCGTTTTTCGACACATGGATCGCGATGGCAGAGCGCGTAGCGCAACTGGCGGCGATTGATAGCGAGGCAGGGCACCGCCTGAGCGCGGCTGGGAAATATGGCCGAGCCTGTGCCTATTACATCACCGCAGAGCGGATGCAGGCACGCGATTACCCACCACGGCTACAGGCCTATGCAACCATGCTGGAAACCTTCGCCCAACATGTCGTTCTGACAGGTGAACCGTGCAAAACTGTCGACATCCCCTATGGTAAAGCCTCTTTCCCGGCGCTTTTCTGCTCCGCGGCATCAAGGAATAATCCACGCCCGCCCTGCATGGTGTTTTGCAACGGGCTCGATAGCGTCAAGGAAATGGTGTATCTCGCAGGTGTCGCGCATGCACTGCGAGACCGTGGCATTTCCTGTCTGATTGTTGACCAGCCTGGAGTTGGAGGCGCCTTACGTATCGGCAAACTGCCTGCTATTGTCGATAGCGAGCTTTGGGCGGGTGCCGCTGTGGACTGGCTGGAAACCCGAAATGACGTAGCGGCAGATCGTATAGGAGTAATGGGCTGGTCTTTGGGCGGCTATTATGCGCCACGCGCGGCCGCCTATGAAAAGCGTTTCAGGCTTTGTGTCGCATGGGGCGCAAACCATGAATGGGGCGAAGTTCAACAACGCCGCCGTCGGCGTGAAGGTGAAAATCCCGTCCCGCATTATTGGGACCATGTCATGTGGGTATGGGGCCAGAATAGTGTTGAAGAATTTCTGGAAATGTCCCGCGCAATAACGCTCACAGGCGCAGTAGAGCATATTAACGTCCCTTTTCTGGTGGTGCATGGCGCCAATGACAGGCAAATTCCTCTGGAATACGCCCATCTGAGTCATGAGCAGGCAATAAGCAGCCCGCGCGCAGACCTGAAAATTTTTACGGATCACGAAGGCGGGGTTGAACACTGTAGTGCTGATAATATGGAACCCGTCCGCAGCTATATTTCAGACTGGGTCAAGGACCGCTTTGCAGAAATGGTGTAGATCCGGCGAAAACATATTTTTTAAAAACCAATGCGGTATCCCGCAACATATAGGAGAGAACAGATGGCAGGACTTTCAGGCGCTATTGTCGCTATCACCGGCGGTGGCTCTGGCCTCGGCCTTGGGCTGGCCCGTTACTTTGCCCAAGAAGGCGCAAAACTGGCCATCCTCGACGTCGTACCGGAAAAGGTTGAGGCACTCACTTCGGAGTTTGGCAACTCCATCCTCGCGATGCAGGGCGATGTACGCAAAGTTGCGGACCTTAAAGCATTTCATGATGCAGTTATCACGCGCTTCGGCGGAGTTGACGCCCTTGTAGGGGCGCAGGGAATATTTGATGGCAACCGTCCGATATCGGAACTACCGATCGATCAGGTCAGTGATGCCTTTGATGAACTCATGCGGATAAACGTGCTCGGTTATATTTTGTCTGCGCATATTTTTCGCGAAAGCCTGGCTAAACGCTCCGGGGCCATTGTATTCACGGCTTCATCGAACGCCTCTTACTGCGCTGATGGCGGCGGCCTGCTCTACACAGCCTCCAAACACGCCGTAGTGGGTGTCGTAAGGCAACTCGCATTTGAGTTCGCGCCAGAGATAAGAGTGAATGCCGTGGCACCATGTGGCATCGCCAACAGTGATTTGCGTGGGCCCAGCGCGCTTGGTTTGGACGGCGAAAGCCAAAACGATATTCCCAAAGACATGTTCATGTCGATGATCCGCAAGGTTACCCTGCTTGATCACCTGCCCACCGGGGAAGAATATGGCCCTGCTTATGGCCTACTCGCCACTCCGGGTGCTCGCATACTTACTGGTGAAGTTATTATGGCCGATCAAGGTCTGGCCAACCGTCCGATTATTTCAGCCGGCAATTGAAGGGACTTACATCATGGACCATGTTGCAGGAATGACGAAAGCACCCGTTGGGCATCTCGATGCTTTACTCGGGCGGCTTGAAACGGAAATCCAGCAAGGGCTTGTGCCTGTTGATATATTCTCCGACCCTGCGGTTTTTGAAGCTGAACTGGACCGGATTTTTGCCAAAAGCTGGGTTTTTCTGGGTTTTGAATCTGAAATTCCCAACGCCGGGGATTTTATGCAGCGCCGGATCGGGCGGGATTCCGTCATTGTCACGCGTGACCGCAATGGCGAAATTCATGTTATGGCCAATTTCTGTCGCCATCGCGGCACGAAACTTTGCCAAACAGATATAGGCAATGCTTCACATTTTCGTTGCCCCTATCATGGCTGGGTTTTCAAGAATAATGGCGACTGGATTGGCGCACCGGACAAGAGCAAGGCCTATCGCAATATCGATGCCAAGGAATGGGGCCTGCTAAAGGCACCCCATGTCGACAGTTTTCTCGGCATGATATTCGCCTCGCTTGATCCTGATGCGCCCACATTGATGGAATATTTGGGCGACGCTGAGTGGATGATGCGCGCTGCCATGGACCTTCATCCTGATGGTATGAGCCCGATGGGGCCACCTGATCGTTATCGTGTCCGCGGCGACTGGAAAACCGGGGCAGAAAACTTCGGGGGGGATATTTATCATGTCGGTGTGGCCCACGGCTCTGTCCAGACTATCGACCTTGCACAAGGCTTCGACGTACTGAATAATTTTTCAACGCATTATGTGCTTGGAAATGGGCACAGCTTTCTGGGCCATGATTTTGATCAGCAGTTCGGACCAGATGGACATTTATGGTATTATGGGCCTGACATCCAAGCGCAGTTCGATCTGTCCCGGCTTGACCCCATCCAGCTTGACGTAGTCAAGCGCAATCCACCCATTGTCGGGACAATATTCCCTAATTTGAGCTTTATCCGTTTCTTTGGCCCGCCATCACCAGGCAAACCGCCTGTCGTCTATACGTCATGGCGGCAGTGGCAGCCATTCGCTCCGGGCGAAATGGAATTGTGGAGCTGGCAACTAAAATGGAACTTCATGGACGAACAGCAAGCTGCAGACAGTTACGCTGCCGGGCAATATGGTTTCAGTTCTGCGGGCATCTTTGAACAGGACGACACCGTGGTTTGGGAAGGCGCCCCTGAAGCGGCGCGTAGCGTCTGGGCGCGCAAGGCGAGTGCCAGTTTTAACATGCAGATGGGCATGGAAGGCATGGGTGCTCAGACACTCGACAGCAGCTGGGAAGGACGAGGTGAAGCGTATCGCCCGGGCCCAGGAGAGCCGAGCCAGCGGGCATTTTACCGCCATTGGCTCGCACAAATGCAGAGGAGTGCATGATGACCATCACCGATACTCTCTCTCCAGCAATAGCAGTCGTTGACGAATCCATAATAACACGCATCACCCAGTTTTTGGGGTATGAAGCATTGTTGCTTGACAATCACCGGCTGGAAGAATGGACCGCCTTGCTGGATGAAAACATCCTGTATGAAATTCCGATGCGGTTAGCGACACGCCTCAATTCACCTGACGAGTTTCCGGCGGGGGCATTTCGTGTACGAGACAATCTCGCCATGATCCGCAAACGGATGGAGCGCGCCGCAACCGGTGAAGGCTGGTCTGAAGACCCGCCGTCGCGTACTGTGCGAAATGTCAGCAGCATATTTGTTGAAGCAACATCTGAACCTGACCTTTTCCAGGTACACAGCGCATTGACGGTTTATCGCCAAAGAGCGCTTGATAGAGCCTGTGATTGGATCCCGGCCCGGCGCAAAGACATCATTCGGATGGAAACCAACCAATGCACATTGGTGCGGCGTACAGTCACTTTAGCGGAAACAATCCTGCAGACTCCCAACCTTGGGATATTCCTTTAAACGATTTGGCAGTGAAGTGGGTCAGACGAGTGCCTGCCCCGCCTCCAACATCAACTGACGCAACCAAATATGGCCCGGATCATCGTCACTGCGAGTATGCCAGATCAAAGTCTCCTTGAGCCGGGCGAGCTGCACCGGCGGGTTTAATATACGGACATCGACATTGGGAACGAGTAGCCGGGCCAGTTTGCTCTGGATTGTGGCGATAAGCTGTGTCCCGGCTAACAGGAATAACAGGCCGCCAAAGGACGGAATTAATATCTTGTCCTTGATAACAATCCCCTGTCGCTCAATATCTGCTTCCTCAACCGTGCGAACATTTGCGCCAAAATCAGTAAGCGCATGGGGATAGTTGAGATAATCATCGAGCGTCATATTCTCCTTTATGGGATGATCGCTGGCAACCACACAGACAAAATCATCCTCAAAAAGATCCGTTGAATGAAGGTGAGCATCTATCCCCTCACGTCCAAAAAGGCGGCGGTCACCATGCGTTATGATGAGATCGATATCGCCGCCTTCCAGCCGGTTGAAGCTCGGCCCAAAGACATTTTCTGTTACCAGTCTAGTGCCTGGAGCCTCCGCAGCAAGGCGGCGCGCGACAATTGGCAGAAACACATGAACGCAGTAATCCGACATGGCCACTCGAAATGTACGTTCTGACGTGCCGGGATCAAATACAGCCTGCGTTTCAAGCGCAGCATTAACCTGCAACAAGGCAGCCCGGACCGGTTCAATCAGTGCACGCGCTTTAGGTGTCAGCTCCATCTCGCGCCCGACTCTTACCATCAACTGATCATCGAAATGATGGCGCAACCGCTGAAGAGATCCGCTAAGCGCTGGCTGAGTAATACAAAGGCGGTCTGCAGCCCGTGTAACGCTGCGCTCGGACAATAATGTGTCTAGTGCCACGAGCAGGTTAAGATCAAATCGATTCAAATTAGCCATTGTTCACCCAAAGCCGACCTCGCCTCAGCGTAATATAGTGCTGTATCGTTAAACCTTTATACGATCATATGCCAGCAGGGCGGATTTAATCGACTTATACAAGTCATCGCCAAAATCGATTTATGCTGAGTGCTTATGCACGGTGTGGACTTGTAACGGTTTGGTTCCGGTCACCTGAACGTATAGAGCTCGCAACAGGAGACCGAAGAGATGATTAAACATAGCGAAGAGTTTAAGCAGGAGGTTGGAGGAGCGCAGCCATGCCGGGGGCATGGCGAGCACTGACAAGCGTATTGCGCTGACCAGAGGGTTGCCCCGAGCCTGTGTTGCGTCGGATTTAGGCGTTGGTAAATCGACGCTGGGCAAGTGGGTGTCGCAGTATCGGCCCAGTGATCTGGTTTCAGCGCCGCAGGCAGGTCTGGCCCGCGAGAATGAACGGCTTTGCCTGGAGAACCGCGCGCTGAAGGAGGAGAGGGAAGTGCTAAAAAAGGCGAATCAGTTCTTCGCGAGCCAAAGGCTGTGAGGTTTGCCTTTGTGCACAGCTGGCGGCACCGTTGGCCAGTGGAGTTGATGTGCCGTGTCATGCTTATCAGCGAGCGCGGCTATCGTTCCTGGCGATCACGACCGATCAGTCGGCGGGATCGGACGGACATGAAAGTGCTGGCGCATATCCGTGAGCAGTATCGCCTGAGCCTCGTGTTCGGCTTTGGATAGTGCCCCCGGCACTATCGTCGCCTTACACTATGGTCGTCCAGGGATGACGATGGAGTTGAAGGAGGCAGGCCTTGATGTAGGCGAGTGCCGGGTCGGTCGGCTGATGCAGATCAACGGCATCAAGCCAGTCCGCACCCGCAAGCACAAGGTGACTACCGATAGCCACCATCGCCTGAGTGTTGCAGCAAATTGGCTGGACGGTGATTTTGTCGCTGCTGCGCCCAATCAGAAGTGGGCTGGCGACATCACCTATATCTGGACACAGGAGGGCTGGCTCTACCTTGCTGTCATTCTCGACCTGCACAGCCGTCGCGTCGTTGGCTGGGCGGTCAGTGACAGGATGACCCGAAGGGCGGCGTAGCCAACAAGGATCTGGCGATCAGGGCGCTGGACATGGCGGTGCGCCTGCGCCAGCCCCCCGAGGGTTGCCTTTTCGATTCGGATCGTGGCAGCCAATATTGCTCCTATGCCTATCAGAAGAAGCTGCAGGCCCATGGCCTGCGTCCATCAATGAGTGGCTAGGGCAACTGTTACGACAACGCCTCTGTCGAAACGTTCTTCAAATCCCTGAAGGCGGAGATGATCTGGCGGCAGAAATGGCCAACGCGGCGACAAGCAGAGGCCGCCATGTTGTTGCTGCGCAACGCCGGCGGCTCCCCGTACATCAACGGGTTCTACAACACCCACAGACGTCTCATATCTGGGCGGCATCAGTCCGCTCGCGTTCGAAGCCAAGGTGGCATAATGAGATAGGTGACCGGCGCAAAACCGGTACCAGCCCACTAACCTGCTTTTAGAGTGTGATCACAAAAAGTGGAAACCGGTTTTTGTCAATAAATCACATGAAAACAAAGAGCTGGAGCGGGATTTGATTCATTCAAATGTCATCTCGCACTACGGCTTGTGGGGATTTAGGATTCCCATTTGCGCGGAGATATGATTCATACTCCGGATGGAACGCTTTGTACTGACCGATGCCCAATGGGCGAAGATGGAACCGCATTGTCTGGGCAA
>Ga0070727_10001084_pt1 | contig 30145 bp, 26 predicted proteins | sample tdAd472_FD_66722 | JGI IMG/M metagenome (GOLD analysis project Ga0070727, IMG submission 66722) | Marine sediment microbial communities from the Atlantic coast under amendment with organic carbon and nitrate - tdAd47.2 | ecosystem: Environmental > Aquatic > Marine > Coastal > Sediment | place...
GAAGCCGATCTTGTCCTGCTGCAGAAGGTCGCGTTCGAACTGGCCGAACGGGCGATCGACGCAACGAATACCGCACTCGTTCTCGAATGGCTGCGTGACGTGGCTGGCGTGCTGCGGCGATCCGCGGCAGGCGATTCGGCGAGCCATGAAGCCAGCGCCTGCTTCAGCCCCGGCGATGCCTGCTGGAACCGCATCGTTGGACTGCTGCGAACCGCCCGAACGAGCGTCGACATCTGCGTCTTCACAATCACTGACGACCGCATCACTTCCGAGATCCTCGACACACACGCCCGCAAGGTCGCCGTGCGAATCATCACGGATAACGACAAGGCGAACGATGAAGGCTCGGACGCGGCACGTCTCGCGCGAGCCGGCGTTCCCGTCCGCGTCGACCGAACCAGCAATCACATGCACCACAAATTTGCGTTGTTCGACGAGGCTCGGCTGCTCACCGGCAGCTACAACTGGACGCGGTCGGCCGCGGCCTGCAACGAGGAGAATCTGATCGTCACCGGGGACCAGCGACTCGTCGGGCCATTCCGACAGGAGTTCGACAAACTCTGGAACGCATGCGCCTCGTTCTGACAGAACATCACACCTCGGACTGACGCGCTGACCGGTCGCTTCGTCGCGGCTGAACGCGGGATGTCTCCTGGAAACTATGCTGGCTCCGTCAGTGAATACTCGGCCAGAAACTCGCGCAGCTGTAGGGTGCGTGCAGCAAGCCTTTTCAGGTCGGTGCGTTACGTCGGCAAACACGACAATGCGTCTGCGACACTCTGTCTCGAGAGCAAGCTGGCTTGCGCAACGCACCAAGACAGAAACGCCGACTCCACGCACCCTACGAGAAAACTCCGGGCGAATACTCGGCCAGAAACTCGCGCAGCTTTGGCAGGAAGACTTCCGGAGCATCCTCGAAGACGTAGTGCCCGGCATCCGGAATCCGCAGCGTATTCGCCTGGGGAAAACGCCGCTCGAACTCGTCGAGAAAGTCCGTCGTGAAGCACCAGTCTTTCTCGCCCCAGACCAGCAGCATCGGATGCTGCTGAAACTGCTCGAGCCCGGTTTCGACCTCGACCAGCGTCGACCACGACGGGTGCGACTCTTTCAACGGGATGTCCTTGACGAAGCGGTTGACGGCGACGCGGTTCACCCACGAATCGTAGGGCGCGAGGTATCCGGCTTTGACGGCGGGCGTCATCCGCTCGCGCTTCTCGACGGCCATCGAGATTGCCGCCCGGCTGAACGCGTTGAGACCTCGCAAAGCGAACGTCCCGAAGAACGGGATCCGGCAGACCGCGATCCGCAGCGGGATCAGCTTCGATCGAAAGGCTCCCGTATTGAAGAGCACGAACCTGGCGAACCGCTCCGGCATGCGACCGGCGGCGCCCATCCCGATCGCGCCGCCCCAGTCGTGAGCCAGCAATGTGACGTTCCGCAGGTCGAGCTTCTCGATCAGCGTCTGCACGTTCGCGATGTGGTTCGCGAGGCTGTAGTCATAGTCCTGCGGCTTGTCCGAGAGTCCACAGCCGAGATGGTCGATCGCAATCACTCGATGAGTCGAGCTGAACTCGCGGACGACGCGGCGCCAGGCGAACGACCAGGTCGGGTTACCATGCACGCACAGCAGTACCTCGCCGCTGCCTTCATCGACAAAGTGCAGACGATGGCCGCTATCGAGTTCGATGGATTTCGACTCAAACGGGTATTCAGCAGCGACGGCGGGAGGCAGCGACATGAAAGCGACGGGTTGAAGAAGAACGTGATACGGAAGGCGGTCTCGTTTAACGCCCAGCCGCAGGCGCCGGCGACCTTCGACGAATCAACCGGTCTGGTGGCCGGCGCCTGCGGCTGGGCGTTAAACAACCGGCGACGGGCGACTGGTTGTCTGATCGGGGCGGAACTGTCACGGACGACGACAGATCCTGCAACTCGCCGGTCGCTGCATTCCGAATTCCGGGTGCCGGGCGCTACGATCCGCGGAAAGGCCACCGCGAATCACCTGCCTCGGAGCCGCCGATGCCGACCGACGATTTCTCCCTCGATCTGAACTTCCGCCCGACGCTGCCGCAGAACCGCGACGTTCCGATCGGCTGTATCGGGGCGGGGTTCATCATGGCCGACTGCCACCTGGTCGCGTATCGCGAAGCCGGTTTCAATCCCGTTGCCATTTCGTCGCGGGATGCCGCGAAGGCCTGCTCCGTTGCCGAGCGGCACGGCATCACGAAGACTTACGAATCGTACGAAGCGCTGCTGGACGATCCGGAGATCAAGGTTGTCGACATCGCCGTCCCGCCGGACATCCAGCTCGACGCTGTCCGCGCGGCGGTCAAACGGAGCGACCACATCCGAGGCATCCTCGCGCAGAAACCGCTGGGCGTTGATTACGCGCAGGCGGTCGAGATCGTCGAGCTGTGCGAGCAGGCCGGGATCGCGCTGGCCGTCAATCAGAACATGCGCTACGACCAGTCGATCCGAGCGTGCCGCGACCTGCTGAGCCGGGGCGTTCTCGGCGAACCGGTGCTCGGCACGATTGACATGCGAGCGATCCCACACTGGATGCCGTGGCAGCAGCGGCTGGGCTGGGTGACGCTGCGGATCATGAGCATCCACCACCTCGACGCGTTCCGTTTTCTGTTCGGCGATCCGCAGCGCGTCTTCTGCTCGACGCGCCCCGATCCGCGCACGTCGGAAAAGTTCGAGCACTCCGACGGCATCTGCCTCTACATCCTGGAATACGAAAGCGGCCTGCGAGCGTCCTCGTGCGACGACGTCTGGACCGGCCCGGCTCTGGAGGGCAGCGAGTCCGACATCGGCATCAACTGGCGCGTCGAAGGCACCGAAGGCCTCGCCCGAGGCACCATCGGCTGGCCGAGCTACCCGGCCCGAACACCAAGCACACTCGACTTCACGACAACGCAGCACCCCGGTTACTGGTTCCAGCCGCGCTGGAAAGACGTCTGGTTTCCGGACGCCTTCGTCGGCCCGATGGCTCAGTTGCTGGTCGCGCTGGAGACGAACTCGGAACCCGAAATCAGTGGCCGAGAAAACCTCGGGACCATGGCTCTCGTCGAAGCCTGCTATCGCTCCGCCGCCGAACACCGAGCCGTCGAGATCGCCGAGATCCACCAGTCAGATTCTGTGGGATAGCTGTCGTTGAGTTTGTCAGAAACTCGAACGTCGTGAGGCTCCGCGTTCCCGTCGGTAAACAGGCTGCCTGCGGCAATTACCGAGGTAGGGATTGATCATTGCGCGTAGCTGGATTCGCAGGAATTCAGTCCCATTGGAAACCACTGAATTCCTGCGAATCCAGCTACGAGCGACTGTGATCCGTTTGGGAACCACAGGAGGCAGATGATCCCGCCCTCTGCTTCGGATCGAGTTTCGGAGAAACTCGACTACGACTGAGAAACGTCGCTCAGGTCGCGGTCGGCGGGGTGGTAGAAGAGAGCGACGCCAGCGATTGGCACGGCGAGCGTGGCGAAGACGGTTGACGGTTCGAGGTTCAGGTTCAGACGTTCGTTGAGAGCACCGCGGCCCGCTTCAAAGATCCCATAGAAAATGGCCGAGAGCAGGATGCCCGACCAGTTGACGAGGTTCATCGTGCCAATCATCCGCCCGCGCTGATCCTCAGGCGGCACAGCCTGCAGGGCGACCTGCAGCGGGACGACGAACAGGCCGGCACTCAGACCCAGCAGGATGAGCAGTCCGCGCGCAGCCCACTCGACCGGCTGGGCAGTGAGCAGCACGGTCAGCATTCCTTGCGAGTCGGCTGACGGAGCTTCGGGACGCCCGGCGAACCAGGGCAGCAGAGTCAGAGCGACGAGTGACGCGGCGATGCCCCAGGCTCCGACTGTGACCACGGAGAACCGAATCCGCTGCTTCGAGAGCCTGCCCGACAGCAGGCAGCCGATGGCGATGCCGATGCCCATGCACGCGGCCATCAGGCTGGTGCGTCCGTCGCCGAGCCCCAGCTCGATCTTGCCGAAGTTGTTGACGGCCGGCTGCACGACTCCGCCAGTGAACCAGAAGAGTGACGAGGTGAGCAGCACACCGAGCAGAAACCGGTCGGAGCGGATCAGCGTCCAGTTTTCCGGATCGACGCCGAACTGTGACCAGCGGAACTTCAGATCGGGTTGAGCAACCGGCAGCTTGCGGATCAGCAACGCAAAAGTGAGTCCGACGGCGGCGATGACGATTGCCCCGAGACTGATCAGCGCGAGCCCCTGCTGGCCGGGCAACGACTGTCGCGCGACGCCGGCGGTCGCCATGCCGAAGATGATCGCGACGAACGTCGTCATCTGAAACACGCCGTTGATCTGCGGAAGCTGCTTCTGCGAGAACAACTCGGGCAGGCTGCCATACTTCGGCGGTCCGAAAAACGTGCTCTGGCCACTCATCAGAAACAGGACCAGCAGCAGCGGCCAGAGTTGTCCGGAGAGGAACGCTCCCAGACCGGCGAGCATCACGACGCCCTCAGCGGCTTTGAACACAACGATGCCCGTCCGCTTGCTCGTTCGATCGGCGACGACTCCCGCGATGCCTGAGAGCAGCAGCCACGGGATGGCGAACGCGACCAGAGCGAGAAACGAGTAGCGGTCTCCCGCCAGCGATGGGTCGAGCCCCTCGGCAACGGCAGCCTGACGCGAGTAGTCCAGGCACAGCAGCAGGACCAGTTGCTTGAAGAGGTTGTCGTTGAACGCGCCGAGAAACTGGCTGATTGTCAGTCCCCAGAACGACCGGTCACGGTAGATCGATGCGGCGGCTTTCTCGCTGGGCGAGCTGAGGTTCGGGCCAGAGACCGCCATCAGGCATGCTCCGTCGCAAGGTGCTCGGTCGATCCCGCAGGCGATCCTGAGAAAACAGCCTGCAACTCCGAATGTAACTGTCGCGTCACCGCTGCATCGACACTCGCCTGCCGATCGTGATTCCGACAGGCAGCCGAACGGACGGCAATCACGTCAGGCTGGACGGCGACGAGGCGCGCCAGATCAGCAATCGACAGCTTTCCCGCCAGCGCGAGAAACAGCTGCGAACCATCAGGACGAAACGCTCGCAGCCGGCCGGCGAAGTCTTCGAGTTCGGGGACGCTCAGACAGTCGAGTAACCCGCCCGACGATTTATCGAACGTGTCGATGAGGACGCCGACAAACCGTGGCTGGTCCAGAACGTCGTCAGCTATGACCGACGCAACGACATCGAGAATTGCGTGCGGCGACGGTGCTCGTGCCTGTTGCCAGTCGGCGTAAACGACTGCGACGGCATTCGGCTTCGCGGACAGTGAGTCATCGACGGAACTCGCGAAGTGATTCCCGGCAAGCCGGTAAGCAGTTTTCCAATCGTTCTGCCAGTTGGCATTCTGCGTTAGTCGGGCAGGACCGAGCTTGAAGAACTCGATGGGGAATACTTCTGGCACGACGCCGTGATCGTTGTCGTCGGAAAGTTGCGAGTCAGCAGAGTCGGCGGCTTCTCCGCAGGCGGCGCTGCACATCGCGCCGTTGCGCGCGGCGACCTGGGCGACGGCAGCGATCACCGATCGATCCGCCATTCCCAGCGGACCACGCGTCGGTTCTTTGACGTCGAGAATGTCACACCCACCCGCCAGCGCCGCTTCCGCTTCCAGAGCACTGCGAACGCTGACGAGCAGTCGGGGTACTGGCGATGAGAAGAGTCCGTTTTTCACATGCCACCTTCCGCGATCGGGCTTTCACCAGAAGTGACGCACCAGCTTCGCCAGACTTGTGGAACCCTTTCAGGGTTCAAATGATCTTTGATCGGCTACCTGGGGTGCGCCTCGCAGGCTCGGCGACCCCAGGCTTTGCTCTTCGACCCCGTTGGGGTCAACCCGGTTTTCAAGCAGCGGTCCTCGGACTGCCGGCACCAACATGTGGACTCGAGGTCGACCGCCATCGCATGTTTCACCGGTCTTTCGGGACGACCCAGATGTTGCGGAAACGCAGTGGGTTGCCGTGATCCTGGATGTAGATCGGGCCGGGTTCGGGGCCTTCCTTCAGGGGTGAGGCCGTTGTCGAGTGATCGACCTCGACGTTGTCCTGCACCTTGACGCCGTTCAGCAGGACGGTCATCCGGGCGTTCTCTGTCTTCCTGCCCGTGTCGTCAAACTTCGCGGCGGTGAACTGGACGTCATAGGTCTGCCAGCTCAGCGGCGGGAAGCACATGTTGAGGTCGGGGTCCTTCACCGAATAAATGCCGCCGGTTTCGTTGTGTTTGCCTTCGAGGCCGAACGAATCGAGCACCTGCGTTTCATAACGGCCCTGCATGTAAACGCCGCTGTTGCTGCGGCCCTGGCCGGAGGCGTACGGCATGAAGCAGAGCTGGAACTCCAGATGCAGGTCGAAGCTGCCGAACGTTTCCTTCGAGGTACAGCCCTGCATCAACAGGCCATCGTCGGTCATGCGTCCGCCCTTGAAGTGCTCAGCGGACTTGCCGTCGAACAGGACGACGGCTCCTTCGGGCGCCTTCCTGCCCAGCGTCGGACTCTTGCGTTCAACCTTTGAGAAGTCGCCGAGCTGCGTGCCCTCCGCGTCAAAGACGATCAGCCTGCCATCGCGAATGCGGCCCGAGCCCTGGCCGTCACCAGGTGGCTGAAAGACAACCTCGTCACCTTCGCGGCGGCTGTCGACGGTGAGCTTCGTTTCGCCATCCCAGCCATCGCCGGGCAGCCCGCCGATGTGGGCGACGGCTCGAAACTTCCCGTCGCCGAGCGCGATCACCTGGACGCCGATCTTCTGGTCGCCGTCGTCCGAACGAATCGTTCCCGAGTACTCGCCCTGAATGGTGAAGTCCGGGCCGGCTTCCTCAGCGGTCAGAGCCGGCTTTCTGTTCTGAGCGAGCAGCGGATTCGAGATCAGAAGTGGAACGAGCAGGCACAGGCATGCGAGCAGGAAGCGAGGCATGGGAGTGATCCTGAAGGATGTGATGAGGAGAGGAGCGGGGATTGTTTAACGCCCAGCCGCAGGCGCCGGCTACCAGTCGGGCTGCAACGTCGGAGGTGGCCGGCGCCTGCGGCTGGGCGTTAAACGAGGGGTTCGATCGGAAGGCTCGCGCCCTTCCGCGACTTTTGCGCGTGAAGCGATCAGGCAAGGTACGAATCGAAAACGCGGACCCGTTTCCAGTTGGCTTTGTTCTCTTCAATGAAGGCGACGTGGCGTTCGTGAGTCTGGTAGACGTCGTGAGCGGCCTTGTTCTCAAAAACAACGTGCAGGGCGACACTGTAGTCGTGGTCATTGACCGGGCGATCGAACTCAGGACCCATGATGCCGACGGAGAAGTACACCGTGCCGTCGTGGCCGGAGAGGTACTTCTGAGCGGCTGCGACGAGTTGTTGCCGGGCGGCGTCAGAGTCGTCGTTCAGATCAAAAAAGACAATGTGAGCAAGCTGTTTGTCGCTGTTGTCAGACATCGGTGAGTTTCCTCTGGTGGCGGGTTGAGTTGTTCTCAGTTGTTTAGAGAGATCAGTGATTCGATCGCGTGGCGTTGCGATGGGTAGCTGGTCCAGACGGCGCGCTTCTCTTCCGGTTCGATCAGCAGCAGGCGGCTGAGCAGGCTGGAAATGTCAGAGTTGGTTCCAACCATCGCCGCGTCCCCACCGATGTTGCGGACGGCTGTCGTCAGCGAAATCAGGATGCCGACGGTGATCGAGTCGAGAAATTCGCACCGCGACAGATCAAAGACCAGGTGCTTGAAGCCGTGATCGCTGATGCGTTTCTGCAGCCGGTTGTACTCGAACTGACGCGACCGGTAATTCGCGGCCGACGGATCCTCGACCATGGTCAGAATCAGCACACTGTCCGATTCGTCAATGTCGAAGATGGGCTCGTCGCCGCGGGCGGCGTACAGGTGACTCATGGCAGGCTCGGGCTCGGAAGGCGTCGCGGATTGGCGGCAGAATAGGCGAATCGCCAGAACACGGACAATCAACGGAGATCGTCGCGGATTCGATTGCTGGCGGGTGGCCGGGGCTGGACTGAGCCCGCGAAGGAAGCCCCGGACTTTGCGAATCGAGCGGTACTCGACCGGGGCTTCGCTCGTGCCTCGCTCCAGACCCGGCCACACGTTGGTGCTCGGTTCGTTCCTTCCTGCTCTTCTTCTACGATCGCGGCTGTTTTCGTTCTCCGACTTCCAATCGCCTGTTCAACGAACGTCTGCCGAAACATGGATACCGCCACGCTGCGAGACTGGGACATCAATCACGTCTGGCATCCTTTCACGCCAATGCAGGAGTACGCGGCGGAAGAGACGCCGATCATTGTTTCGGGCGACGGCTTTGAGCTGATCGACAGCGACGGTCAGCGATATCTCGACGGCATCTCGGCACTGTGGTGCAACGTTCACGGGTTTCGAGTTCCGGAGATCGATACGGCGATTCGCGAGCAGCTCGACAAGGTCGAACACTCGACGCTGCTGGGGCTCTCGAACGAGCCAGCGATTCGACTGGCGAAGCAACTCGTTGACCGGACGCCGGAAGGGCTGAACCGCGTCTTTTACTCGGACAGCGGCGCAACCGCGGTCGAAGCCGCGCTGAAGATCGCGTACCAGTATCACGCTCAAAAATCCGGCGGGCCGGAGCATCGCGACCTGTTCGTTTCCGTCGCCGAGGCTTACCACGGAGACACGATCGGTTCCGTCAGTATCGGCGCGATCGACGTGTTTCACGCAACGTATCGCGACCTGCTGTTCAACAAGCTGACGGTCCCCTCGCCGGTTGCGTTCCGGGTTCCGGACGGGCACTCGCGGGAGACATATCTTGAACACTGCTTCGCCGAAATGGAGCGCACGATCGTCGAGAATCATGCGCGAATTGCGGCGTTCGTCATCGAGCCGCTGGTGCAGGGAGCGGCGGGGATCCAGGTGCATCCGCCGGGCTATCTGAAACGGGTTCGCGAGCTGACCGCCGAGTACGGCATCCCGCTGATCGCTGACGAAGTGGCCGTTGGATTCGGCAGAACCGGCACGATGTTCGCCTGCGAGCAGGAATCTGTGACGCCGGATCTGATGTGTCTCGCGAAGGGACTGACCGGCGGCTACCTGCCCGTCGCGGCGACGCTGACGACGGACGCGATCTTTGAGGCATTTCTCGATGTGCCCTGGGCCGGGAAAACGTTTTATCACGGTCATACCTTCACCGGGAACCCGCTGGGATGTGCCGCGGCGCTGGCCTCGCTGGATCTGTTCGATACGAACGACGTGCTCGGCAATATCCGCGCGAACGAGGCACGTCTGGCAACCCGCCTGACCGAATTCGCGTCGAGGTGCTCTTCTGTCGGAGAAATCAGACACAAGGGCATTATGGCTGGTATCGAGCTGGTCAAAGACGCTGAGTCTCTGGCTCCCTTTGGATCCGATAGACGAATCGGACATAAAGTCACTCTGGCTGCGCGCCGCCGCGGCGTGATCGTCCGGCCGCTGGGCGACACAATCGTTCTGATGCCGGCTCCGGCCATGCCTGGCGAGCTGATCGACCGGGTCTGTGACGGCGTGTTTGAAGCGATTGAAGAAGTCCTCGCGAACGAGGATTAACCTGACAGCCGGTCACGGATGACGGCGGGCACTGACTTACCGGCGAGTTCATCCATGACCGACCTGCTGGCTCGTATCCCGTTTTCCGACGATTCCGACTTTCTGGCCCAGGCCCTCGCTCCCGGCCTGCCGATGCTCGATGGGCGAAAGCTCGCCTATCAGGTGCTGCTCGGCTGGTTCGGCGACATGCTGGCCGAGCCGGAACTCGATGACGACGGCGTCCACTTCTACATCCAGAGTCGAGGGCAGCGGCAGCAGATCGCGGAGCACGCTCTGGCGACGCAGAGCGATCTCGACGGCCACCTCGCCGGAGATTACGACCGCCTGAAGAAAGCCCTCTTCGATGTCCGACCCGTCAGTCCCAGCGAGCGGCTGATCTTCAATCGGCTGGAACCGCCGATCGTCAACCACCAGGGATTTCTGTATCGCGTCCGCCCCTCGGGCAGTTCCGACCGGCTGGTGTGGTGCTGGGGATTTCAACGCCGTCGCAGCACGGGCGATGTCATGCTGTGCCCGCACGCTGACTGTTCACTGCTTTTCGTGCGGCAGGAGACGTCGCAGGAAACCTGTCCGCGTTGTGAGCGGGCTCTGTTCCAGCAGCAGGTCACGGTCGAACGGCGCACGACATTTCCGACGGGAGCGGTTGCCGCCACGGTGATGCTCAGCGGCCTGGTCGGAGCGACCTACTGGATCGCTTCGGTTTCCGGCGACGAGGCCGTCGATCCCCTGCCCGCTCTGGCTGCTGTCACGCCACCGGAACTCGACGATCCCGGCGTCTTCGAGGATGAGCCTGCCGCAACTGATCCGGAAGCGTCAGGAGCGTCCGGCGACAGCAAGCCCGACAGCGACGAGCAGGCAGTCGCGACGCGGGAAGCTGACGAGGCTGCTTCTGCCGGAGATGGCCTGGCCAAACTGCAGGACCTTCCGGACATGCCCGAGCGGCCCGAGCCGTTCGCGAATCGGCTTGAGTATGGCAACGAGCCGCTCCGTCCGTTCGCGGCAACCTCGGAGCCACGACGTCTCGACCTGCCGGGTGGCGACGGCGCGTTTGAAGAACCGCAACTCGTCGATCGCATCCCGCCGGAAGAGAGCAACGAGCCGGCCGAGACTTCCGCCGCTCCGGAACCTCCTGCCGCTCCGAAATCTTCAGCAACGACGAAACCTTCCGTCGCCGCGGAAGCTTCCCGCCCGGAACCTCGTCAGCCCGCGCTGCCGGAAACCGCGCTGCCGGAAACCGCACGGTCGGAAACGGCTGAGGCGCAACCCGAACCGTCTGCAGCCGAACCTGTGACGACAGACAAAGTCGCCAGTGAAACAGTCACGAGTGACAAGGCTGCAACGGACACGGTCGCGGATGCCCCCGAGCCGAATCCTGAAACGGAGAAGCCGCAACCTCGAGCGGATAAACGACCAGCGGCTGTGGACTCGCCGTCGACAGGTTCAAGCGTGGCGGCGACTCGACCTTTTAAGGACGAGGACGCACCACCGTCGTCGAACTCCGACGGCAGCGAGCTGGTAACCGAGAAGCCGGTGACCGACAAACCTGGCAACGACGATTCAAAGGAAACGACCGAGCCAGCCAGCGAATGGAGCACCGAGTACGTCGCGGCTTATCAGCGAGCCATCGCCGAACGACGTTTTCTGGTCATGCTCTTTCGTGATCCGGTCAGTTCGGCGGGCGACGTTTCAATCGATGGCCTGCCCGCCGCGGCGGACGTCCCAGGGTTTGACGAAGTGGTCCGCGTTGTTGTGCCGACGACGATGCCGGTTCCGGGGCAGCCGTCGGAATCCGCGTCGCGTCTGCTGGACCATCGTTCGTTCCGGCACCTGCAGGGCGAGGCAGGTATCGCCATCGTGGATCTCACGCGAACCGACAGTCCGAACTTCGGCCGCGTTGTCTCGGCGTTTCCTGGAGCAACGGGGCGGGACGAAATCATCGCGGCACTGCAGCCGGCGCTGTCTCTGCCGGACGGGACGATCAGCCAGCGCAGCCTGTCACTGGCGCTCCGCACCAGCCTGCTTCAGTCTGCATTCGTTGGCCTCGAACACGACAGCCGGCTGAACGACCTGGCCAATCGCAACTCGCGGTACATGGCTCATCTCGACCAGACGGGACGCTTTGAGACCGAAAAACGCCGCGATGCCGTGCGGAGGGACTTCGGCAACGACGCTCAACTGCGGGAACTCGTCTTCGCGACGGATTCCGCTGCGACGATTCAGGCAGCGGCCAGCCAGGCGGTCGAGCACTGGCGTTCGAGCGGCGAACTTGCGCCGGACGTCGTACAGACCGGCGTCACGGCGTACGGTCTGGAACTCTTTCAGTCGCCAACGACCAGCCGCTGGTTCGCGACGCTGCTGATCGTTACCGAGTAGCGCCCTCACCGAGTGCCGCTCTGATGACACGTCCGACGAACCAAGAACCGTGTTCGAAACAACTTCCCGTTTATCGTGGCACGCCGCTCCGCGGCGTCAGCCTGGCCATTGGGCTGACCTCGCGGAGCGCGGTGCCACTTTGGGGAAGTTTTTTCAAACACGATCCTAAGGATTGAAATTCCGGGTGGCCGGGGCTGGTGCGAGGCACAAGCGAAACCCCGGGCCTTCCTTCGCAAGCTCAGTCCAGCCCCGGCCACCCCAGCATTCATCCTGAATTGCTGGGACGTGGACTTACCGGGTAATGCCCTCACCGAGCAACGCTGGGGCCAGTAACCAGCGCACTCGCCGCGGTTACGTTTCGAGTTGCATGGCGTGCACAGACGTCTTGCTGACCGACGGCGGATCCGGCTGGCCAGCCTGTTCGAGACACAGTTCAACGACGTCTTCCGTCATGTCGACCGTGTCTCCGGACAGAGCACCTGTCGCGCTCAAAGCAACGGTCTCGCTGCCGGCTGATGAACTCTGCAGGTCATCTTTGGAAGGCTCACCGACGTCCTCAGATGGAACCGCGCTGTCTGCGATGGTTGCGAACTCGTCCGTGATGGCCAGAAAGACTTCGATCAATCGCGGGTCGAAGTGGGTTCCCGTCGATTCACAGATCAGCCGGATGCAGACCTCATGTGGGTACGCCTTTTTGTACGACCGGCTGGATGACAGGGCGTCGTAAACGTCGGCGATTGCCGTGATCCGTGCTTCCAGCGGAATCCTGTCGCCGTACAGCGAAGCCGGGTAGCCGGTGCCGTCCCAGCGTTCGTGATGGAACAGAGCGATGCGGTGTGCCATCCCCAGAAAATTCGCATCGCCGAGACAGGATTCGACTCGGGCCAGGCATTCGCTGCTGATCCGCGTGTGATGCTCCATCGCCTGGCGTTCGCGAACGGTCAGCCGGCCAGGCTTCAGCAGAATGGCGTCCTGAATGCCGACCTTCCCGATGTCATGCAGCATCGCGCTGATCCGGATGCAACGAATGAAGTCGGGCGTGATCTGACCGGCAAACTCGGGACGCTTTGCGGCGGCACGGGCGAGCACTTCAGCCATGCGGCCAACGCGGTCGTGATGGCCGCTGCCGTCTCCGTCGCGCGACTCGGCCAGGTGAGTCATGCCGACGACCACGGCTTCTCGGGTACGAGCCAGCTCTTCGGCTTGTCGGTGAATCGTGGACGAGATCTCCGACGAGTGTTCCCGCATGCGGTGATAGAGTCGTCCGAAAACCAGATAGCAGACGATGGCCTGCACCGCCGCGACCCAGGCAAACGTGGTCACCGCGGCTGTTCCTGCGGGCAGGGTGCCTGCGGAGAGAGGCGATCCATTCCGGCCAGCGAGTGGAAACTGAACCTCGCCGATGGCGGTGCTGTGCAGCAGAAGTCCGAACGCCAGCCCTGCCGCCTGCAGTCCAACAAGCAACGCCAGCTGCTTCATCCACCACGACTCGCGCAGAGGCGCGACCGGACGAGCGGCGCGGGGAAGGCACGATTTGCAGCCGCCAAACGCCGGATTGACGTCGCAGCCGTCCGCGTCTCGCTGGATATCGTTCGTCGGATCGGCACACGCCTGGGAGCTGCACATGATGTTGCCTTTACTGTCGTGCCGGACTTTCGTTGCGTGGGAGAACGCGGGACGTCTCGCAACGCCACGCGCAATGAAAGTCGTAGGTCACGGAAGCGCCGCCGACTCGCGTCTCCTGTCGTTATCCGAAGTCCTGCGACGATCATCGAAGCGGTTATGCCGATTCGCGATGTTCACCCGGTCGAGCCGGGAAGCAACCGGCTGTAATTGCCTGCCTCTGCCGCGGGATCTACGATCTGCCGAGCAGGACACTGGTGAGCGGTTTCAAGCCACGTGACGATCTCTGGCATCGACCGCGAAGAGAGTTCAGGGAGCAGACGTGCCTCGCAAGGTGATCATTGATGCGGATCCGGGAATCGGCGATGCCCTCGCAATCGCCCTCGCTCTTCTCGATCCGGAGATCGACCTGATCGGGGTCACCGCCGTCCCCGGCTGCGTGACGGGTCCCGTCGCGACGCAGAATCTGCTGAGCATTGTGGAATCGGTCGATCCACCGAAGTGGCCGCGGTTCGGAGCTTCGAACGCGAGCCGTCCCATGCTGACAGTTCACGGTGAAACGCCCGATGGCTTTTTTGACCTGCTGCGGCTCAACGGCGACTACGGTCTCGGCCCGGCGGAAGTGCAGTTCGCACAACTGGCCAACCAGCGCGATTCGGCCCGCGTGATGATCGATCTGGTCCGCAACAGTCCTCACCAGGTCACACTGCTGACGCTCGGACCGCTCACGAATGTGGCCACGGCCAGCGAACTCGCGCCGGACTTTCTCGGCAATCTGCAGCAGCTCGTCTGCCTGGGAGGCTCGATCGGTGCCGGCGGCGACGTGACGGCGGCCGCTGAGTTCAACATCTTTGCCAACCCGATGGCCGCGACCCGAATGCTCGAAGCTCCGGTCACAAAAACGATTGTTCCGCTGGATGTCACCCGCCAGGCCGTTCTGACATTCGACCAGTTCAACCGCATCATGCAGACCGTGCGACCGAATCTGAAATGGTTCTTCGAGGACCTCATCCCGTTTGCTCTGCGGGCGCATCACGAACAACTGGGCCTTGAGGGCTGGCCATTGCGCGAAGTTACGGCGCTGGCCCTGCTGTCTCAACCTCGCCATTTCGCAACATCGCCTATGCTGGTGGGAATCGAGCAGAACGGCACGCTGACCCGCGGCGCAACGATCATCGATCAGCGACGCATTCCTCGCTGGCAGACGAACTGTGAAGTCGTCGAGTCAGTCGACGCTCAGGGAGTGCTCGACTATTTTGGCCAGCTCGCCCGACGCTCCGACTGAGGTTGATCTCGATCCGCAGACCGGACCGAGTGCCGCGAGTCTCGGCAATTCGATCCGTGGTTTATGACACCGCAGTCCCGGCTCCGCGCTGCGTTTGATCCGGCCTGTGTTTGATCCGGTCGACTGTTTGAGCGTCCCCAACATCCCGCCATCGAAGGACCCGCCTCGTGCATTCCCAATTGACCTGCGCCGCCTGCGGAAAAGATCACGCCGTCGACCAGCTTCAGAACCTCTGCACCGAATGCCAGAAACCGCTGCTCGCGCATTACGACCTCGACGCCATCAAGTCGACGTTCACTCCCGATGCCGTTCGGGCTCGGACGATTCGTTCGATGTGGCGGTTCTGGGATGTGTTGCCGGTCGACGATCCGTCGCAGGCCGTGTCGCTGGGCGAAGGACAGACGCCGCTGCTGACGTGCCATCGGACCGGTCCGTTCGAGCCGTTCGAAAACCTGTTCGTCAAAGACGAGTCATTCAACCCGACGGGCAGCTTCAAAGCCCGCGGCATGTCGGCAGCGGTCACGCGAGCGAAGTCGCTGGGCGTCGGGACGGTCGCTCTGCCGTCAGCCGGGAACGCGGCCGGCGCGGCGACCTATTACGCGGCGCGGGCTGGCATGGACTGTGCGCTGTTCATGCCGGAAGACACTCCCCCGGCGAACGTCATCGAATCGCACGTCGGCGGGGCGAAAACGTACCTCGTCAACGGACTGATCAGCGACTGCGGCAAGCTCGTCAAGAATGGCAAGGACCGCTTCGGGTGGTTTGATCTCTCGACACTCAAAGAGCCGTTCCGCATCGAAGGCAAGAAGACGATGGGTTACGAGCTGGCGTTCGACTTCGCCGACGCGGCCGGTTCGACACAGCTGCAGCTGCCCGACGTCATCCTGTACCCCACCGGGGGTGGCACCGGTCTGATCGGCATGTGGAAGGCCTTCGACGAAATGGAGAAGCTCGGCTGGATCGGCCCCGATCGCCCGAGGATGGTCGTCGTGCAGGCGGAAGGCTGCTCGCCAATCGTTAAAGCGTGGGAAGCTGGCGAGGAACATGCGCCGCTGTTCGAGAACGCGTCGACGTGCGCGTCTGGCCTGCGGGTGCCTGTCGCGGTTGGCGACTTCCTGATGATCCGCGCGCTGCGGGAAAGCGGCGGAACCGCCCTCGCAGTCAGCGATGCCGAACTGCTCGACGGCGTCCGCGAGCTGTCCGCCCATCAGGGGATCTATGCCTGTCCGGAAGGCGGCGCCGTCTGGAAGGCCGCTCAGAAACTTCGCGACTCCGGCTGGATCAGAAATGACGAGCGCGTCGTCCTGTTCAACACCGGCACCGGCCTCAAATACAACCACCTGTTCCCAGCCGACGACCTTCCGCGGCTCGACCACACCGATCCCAACTGCCTCGACGCACTGGCGTGACGACCAGGTGGCGAACCTGACTTTCTCCGTCGCTGGATTCGCCAGAATTCAGTCGTTTAACGCCCAGCCGCAGGCGCCGGCCACCACAGCACGTGAAGTTGTCTGGCGTCTGGGGCTGGACGATTAACGAATCTCATTATTCAGAGTGCTCGTACTCGAACATGACGACTCGTCAGGATTCAGTAATCTACAAGCGACTGAATTCTGGCGAATCCAGCTACGTAACGAACGACTCCCTTTCGACGAGGATGCACGATGCAACGCCTCTTCCTGACGACCCTCGCTTTGCTGGCCACTTCCAGTTTTGTCTTCGCAGCAGAAGCTGATCCGCCCGAGCCGGCGACGAGCTGGAAGTATCCGCCGGACATGCCGGGCAGCCGTGTCGAGGTTTATCGCAAGGTTGGTGACGTCGAACTGAAAGCCTGGATTTTCGAGCCGCTCCGCAAGAACCTGGAACCTCGTCCCGCAATCGTATTCTTCTTCGGCGGTGGCTGGCGCGGCGGCACTCCCGGCCAGTTTCTGCCGCACTGCCATTACCTGACGAAGCGCGGCATGGTCGCGATCAGCGTCGATTATCGAGTCAAGAACCGGAACGACTCGTCGCCGCAGGATGCCGTCGAAGATGCCAAGGCCGCCATTCGCTGGGTGCGTCAGAATGCAAAGCAACTCGGCGTCGATCCGGATCGCGTGATCGCTTCGGGCGGCTCGGCCGGAGGCCACCTGGCGGCAGCGACCGGACTCGTTCCAGGATTCGAGACCGGTGAATCGCAGGTCTCGTCGCAGCCGAACGCAATGGTGCTCTTCAACCCGGCGGTGATCCTTGCACGGACGGATGGCGACCAGCTGTTGTCCGAAGAAAAACTGCGAGACATCGGCGAACGTTGCCTCGACCGCCCGGAAGAGATCTCACCGTTTCATCACATGCGGTCCGACCTGCCGCCGTCGATCATTTTTCACGGAACGAATGACGACGCCGTGCCGTTCCCGACGGTTGTCGCGTTTCGTGACCGGATGACAAAGCTCGGCAACCGCTGCGAGTTGAAGGCCTTTGAAGGCCAGCCGCACGGCTTTTTCAACGCGGGCCGCGGTCGAGGCAAACCGCGCGAAGAAGCGAATCGCTATTTCCACAAAACGACGAAGCTGATGGACGAGTTTCTCGTTTCGCTCGGCTATCTGCCGCCGCCAGTTCCCGAGTAACCAATCGAATGCCTGAGCTGCGTAAGGATCCGATTCTCGATCGCTGGGTGGTCGTCTCGCCGGAACGCTCCTGCCGACCGGTCGACCACGATTCGCAGGACGCAACTGCCGAACCCAACGGCGACTGCCCCTTCTGCCGTGGTCGCGAGTCGCAGACGCCGACGGCCACTCTGACGATCGACCAGAACGGGCATTGCGTTGACGGTGAATCCGACTGGCTGGTGCGCGTGGTGCCGAATTTCTATCCGGCCTTGAGTGGGTTGAATGCCAGCCGGGAACCCGTCGCACCGGCACAAAACGGCCCAACGTTCGACGGCCAGCCGTTCTTTGAAACGCTGCCCGGCGACGGCATTCACGAGGTCATCATTGAGGCGCCGCAACACGCGACATCGTTGACGGAATTCGACGCCGCTCAGATCGCGCGAATCCTCACGGCCTGGCGGGAGCGGCTCGGCCAGCTTGCCACTCTGGAGAATGTGCAGCACGTCAGCCTGTTCCGGAACAATGGAGCCGCAGCGGGCGCCTCGCTGTCGCATGTCCATTCTCAACTGCTGGCAACAACGTTCGTTCCTCCACAGATTCAATCCGAACTGCAGGCTGCGACGGAGTTCTGGAAGCAGGGCCGCGGATCGATCTGGGCACAGCTTGTTCGCGAGGAACGTGCCGCGGGCGAGCGCATCGTCAGCGAGTCCGACCTCTTCACAGTCTTCTGCCCATTCGCAAGCCGGCTCGCTGGCGAAGTCTGGATCGTTCCGCGCCAGGCCAGACCGGACTTCTTCGCAGCCGAGGACGACGAACTCGACGAGCTGGCAGTTGTTCTGCGAGACACGCTCGGCCGACTCGACTCCGCCTTCGGCAGCCCGGCATTCAACCTCGCCGTCCACACCGCCCCGTTTCGCGAGCCAGACCGCAACGCGTTTCACTGGCACATTGAGATCACTCCGCGAATGACGGGGATCGCCGGTTTCGAACTCGGCAGCGGCACATGGATCAACATCGTCGCCCCAGAAAACGCCGCCGCCCGCCTGCGCGCCGCAACGCCGTGACCTGCCGGCACCACAATTCATTGGGCTCAGCCGCGATGTGTCCCGGCCCAACTGTTAGAGCCGAGGAGCATTCCGGAATTCACTCTCCCGCTTGCGGGAGAGTCGCGGTCTCAGCCGCGGAGAGGGGACCGCATCGACACCCCACACCGTGTATTCAGATACCGCATCCTGTTGAGAGGTGATTCTTTCAGGACGTCCCACGGAATTGTCTGCCGTCAGAGGAATCGCGCAGAACCCTCCCCGCGGCTGAGACCGCGAACCTCGCAGAGGAAGGGTGAAGTGTCGGGAGCCGGTGAAGTGTCGGGGAGGGTGAAGTGAGTTGTGCGGAGTTCGACGGCTGTCGGGCACCACCATGGTTGCGCTCTCAATCGTGCGTCGCTGGATTGGCAGGAATTCCGTTGTTTCCAGTGGGACTGAATTCCTGCGAATCCAGCGACACGCAATGATCAATCTGTTGCCTTCGACACGACCCCGGCGCCGCGCCGCCAGGTCCTGGCTTTGGGCGGTCACGGCTTCGTCGTATCCTGCAACGTCGATGCAGCCTGGAGTTGCTGGACATCGACCTTCTTTCGTGAATGACTCTCTGAAGACGGACGCTCTCGTGCCGATCAACCCGCTGATTTCGACCGACGTTGTCCGCGCCGCGGAACTGCTCCGTGAAGGTCGGCTTGTCGCGTTCGCCACGGAAACGGTGTACGGACTCGGGGCCAACGCGCTCGACGAGCGGGCGGTTGCTCGTGTCTTCGCAGTAAAGAACCGACCGCACTTCGATCCGCTGATTGTCCACATCGCCGATCGGCAGTGGCTCGATCGGCTGGTCACCGCGCTTCCCGAGGCCGCGAGGCGGCTGGTGGACGAGTTCTGGCCGGGCCCGCTGACGCTCGTCCTGCCAAAGTCCGACATCGTTCCGGATCTGGTCACGTCAGGGCTGCCCAGTGTCGCCGTCAGAATGCCTTCGCACCCGCTGGCTCTGGAACTGCTGCGGACTGTCGACCAACCCGTCGCCGCCCCCAGTGCCAACCCGTTCGGACAGATCAGCCCGACAACTGCCGAACACGTTGCCGAGACGCTCGGTGACGGCGTCGACCTGATTCTTGATGGAGGCGCGTGTGCGGTGGGCGTCGAGTCAACGGTCATCGGGTTTGATGACGGAACGCCCTGCATTCTGCGGCACGGCGGCCTGACTCAGGAAGCGATTGAGCGCGTCGTCGGACCGGTTACCTCGCGACAGAATCCGGCCAGTGGCCCCGCTGAGTCGCCCGGAATGCTACCCCAGCATTACGCGCCGCGAACGTCGCTGGCGATGATCGAACAGGCTGAGCTGAGTGCAGATTCAGCGCTGTGGCAGCGTCTTTCGGGAAAGCGGATCGGCCTGCTGCTGCTCGAACCGGCTCGTGACACGGACGACGTCGACTCGCACCGATGCGACGTCGTCGAGGTTCTGACGAACGATGGCAACCTGTGTGATGCGGCCGCTGCCTTCTTCGCGGCGCTGCGGCGGCTCGACGCGGCGGACGTCGATCAGATTCTCGCTTTGCCGTTTCCGGATGAGGGTCTGGGTCGCGCCTTGAATGATCGCCTCCGCCGCGCCTGCCATTGAATGCCGCGCCTGTCATTGAACGCCGCGGCGGCAGCTCATTCGGCGGTCGCAATGCCGTCGGGACTGGCGCCGTCGGCAGCGGGTTCGTTGGAGGTCGCGTCGTTGACGATGCCGTCGTCGGCTCGTGTTTCAGGCGACGCGTCGGCCGCTGGCTCGGCAGGCGTTTCGAGGCGGATTGTCACATCGTCCAGTGGCGTTCCGTCGTCGCACTTTCGCAGCAGGAAGTAGATCACGGTGATGCCGCACCAGAAAAACGAGGGACCGAATCCTCGCAACAGAAGCCGGAGCAGGCCGAGCCAGTAGCTGCGCGGAGAAGCCTCAGCGGACAGTGAGGATTCCCAGAGCCACCGCCAGTCTGCGGTCTGGCCTGGGTTGCCTGCAGCGGCGGCCCAGTCGGCCATGCAGGCGGTCAGGCTCAGCAACGCCGCGGCGAACAGCCAGCCAATCGCAAAGACCGGCAGACTGAAAATCACCAGCAGTAGTGCTCGCCATGGTCGGTCGAGCAGAAAACCGTTGGCTCGCCCCAGTCCGTCGAAACCGTCGCTGTCTTCCGTGCTCACCGCCGCGACCATCAACGGCCAGCCGACGGAAACACTGATCACCAGCATCGCCATCAGAAAGCCGCAGAAAAGCACGAGGCCCCACAACACACCGAGAATCGTCTCGCCCACCGACCCAAGCAATCCGGCGACGGCCCCCAGAGCCGCATTGAAGACCAGCAGGCAGCCGATCCCGGCGAGAGGAACAAACGGTGCCGTCATGAAGTTCTGAAGTTGTCGCCGAGCGAATCTCAACCCCTGTCGAACGCCGATCCGGTCGCCTCTGGCAAACTGCACAGCCGCCATGCGGGCGATCGCTCCCCCGAAAAGCGACCAGACAATCAGAGCCCACAGCAGCCGGGTCCAGGCAGTTGCCAGTTCGGGCCAGGAACTGCCACTGCGAAAAATCTCAAGACCCGGACCGATGATCGAATGCAGCGGCGCGAGCAGCAGCCCGGCGCCCATCCCGACAATCTGACCGATCGCCGACGTCCCGAAGTCGACCGGCATTCTCAGATGCAGTGGCGACGCCTGATTCGCAAACGGCAACTGCAGAATCAGTTCGAGGCCGGTCTCGAGGATCAGCAGTGCGAGGCCGCCCAGCAGCAGCTTACCGGGATCGAGAGCCAGTCCGGCGGCACGCGTGAGAAACCGGAAGTCGAGCAGGTCGGTCGTGTCGGAAGAGGCGGAACCGGTCATGCAACCATCGCAAATCGAGTCGACAATCAGAAGGAAAACATCGGCAGGTCGAACGCGAATTAGAAGAGACTCCCGCCGTGTCTGAAAAGTGATCCGGTGCCTGCCGCACGACTGGCATGATTCTCTGCAGGATTGTGATTACGATCCGCGTGGGCCTCGTCGGAATCTGACCGGTTCTGCTGCGAGGCACCTTTTCGTTACGAAATCGCATGCGGGCGCAGTTGCAAGTCGCGGGAATCCCAATGGCAGCGTCAGATCTGGAAGTCATCGAACACGACGGCGTCACAGTCGTTGTGCTTGGCGAAGAGTACGACAACCTGGAAGAAATGGTGCTGGAACGCGCCTCGACGCATCTGCTGGAGATCGCGAAATCTGCTGAGCCGCCGCTGATCCTGATTGATATGGCGAAAACGAAATTCTTCGGCTCGGCGTTTCTGGGCACGCTCTTCCGCGTCTGGCGACGACTGTCGGCTCGAAACGGAAAGATGGCCGTCTGCTCCGCGACCGGAGTCGTTGCGGAGGTGCTTGAGGTCACGCAGGCCAACCGTCTGTGGGCTCAGCACGCCACTCGCGAACCTGCCATCGCGGATCTGAAAGGCTGAGTTCAGCCGGAAAAGCTTGAGTCATGTCGGACGTCGTTGTTGTCGGTGGAGGAGCCATCGGGCTGTCGGTTGCCTGGGAGATGGCGCAACGCGGCGCCGACGTGACAGTCGTCGAGCAAAGCCGCGTTGGCCGCGAAGCCTCATGGGCTGGTGCCGGATTCTTTCCGCCAGGCAATCTGACCGGGGCCGCAACTCCCATCGCCCGGCTGCGAGCATTCAGCCATTCGCTGTGGGCGGACTGGTCGGAAAAGCTTCGAGAGCGAACCGGGATCGACAACGGGTATCGCGTCTGCGGCGGCGTCATTGTTTCCTTCGACGAACCGCTCGATGGAGAGTTTCAACAGTGGCAGGCGGAAGGCGTCGCGATCGAACGCCTGACTGCGGACTCGGCGCGAGCGATCGAGCCAGCTTTGACCAGCGAACTTCGCGACGCGTACCACCTGCCCCAGCTGGCTCAGGCTCGAAATCCCCGGCACCTGAAAGCGATGCGGTCGGCGTGCGAACTGGCTGGCGTGAGGTTTCTCGAAGGCTGTCCGGTCACGAGCTGGGAACGTTCTGATCGAGGGATCATCGCTGCAAAGACCGCTCACGGCCGCGTGGACGGAGACCAGTTCGTCATCGCTGCGGGCGCCTGGTCGTCGGCTCTGCTGAGTGATGCCGGACTGCCAGTGACGATCGAACCGGTGCGCGGCCAGATCGTGCTGCTGCAACTGCCGCAGCCCATGTTCCGTCATGTGATCGAAGTCGGCCCACGTTACCTCGTGCCGCGCCCTGATGGCCGCGTGCTGATCGGTTCGACGGAAGAACGCGCCGGGTTTGTCAAACAGAACACAGTCGATGGTGTAGCCGGGCTGCTCAACTTCGCGACGTCGCTCGTGCCGGAACTGGACGGTGCCGATGTCGAACGCTGCTGGGCGGGACTGCGGCCATGTCCGACAGGGGAACTGCCTCTGATCGGACATCTGCCGGATGCGGAAAACACGATCGTCGCAACCGGCCATTTCCGCTCGGGCCTGCAGATGTCGCCCGGCACGGGAGTTCTTGTCAGCGAGTTGTTAACTGGCGCAGAAACATCGATCGATCTGGCGCCGTTCAATCCGGCGTTTAACGAATCGCAGACGGCAGTCGTTTGACCCGCAGGCGACGGCGTTTTCGAGAGTGTGTGTCCGGAGGGAACGCCGTCGCCTGCGGCTTCGGGTCAAACAAGGATTGGTAGCCTTTACCGGGAGCAACGGGTGGCGGGACGCAGACTGGCGATCATTGGAGCGGGGCCGATCGGCCTGGAAGCCGCTGTTCGCGGACAGCAGTCCGGCTGGAACATCACGCTCCTCGAACAGGGCTCGATTGGAAATCACGTCGCCGCCTGGGGCCACGTCCGACTGTTCAGCCCGTTCGGAATCAACGCGTCCGCCTGGGGCCGCGAAGCGCTCGCCGGTAAGTTGCTCCCCGCTGACGATGCTCTGTTGACCGGTCGCGAGTTCGTCGACCAGTACCTGCAACCGCTGGCCCGCCTGCCGCTGATGGACGGTCGAATTCGTGAGCGCACACGCGTCGTCACGATCAGCCGCGAAGCCTTCTGGAAGAGCGACCTCATCGGACAGCCGTCGCGCTCGGAAAGCCCCTTCCGCCTGCTGGTGGAGGATGATCAGGGACGCGAGGAGATCATTCAGGCCGACGTGGTCTTCGACTGCTCAGGCACATTCTCACAGCACAACTGGCTGGGCGCGGGCGGGATCCCAAGCCCCGGCGAGCGAGCCAGCGCCGACCGCATCGACTATCAGATTCCGGACATCTGCGGATCGGATCGCGACCGCTTCGCTGGAAAAACAACGCTGGTTGCGGGCAGTGGCTATTCGGCCGCAACGTCCGTCGTTGCACTTGCCAGACTTGCCGAAGCATCGCCCGGAATTCGCTGCCTCTGGGCGACCCGCACCGATCGGACGCCGCCCATCCCGCCGATCGAGAATGACCAGCTCGCCGGGCGTGCCGAGTTGACGCAGGCCGCCAATCGACTGGCAACATCAGCGGGCGACGCGACAAGCCCGGTTCAATGGATCCGGACGGTCGGGATCGAAGAGATTTGCCGGACCGCCGACGATCGTCTCAATGTCCGAGTCAGAGGTCGCTCAACAACCACGGCCACAACCGGCGATCGCGCAGCAGTCGTCGACCGCGAGAACGTAGAGACTCTGACCGTCGACCGGATCATTGCTCAGGTCGGCTACCGCCCGGATCGCTCGCTGTATGAAGAACTGCAGATTCACGAGTGCTATGCGTCGCAGGGACCGATCAAACTGGCAGCGGCCCTGCTCGGCGAAACGTCCGGCGACTGTCTGTCGCAGAGTGCCCCCGGGGCCGACACGCTGCGGAATCCGGAACCAGGCTTCTTCATTCTCGGTGCGAAGAGTTACGGTCGCGATTCCCGGTTTCTGATCCGCATCGGCCTCGAACAGATCGACGCCGCGTTCGCCCTGCTGGAGGCCTCGCCGTCATGAGTGCCTCACGCGAAACCCCGGCGGGTCGCGATTCGCAGCTTGCCGAAACGCGAGAACGCTGTCCGACCGTGCCGCTGCGGTCGCTCGACGAACTCTGGTTTCAGGTCGCTGGGACGCGATGCAATCTGGAATGCGCGCACTGCTTCATCAGTTGCAGCCCGCACAACGACAAGTTCGGTTTTCTGCGTCTCAACGAAGTGCGACGCCGCCTTGACGAATCAATCGCGTTCGGCGTTCGCGAGTACTACTTCACCGGCGGCGAACCGTTTCTCAATCCGGACATGGTCGCGATCCTCGAACTCGCACTGACATACGGCCCGGCGACCGTCCTGACCAACGCGACGGTACTTAAACCGGAATGGATCGCGAGGTTGCGGGCCGCTGAAGACGCGAGCATCTATTGCCTCGAGTTTCGCGTTTCGATCGACGGCCCCACTCCGGAACTCAACGACCCGATCCGCGGCGAACGAACATTCGAGCGTGCCATGCGCGGCGTCGAAGTGCTCGTCGCGCACGACTTCCTGCCCATCATCACGATGACCCGCGTCTGGGACGAAGCCGACGACCAGCGCATCCTGGGACAGTTTCGCGAGACACTCCGCGAGCACGGCTGCACGCGACCGCGACTGAAGATTCTGCCGCGACTGCAGATCGGGGCCGAAGCTCAGCGGACGGAAGGCTACGGTCGATTCGACCGCGTCACGGCGGAGATGCTGACCGACTTCGACGACCGGCAACTCATCTGCACACACAGCCGCGTCGTCACGGATCGAGGCATCGCCGTCTGCCCGATCCTGCTCGACGAACCAACCGCGCTGCTCGGCGCAACTCTCGACGAGTCCACCCGCGCTTTCCCATTAGCCTTCGGAGCGTGCTTCACCTGTTACCAATACGGAGCAATCTGCACAAACCCAACGTCCAGGACCGTTGAGTAAGCCGCGCGCAAGGCGATCATCACAACTCCTGCGGTTCGGTAGGCGACTTTCTAATAATTCGTAATAACCACAGAGGCGTGGATCAGCCTGGAACGTGTGCGACTCCTGAAGCTCGAGAAAGCACTCGGAAGGGCCATCAAGGAGCTGATCGCGATCGTCTCGCCGGCTACGTTCTCTCGTTGGGTGCGTGACGAGAAGGACGGACCGCAGGGCCTGATGACGTCACGATGCTTCAGCTCCGCGAGATTGAGGTAACGTCGTACGTTGGCGGACTGGTGAAGGCGTTCGAGCGGAAGGCAGATCAGAACACTCAATCAGATGTGCTCACCCGAAGCAGGCCCGTGTGATCGTGGACATCGTCAGTGTTGAGGCTTCGCTGTTCGAAAAGCGAGTCGACGAGCTGTGCCAGGAAGTACGACGCGAACTCCAGACCGATGCAGGTGCGGCTCTGCTGAATTGTGTGGCCGAGCCACCAGCGTCGGACCGTCTCGTCCTGAAACAGCCAGCGGGCAGGCTCTGTGAACCCATCCAGCGACAGCCGTTCCACTCGAAAACCGCACCGCCAGCCAGGCGTGACCGGCAATGTGCCAGGCTCGGGTGCGGGAATCTGATTCCATCGGTTCGTCCCGGAATCTCTAAGTGTTGAGTCGCCAGATCGTGACGTTGAGAACCGTCGCAAAGCTGACCCACAGCAGGTACGGAACCAGCAGACCGCCAGCGACTTTCGACTGCCGCCAGAAGCTGATGACCGTAGCCAGAATGGCCGCCCAGAGAATCACAATCTCGATGGCTGCCAGCCCTGGTCGCTGCATTCCGAAGAACAGCACAGACCACAGGCTGTTCAACGCGAGCTGGACCGCAAACACCGCGAGCGGCCCACGAGCAGCACGCAGCCCTCCGCGTCGCCAGATCAACCACGCCGACACGGCCATCATCAGGTAGAGCATCGACCACACCGGACCAAAGACCCAGTCCGGCGGATTCCACGACGGCTTATTGATCGTCGTGTACCAGCCCCGGATCTGCGGCGTCGTGACGGCAGCTCCCAGACCAGCCGCCGCAAAACAGATCACGATGGAGACGACCAGTCCCACGATTTGTGTGCCGACAGCAGGCGCCGCCGCTGCCAGCTCGCAGTCTGGTTGATCGCGGGAGATTGCGTCTGGTTCTGAGTTGTCCGTCATAGGTGATGGTCCATGCTCGATGTCATCCAGCGTGGCCGCAACGCGGTGTCTGTCGACAGACTTCTGGCTCACGGGCCACGGCGGATGAAAAGGAACCTGATCGCTACTTTGGCTTGCGAGGTGTCAGGTCCAGTGCCCTGCGGATCTCGATCAATTCCGGGCGGTTGAGCCGCAACAGAAACACGGTCACACGTCCAATGTCAGTCAACGCGGTGATCTGCCCATCGGCTTCGAGTTGAAAATGACCGAACCAGTCGTCGGTTCGTGGGTTGAATAGACGAACGAGCTGCTCCGTTTCGACGTCAATTGACGACAGGTCACTCCCTTTGGCTCGATTGCAGACAAAGCACGTCCCGCGAGAGTGGACTCCTCAGTCCTGCCCCGATGCTCGACCGCAATGATGTGATCCGGCTCGTGAGGCAGGAGAGCATCATCTTCGTGGATGAGGCAGTATTCGCAGCGAGACTCGGCTCGGCTCTGAACAAGCCGACGCAACGCGGCGGAAACGTACTCAGTCACGCCGGCCTCGCATCGTGCGCCTCGCCGGCACGAATCCGGGCCTTGACCAGCCTCATCAGCAGTTCGGCCTGTTCGTACTGATCCAGTTCCTCACGAAGTTCATCTCCCAGCCGCCCCTGCCGATTGAGTTCGAGGAGTTCCGAGGCGCGCTGCGTTGCCGCGTCGGACGGTCGGAACTCCAGTATCTGTTCCGGGCGAGGAGCTGACGCAAACAGGCTGGCCAGTTCTTCAAACAACAGCGACGACGACTGGGTGACTGACATCGCGAATGGTCCTGGCAGACAGATAAACGGCCTTCGGGTCGGTAGAGGCGTGAGCGGTCAATTCTAGACGGATCGTCACGTCGTTCTAAGACCAGAACCCGACGATCAAACCGTCCCTGAAAAGAAGGCGGATTCAGCGGTCGCCGGTTTGAGCAGACGGAGCGAAATTAGATGCTCCTTCAGAACCGGCCACGACGTTCGACGATACCAGGTTCGTCAGCCAGGCCCGCTCAGTCGACAGTTCCGCCGCCACTCAGCGAACTCAACGCCGCTTCGATCATCTGTGGCCGGGCGAGTCCGGCTCTCAGTTCGGCAGGGATACCGGACTCACCCCAGAACGCGCCGGCCAACTGGCCGCAGACGGCTCCGGTTGTGTCGGCATCGTCGCCGAGGTTGACCGCCTTCAGGACGGCGTCCGAAAAGTTGACCGCGTCATGGAATGCCCAGAGGGCAGCTTCGAGGCTCTTGACCACGTAACCGCTGCCCTGGATGTCTGGCGGCTGCAACTGGCGAAAGCTGCCTGCGGCGACGGCCTCAATGGCCGGATGAAATGGCTCTGCGTTTTTCACCCGCTGCATCGGCTCCCAGTCAGGAGCCAGCACGACGTCACGCTCCAGTCCGTGTATCAGTCCGGCGAGGACCACCGCCATGTACCGGCACCCTGACAAACACTGCGGGCTGGCGTGAGTCGGCAGGCTGGACTCGACGGCCCGAGCGGCCAGTTGTTCAACGTGATCGGGAAAGAAATCCAGAAACCGGATCGGCACCGGAGCGAGCCGCATGATCGAACCGTTGCCGCTGGACCGCTCATCGGTGCTGCCGGAGTGCCTCGCATCATTCGTCTGCATGAAACGCGACAGAGCGGACCGCGTGGCGATCCCGATGTCGAAGCAGCGGTCATTGACGGAATACTTCCCTTCTCGCCACCACGAGACATAGCGTCTCGCCTGATCGTTCAGGTCCCAACCTGCCGAGCCGATGCTGTCAGCCAGCGCGAGAGCCAGCGACGTGTCGTCAGTCCATTCGCCCGGTGCCAGGCCGTGCGGACCACCGGCCCGATAACCGCTGACCGGCTGAAACGATCCGGGCGGCTGAAACTCCACCGCGGCGCCGAGAGCGTCCCCGATGGCCAGTCCGATCAGGCAGCCGTGTTGTCGATCCTGAATCGTCATGGAAGGCACTCCATCCTGTTTTGGGCCAACGTTCAGCGAGGCTGAAGTTCCAGCACGGCGAGAATCGCTCGATGGTCGGACGCAACGGCCTCGTCCAGCACACGGGTTTCGATGACCTTCCACCGGCTCGCCGGATGGACCAGCACGAAGTCGATTTGACGGTTGGGCTGTGTGACAGGAATTGTCGGCAGCGGCTCGGCATTCGACCGTGTCCAGACCCGGTCCAGCGTATCGAGTGGCTGACTGCCGATCACGTCGTTCAGATCACCCGCCAGTATCGCCGGTCGGTCTGCCATCGCGACGAGTTCATTGACTGCACCTGCCGACAGAACCCGCTCCTTATGGTCGCGACGGTGGTCGAAATGCGTGGCCAGCAGAAGCAGTGATTCATCAGGGTCGGGCAGCTTCACTTCGACGGCCAGCACGCCACGCTGTTCCCCGTTGTCGATATTCGGAAGCCGGTAGTTCTCGTGCCGCACGATCGGAAACCTGGAAAGGACGGCATTTCCCGCATGGCTTGTTCAAGACTCTCGATGCTGCCGTAGACGTCGCTGTCGAGCAGCACCAGGAACCGGCGGAAGTGATCGGGGTCGCCCTTGTGTGGTGTGGCCGTCATCAGCAGGAAGTGGTCGGTCATCTTCGACAGCGACTCGCCCAGCCGATACGCGTACGTCTTGTGATCTTCCGACCGGGCGCTCATCTTGTGAGCCTCGTCGACGATTACGAGATCCCAGCGTGAACGCAGCAGGCTTTCGCGAGCGTCCTCAACGATCGAAGCCCACGAAACCGACGTGACCACCTGGTCCCGCTCCTGCCACGGGTTCTGGCCGTAGTTGGCTCGCAGGACGTCGCCGCGGATGACTTCAAACTTTTCGCGGAACTTGTCCGCCATTTCCCGCCGCCACTGAAACGTCAGACTGGCTGGAGCGACGATCAGCACGCGTTTCACCAATCCGCGGGCCTTCAGTTCCTTGAGAAGCAGCCCCGCCATGATCGCCTTGCCGGCTCCCGGATCGTCCGCAAGCAGAAACCGGATCCGTGGCAGCCGCATGAAGTAGCTGTAAACGGCCTCAAGCTGATGCGGCAGCGGATCGACAGCGAGTAGAACGGGTCGTAATCGTAAGCCAGCCCCAGCCGCTGAGCCTCAACTCCAGGGCGAAACATCCGGGCATCGCCGTCAAATGGCTCCCGATCGGCGGACACTGTGAGCACGGCGATCTGGGCAGGGGTCAGCACGGGATCGTGCGTCATTCCGCTGTTCCGCCCACGCCCGATAAGTTTCAACGACTCACCCATCGGAACGATAGCCAGAACCTCGACCGGTTCCGGTAGCGTCGGGCCGGAAACCACACTCCCGACGCGGATGGAATCAGTTTCTGCACTCATTTTCCGGCCCCGATACTGCTGTCCTGCGCCCGTCGAGTGGCCAGCGGAAGACGAACTCGGTTTTCGCCCCTGACAGTCCTGCGAAACTCAACTTCGCATCATACGCGTCGACTTCGGCGAGTTTACGAACGTTTGCATTCGCGAACAATCAGCCAGCAGTGAGACATCCGGGGCCACATCATGCCGTCGTGCGCTAAATCAACGATCCAAACGCGGCAAGTAACTTGATGCCCGTGGCATAGCTCTGGGAACTCGGTTCTCAGTTGATTGGAGCCCTG
>Ga0070727_10001089_pt1 | contig 30079 bp, 24 predicted proteins | sample tdAd472_FD_66722 | JGI IMG/M metagenome (GOLD analysis project Ga0070727, IMG submission 66722) | Marine sediment microbial communities from the Atlantic coast under amendment with organic carbon and nitrate - tdAd47.2 | ecosystem: Environmental > Aquatic > Marine > Coastal > Sediment | place...
ATGCTGGCTACTCCAAGGATAATGCCGTGCGCTGGGAAGACCGTGACATCACGGCCTGCCCGTTCACCACGCGCAATGACGGCACGGATTTCGGCTGTAGCGGTTCCGGCTCCATGCCGCGCCTGACGCGCTACTCCCGTACCGGAGCAGGCGGCTTCAACCTGGTTGTCGACGAAACCAGTGGTGATCTGCGGAACTACAATCAGTCTACGGATGCCTACAACTTCGCCGCCGGTAACTATCTTCAGCGCCCGCGCGAGCGTTACACCTATGGGGCATTTGTCCGTTATGACCTGAAGGAGAACATGGAATTTTTCATGGATTTCTCCGTCACGGACAATAAAACCGAAGCTCAGGTCGGCCCGGGCGGGCTCGCTCTTGGACGGACATCTTCCATCAATTGCGATAATCCGCTGCTGACGTCTGAAATGCTGGCCACATTCTGTGATGCGGGCAGCGTCTACGTCGATAATGACGGCGTACCGCGGGCTCCGCTGAGAATTGGTCGCCGCAACATGGACTTTGCGCGCGTCAACAATTTCCACCTCAATACCCAGCGTATCGTTGGTGGTATTCGCGGTGAAATCTTTGGTGGTGTCGATTACGAGCTCTTCGCCCAGCATGCAAAAGTCGACTATACGGAGCTTCTTCTGAACGATGTGTCCACCTCCCGCGTCACGCGCGCTCTGGATGCTGTGACTGACCCTGACACCGGCGACATCGTCTGCCGTTCTGTTCTGACCGGCGAAGATCCAAACTGTATTCCGTTTGATATCTTCTCTCCCAATGGCATCACCAGGGCGGCGTCCGATTATGTGACCATGCCGACCCTGCGTATAGGTGATACGGAGCAAACCGTCATTGGCGGTACGCTGTCTGAGAACCTGGACCGTTGGGGCGTTGTCAGCCCGTTCGCATCTGAAGGTGTCAGCGCTGCCATCGGCTTTGAGTACCGCAAGGACTCACTCTCCCTGACGCCGGATTCCAGCGACACGACGACCAGTCAGCGTGTTGCGGTTGCGGGCGAAGTACCGGTCTACGAACTTTTCACAGAGATTCAGGCGCCGATCCTTCAGGACAAGCCGTTCGCAGAAGAGCTGACCCTCTCTGCCGCGTATCGTTACTCTGATTATTATGACACCACAGGCACACAGAGCACGTACTCCTTCGGTGCGTCGTGGCGTCCGATTTCTGATCTGCGCCTGCGCACACAGTATCAGCGGGCTACGCGGTCACCGAACCCGATCGAATTGTTTGCGCCACAAGAAATTGGCCGGGGCACACTCTCCGGTCAGCCCAATGGCCTGAAAGATCCGTGTGCAGGTGATTTCGACCCCAACACGACAACGCCGGAGCCCTTCCGCTCTCTGGATGAGTGTATGAGAACCGGTGTCACTGCGGCGCAATATGGCACGATTTTGGATAGCGCCGATAACATTCCTACTCTGGCCGGGGGCAACCCGAATCTTGACCCGGAAATCTCCGATACCTGGACGGGCGGCTTCGTGTATGAGCCAAGCTACCTGCCGGGCTTTGTTGCCAGCGTCGACTACTTCTCCATCGAAGTTGACGATTTCATCGGTATGGTCGACCCAAGCGAGACGCTGGGCCAGTGTCTGGACACGGGCGATGCGAACTATTGTAGTCTCATCAATCGTGATTCCGCAGGTACATTGTTCCTGGTCAGTGGTGAGTCCTATATCCAGAGTACGCTTATCAATACCGGTCTTCTGAAGACGACGGGCTTTGACATCAGCGCATCTTATGGTTTCGGGCTGGACCGTTTTGGTCTGAACAATGCGGGCGACATGAAAGTCACCTATGCTTCGACAATCCTTAACGAGCTGACATCACAATCCCTGCCAGGCTCACCAGAATTGGATTGTGCGGGCTATCACGGTGATGCCTGCAACAATCCGGCACCGGAGTATCGTCACCGTGTGGCGTTGGACTGGACGCGCGACAAACTGTCGACGATCTTCAGCTGGCGTTACATCTCCTCTGTGGATCAGTACTCTTCTGCGCCAACCGCAGTGAACGAACTGGACGCGACATCCTACTTCGATCTCGCGGCACGCTATGAAGTGTCTGAAAAGCTGCGCTTGCGTGCTGGTGTGAACAACATCTTCGATCAGGATCCGCCTCTGACATCCCTCTCCGGTTATGGCGGCGGGGAAACGGATGGCCGCGGGAACACCTATCCCCAAGTCTATGATGCCCAGGGCCGGTATATCTTTGTCGGCGCGACCATCAATTTCTGATGATCTGATATGACCTGATACACCCCGCACGGTTCGACCTGGCGGGGTGTATTTCCAAGAATAACCCGCTTTTCCATTTTGGGAGTTCGTGATGAAGAGATTGCTAGTAACAACCCTGTTGAGCGCGGCGGCTTTATTGCCCTCATGCGCGAGTGCCAAAGAGGTCCGACAGGAGCAGATAGCAGTCGCGGGCGAGCAGGCCCGGCCCATCGCAATCACGCACGCCAATATTCTCACGGCATCCTCCCCCTTGATCGAGGATGGTACGGTGGTTTTTGCCAATGGCCGGATTGTTTCGGTCGGCAAGACCGTCAAAGTGCCCGGGAATGCGGAAATTATTGATGCAGCGGGCCGCTGGGTCACGCCTGGCATCATTGATGCGCACTCTCATCTGGGTGTGTATCCGACGCCCCTTTTTCCGTCGAATATGGATCTGAACGAGAAAACCGGAAACAATACCGCTGGCATCAGTGCAGAAGATGCCGTCTGGCCGCAGGATCCAGGCTTTGAGCAGGCACGACGCGGCGGTGTTACAACGCTGACCATCCTGCCCGGCTCTACCAATCTGATCGCAGGCAAAGGTGTTACATTGAAGAATGTGGAAGCGGCGACTGTTCAGGAGATGAAGTTTCCTGACGCACCATACTTCCTGAAAATGGCGTGCGGGGAAAACCCCGTGAAGATTTACGGCGGGGCAGGCAAAAAGCCTTTCACCCGCATGGGCGTGATGTCTGAATTCCGAAAGGCCTGGGCCAAGGCACGCGAGTACAAGGCGAAGCATGAGGCCGACCCGTCCGCTCCGGTCGACTTGCAGCTGGAAACGATGGCCAAGGTTCTGGATGGGGAGATCATCCCCGTCGTGCACTGCTACCGCGCCGATGAGATGGCACATTTGATCGACATCTCGCATGAGTATGGCTTCAAGATCGGTTCGTTCCACCATGCGACCGAAGCCTACAAGATTGCGCCGCTACTGAAGACAGAAGACATCGGCATTGCGACATGGGCGCGCCGGTGGGGCTTCAAGATGGAGGCTTATGATGCCTCGGATGCTACTCCGGCCGTTCTGGAAGATGCCGGCGTGAAGACTGTTCTGCACTCGGACAACTCAATCCTTATCCAGCATATGAACACCGAAGCCGCGATGGCCCTGGCCTCTGCGCGCCGCGCTGGATACGACTTTGGATATGAAACTGCGATTAGATGGATCACGGCAAATCCGGCCGAACTGATGGGCATTTCAGACCAGACCGGAACATTGGAGCCCGGCAAGATGGCCGACATCGTGCTGTGGTCCGGTGATCCTTTCAGCGTCTACAGTGTGGCGGACAAGGTGTTCATTGATGGCGTGATGGTCGTGGATGAGACCGAAACAGACGAGGAGTCTTCGGACTTCCTGGCAGGCCAGTATGGTGAGGAGGTCCAATAATGTTGAAACTCATGACATCCCTTTGCGTCGCGGCCTGTATTTCACTGCCGCTTTACGCCCAGACCCTGGTTCTGGAACACGCCAAGGTTCTGACCGCCAGTTCTGCTGGTCAGCTGGAGGATACCTCCATCCTTATCAAGGACGGCAAGATTGCTGCGATTGGTGAGGCCGTGACCGTGCCTGCGGGCGCTGAAATCATCGACATGACAGGGCGGACCATAACGCCAGGCCTGGTTGCCGCCAATACAACGCTGGGCGTGGTGGAAATAAATGATCGCGCCAATGCGAATGACAGCTCTGCTAAGACGTCTGACCTCTCTGCGAGTGTTGAAATCCAGTATGCGGTCAATCCTGCGTCGACGCTGATTCCCGTCGCCCGAAATGGTGGTATCAGCCGCGCCATAGTCACACCGGGACTGGGAAGCGGCAGGCAGGAAAAGCTGAGCTTTGGCGGGCAGGCGGCTGTCATTGATACAGGTGACGGGCAAGACCCGATCATCCTGCCACATGCAGGCGTGACGATTAGTCTACGCGGTGTGAAGACGGGCCGCGCTGCAATGTTCCCTATGCTGAAGTCCATTTTGGAAGACGCATCCATCTATGCCGCAAAGGAGACGCCGGGGGATATGTCCGGTTTGATCCAGAAAAACTGGACCCGTGCGGACCTGGATGCGCTGGCGCCTGTTGCCAGAGGTGAGGCCCCGCTCATCATTGAAGTTGACCGCGCGTCTGACATTTCCCAGATGCTCAAGATCGGCAAGGCCCTGAACCTCAAAATGGTTCTGGTCGGCGCCGCCGAGGGCTGGGTCGTGGCGGATGAGATCGCTGCGGCAGATGCCTCTGTCGTTCTCAACCCAATCGATAATCTGCCCTCAAACTTTGATCAGGTCCGGGCCTCTATCGAGAATGCCACACGCCTTAATGCGGCAGGTGTGAAGCTTGCCCTGACGAGCAATCGTGACGGCCATGATGTACGCCTGACGCGCTATCATGCCGGTATGGCGGTCGCCCATGGGCTGCCTTATGACGCCGCAATCAAGGCAATCACGATTAATCCCGCGCGCATGTTCGGCGACACGACCGGCGGAGAGATCGCTGTCGGCCAGGACGCCGACATCGCGGTCTGGTCAGGCGACCCGCTGCAGCCGCTGACCGATCTGGTCGTGCTATATGTTCGCGGAGAGGCGCAGCCGAAGACAGACCGGCTGACCGTCCTGCGCAAGAAATACGTGAAATCTGGAGAGTAATGAAATCATGATTGGCAACAAAACTGCTCTGAAGAGAGTATTTGCCGTATGCTGTGTAACACTCGGCACTGCCGCCCTGACGGGATGTGCATCCATGTCGTCTGCTTCGGCAGAGGCTCTCCTGATCCGCGATGCAGATATCTTTGATGTCACGGATGGATCGGTGCATGAGGGTGACGTGCTGGTTATTGATGGCCGGTTTTCTGCAGTGGAAGACACGATTACCAAATACCCGTCCGGAACGCGTATCATTGATGCGGATGGGCTGGCCCTGCTGCCGGGCCTGATCGATGTGCACACGCACTGGACCGGCATGAATGGAGCAACCCGTGCGTCCATTGCCACGGACCTCCTGAAAGCTGGCGTCACGACCGCAACGGATTTCCATTCCGCTCCGGAATCCTTTGAGGGCAAGCGCGCCTATCACAAGACCATTCAGTCGCCTCACGTCTTCTACGCGGCCCGCATCGGCGTTCCGTACGGACACGGAACAGAGTGGGGCGATGAACACATAACGAAAGTTGTCTTCTCTGCGCGTGAAGGGCAGGCGGCCGTTGAGTCCCTGCTGCCTTACAAGCCCGATGCCATCAAGGTGTTTGCCGATGGCTGGCGCTATGGCGGAGTGGTCAATCTCACCAGCATCAATGAAGATGCGCTTGAGGCTGTCGTTGACACGGCCTCTGCTTCGGGTCTGCCTGTGTTCAGCCATACCGTGACGGTGGAAGGCGGAAAAATCGCTGCCGAGGGCGGTGTCACAGCCATCGTTCATGCCATTCAGGATGCAGATGCTGATGAGGAACTCGTCAGCCTGATGCAGGAACATGACGTCCTCTATTCCCCAACGCTGACCGTGTACGAACCCTTCGAACATGAACTCGCGGAAATGAGCAAGGTGTCGGCCGCGATGGTCCTGTACCGTCAGGAACGCTCCCGCGCGAACATGCGAACCTTCCTGGACGCAGGCATTCGCGTGGCCCTGGGCACCGATCAGGGGATCGACAACAATCCCTTTGGTGAGGCGGATTTGAGAGAGCTGGAACTGATGGTCGATTTCGGCCTGACGCCAGCCGAGGCCCTGCAGGCCGCAACCCGCAACAGCGCGGCTGTGCTTAAGCTGGAAGAGGATCGCGGCAGCATCGAAGCCGGCAAACGCGCAGACTTCATTCTGGTTGATGGGCATCCATGGGACAGCATTTCAGAGATCCGGAATGTGAAACATGTCTTTGTCGATGGCGTACAGGTGGTTGCCGACGGCCAGCTGACGAAGCCGCAGGGCTCAGGCCGTCCGTCTGCCACGCCAGCACAGTCTGTCATTGACGACTTCGAAGCGGATGATCTGACCACGAAGTATGGGGCCCGTCGCTTCAAGACATATGATGCCGGTCTGCCACGCTCGGAAGTGATGCTGGGCCGTGTGGAGCGTATAGGGGGCGGCAAGGCGCTGCACATGTCGGCCATGATGGCCCTGAAGGATGATCCCTTCGCCTTCGCGACGCTGCCCTTGTCACCAGGTGAGTTTGTTCCTGTCGATGCCAGCGCCTTCACCGGCGTCCGCTTCGAAGCACGCGGCAGCGATACATATGACATCATCTTGTCCTCCACATCCGGAGAAGGTGAGCATAGCTTTGTCGCTGGTCCGGAATGGAAAACCGTCGAGATCAGCTTTGCCTCTCTTCAGGGGGAAGATGGCGCGCCGCTGAATGTGTCCGAATTGCTGGACGTCTCCTTTGGCATGCATGCACAGGCCGATCAGTCTGTCTGGCTGGAAATCGACAATGTTGAATTCTACTGAGGCGTCCTTTGAGGGCAGGCTCACTCTATATGAGGTAAGGACATGAAAACACTTTTCTATGGCGTATGCGGCGCAGCATTCCTTGTTTCGGGATGCGCTGCCAGCGGAGCCTACTCTTCGCAGGCCTCTGTCACGGAACAGGCCGAACGGGAAAATCTGCCTATGGTCGGCGGAGACGTTGAGGCCATTTCGTTCCTGGGCCAGCCGCTTTACAGAAACAGCACGGCGCCTCAGCTGGATGCCCAGGCGAAGATCGATGCGCTGCTCGCCTCAGGCGCGGCGACGGAAGATGCGTTCCTTGAACTCGGCGCTGAACTTGCCGGGGCTGGCCTGTATCAGGATGCCATAGCGGCCTATACCGCAGGTCTGCGCCTACATTCGGACTCCTTCAAGCTGCGCCGCCACCGGGCGCACCGTTATCTGACCGTAAGAGAGGTCGAAAAGGCTCATGCGGATCTGGATGAGGCTCTCGAACTGGTTAATCTTGAAGAGACGCCATCCATCGAGATGAAGGGCGGGGAGCCGCACGGCTCTTACGAGCACTGGATCTGGTATCACCTCGGCATCTATTATTACCTGACCCAGGATTATGACAATGCCGCAATGGCCTATGAGCATTGTCTCGAGACGGCCTCATCGAATGACATGCTGATCGGCGTGGTAGACTGGCTGTACAATATCTATCGCAAAAATGGCGAAGACGCCAAAGCTGAAGCCGTCCTGACGCGCATTCCCGCAGACATAGAGGCTGACACGACTTATCCCTATTATAAGCGCGTCATGTTCTATAAGGGACTCATGTCTGCGGATGAAATCCTTGACCCGGCTAAACCGCTAGAAGAGTGGAATGCCCGTGACGCCACCATTGCCTATGCCCTGTCGAACTGGGCTGGGTTCAATGGTGATGTGACGACAGCAAATGAGTTGCGTGCCCAGGTTCTGGCTACGAATGTCTGGAATATCTGGGCATATATTTGCGCGGAGAAGGAAGAAGCCGTTTATCGGGCTGAAAACTAGTCGGGATCCCAGGGGGTATATGTGCCAGAGCTGAAATATTATATGGAGTTTTTCGCGGCGCGGTTTGCAGCGTTTATCGGACAGGCTGCGAACTTTGTCTGGGGGCCGCCGCTGGTCTTCCTGGTGTCAGGCGCTGGCCTGTTCTTCTTCCTCTATTCGCGTGGCCTGCCCTTCCGTCACTTCCAGCTGGCGCTTGGCGTGCTGGCCGGCAAGCATGACAGCACGTCTTCACCGGGACTTGTCAGTCATTTCCAGGCGCTATCGGTGGCGCTGGCCGCGACCATCGGCATGGGGAACATCGCGGGCGTTGCCGTGGCTATCAAGATGGGCGGACCGGGCGCGATCTTCTGGATGTGGATCTCTGCCATCCTCGGCATGGCGACGAAATACTTCACCTGCTCGCTGGCGGTGATGTATCGCGGGCGGGACTCTGATGGTGTGCTGCAGGGCGGGCCGATGTACGTCATCGTGGAAGGGCTTGGCAAAAAGTGGAAGCCCCTCGCCATCTGGTTCTGCATCGCCGGCATGGCGGGCTGCCTGCCCATCTTCAATGCCAACCAGCTGACCCAGGCCGTGCGCGAGATCGCTCTGGAGCCTGCAGGCATCAAATCCGCCGGTGTGGCCAGCGCCGTGATCGGCCTGACGCTGATGGCGTTAACTGGCGCGGTCGTGTTTGGCGGCCTAAAGCGGATCAGCCATGCGACGGCCTTGCTAGTGCCGGCCATGGTCGTGGTCTATGTCGTTGCCGTTGTCGGCATCATCCTGCTCAATATCGCCGAGGTGCCGAAATACATTACCCTTATTTTCACGGATGCCTTTGGCGCCAATTTCTTCAGCGGTGAACCGATGTTTGGCGGAGCGCTGGGCGGACTGATCCTGCTGGGCGTGCGCCGGGCGGCCTTCTCCAATGAGGCGGGCCTTGGAACGGCACCCATGGCGCATGGCGCGGCCAAGACCTCAGAGCCTGTGCATGAGGGCCTGGTCGCCATGCTGGGGCCGGTTATCGACACCCTGATCGTATGCACGATGACGGCGCTGGCCATTCTCATGACCGGTGTCTGGCAGACCGGCGATGGCGACGGCGTGACCCTGACGGCGAACGCATTCGAGGTGGCCTATCCGGGCTTTGGCGGCTACATCCTGCTGATCTGCATCCTGGCCTTCGGCATCTCGTCGCTGTTCTCATACTCCTATTACGGTATGAAATGCTTCTCCTTCCTGTTCGGGGCAGGGCGGGTGAATATCTATGCGGCGTTCTATGTCGGCACGATCCTGCTCGGCGCGGTCTCGTCCATGGGCGTTATCCTGAACTTTATCGATCTCAGCTTTGCCCTGATGTCCATTCCGACCCTGATTTCGGCGCTTCTATTGTCTCCGAAAGTACTCAAGGAGACACGGCGCTATTTTGCGCGCAAGAATGAGCGGCAGGCGGTCGAGGCCCGGCAGGACTCTTAGGCGCCCGTCGGGCTGGCCTTCACGTTGGGCTAATCCGTCTCGAACCGGAAGACGGACACGCCGCGTGAGCGCGTGTCGAAGATCAGCTTCTTGTTGAGCGGGGCATGCGCGCGTGACGGGCAATTTTCCCGCTCGCACAGATAACAGTTCACGCCGATCTTCTCGGGTGCCATGGCCTCAAGGTTCAGATTCTGCGAATAGATGAGCCGCGGGGCATAGGCGATGTCACAGCCAAGCCCGATGGCATATTTCGTCTGATGCTGGTCATAGGCGCCTTCCGCGCGGGACATGGTGCGCGCAATGGAAAAATACGTCGTATTGTCCGGCATCTCGATGATCTGTGTCCGCACTTGTCCGGGCGTGGCGAAGCAATCATGAATGTTCCAGAGCGGGCAGGCACCACCAAACTTCGAGAAGTGAAATCGCCCCGCGCTAAAACGTTTGGAGACATTGCCCGCGCTGTCCATGCGGACGAAGAAGAAGGGGATGCCCCGCGCGTCCGGCCGTTGCAGCGTCGTCATGCGGTGAGCCACCTGCTCAAAGCTCGCGCCGAAGCGGTGGCTCAGCAATTCGACATCATACTTGGTCGTTTCGCATTCCTTCAGAAAGCGGGAATAGGGCATCAGCAGCGCGGCGGCGAAATAGTTCGCCAGGCTCAGATAGGCCAGTTCCTCGGCGCTGCGGTCCGGCAGGCCTGCGCGGTCAACATGTGCGCGGAAGAGGGGAGCGTATTCCAGAAGCGCCACCTGCACTGCCAACTGAAAACGACGGCCCGACTGGCGCAGCAATTCAGACAAATCAATCCGCCTATGGTGCCGGTCGAAATAACGTAGCTGGTTCGGCATCACATGTGTCGGCACGATACGCACCTGATAATTGTGCTTCTTCTTCAGCCGGTCAGTCAGCGTGGTGTGCGGTTCATCCGTACTCAGGAACAGTTCGGAAGACAGCTTTTCTGCCTCTTCATCCAGTTCCGGAAAATAGTTGCGGTGCACATGGAAGAACTCCCGCACCGAATCCACGCTGCGGTCAGACTGTTCCAGCACTTCCACCTTTTCCCGGTCTGCCAGCGGGTTGGCGTCGGAATAGAGGCGCATCGTCAGCTCACGGTGGTTTGTATAGAGGCGTAGAAAGGCCCGCGCGATATCCGGGTTCGCGTTGACGATATCCTCGGCGTCATTCTTGCCGACAGGGCCCGCGTCCAGAATGGGGTCGCGCAGCGCCTCCAGCAATTCCGACACAAGCCGCGCATCGCCCGCGCCGCCGACATCGGTCATGTCAAAGTCATAGACCTGCGCCAGCGTCACCAGCAGGTTCGCGCTGATCGGACGCTGGTTGCCTTCAATCAGATTTATGTAGCTGGCCGAGACTCCGAGGTCCTCTCCCATTTGTGCCTGCGTGATCCCAAGCGTCCGGCGAAGCCGCCTGAGCCTTGGGCCGATTAGGATTTTTTCTTTCCTGACACTCATGAGGGCACTCTCAAATGTTACAAACCTTACAAAACAATCGCGTTAATGTTTACACGACAAACTAAAAAACCCAATACAAACATTGATGTACTGGATTTATCGTCTCCCTGTAAATAGTGTTGTGTCAACAAAGCAATGCAAGGGAGTTTGTCATCGTGTCTGCAACAGCCATCCTCGAAAAGCCGTCAAGCCAAGCCAACTCGGTAGAGATCGCCGGAAACGCGGAAGGTGTGGAGCGCGTGCTGACACCGGAAGCGCTGGCCTTCCTGGCTGACCTTGAGCGCACTTTCGGCCCGCGCCGCCGCGAGTTGCTCGCCGCCCGCATTGCCCGTCAGGCCCGCTTCGACGCAGGAGAGCTACCGGACTTCCTGCCCGAGACAAAAAACATCCGGAATGGCTGCTGGGAGGTCGACCCGATCCCCGCCGTGCTGAAGGATCGCCGCGTGGAAATCACCGGTCCAGTGGACCGCAAGATGATGATCAACGCGCTGAATTCCGGCGCAAAGATGTTCATGGCGGATTTCGAGGATGCGTCCTCGCCCACCTTCACGAACATGATCGAAGGCCAGGTTAACATGCAGGATTTCGCTAATGGCGAGCTTGTCTATTCCGACCCGAAGAATGGTAAATCTTACAACCTGAATGACGAGATCGCCGTCATGATTGTCCGCCCGCGCGGCTGGCATATGGAAGAGGCGCACCTTCTGGTCGATGGCCAGCCAATGTCGGCCAGCCTGTTCGATTTCGGCCTGCACATCTTCCATAATGGCGCAAAGCTGACGGAGCAGGGCGTCGGCCCATTCTATTACCTGCCCAAAATGGAGAGCCATCTTGAGGCGCGTCTCTGGGATGAGGTGTTTGAGCACGCCCAGAAAGCGCTCGGCATTCCCGTCGGCACGATCAAGGCAACGGTTCTGATCGAAACCCTGCCGGCCGCATTCGAAATGGACGAGATCCTCTATGAGCTGCGCCGTCATGCGGCTGGTCTCAATTGCGGCCGCTGGGACTACATCTTTTCCTACATCAAGACGCTGCGCCAGCATGGCCAATATGTGCTGCCGGACCGCGCCCAGGTCGGCATGGATCGCGCCTTCCTCAAGGCTTACTCGCTGCTGCTGATCAAGACCTGTCACAGCCGCCGTGCCCATGCGATGGGCGGCATGGCCGCTCAGATCCCGGTCAAGAATGACGAGGCTGCCAATGACGCGGCATTTGGCAAGGTGAAGGCCGACAAGCTGCGTGAGGTTCGCGCCGGTCATGACGGCACCTGGGTAGCGCACCCCGCGCTGGTTCCGGTGGCCATGGATGTCTTCAACCAGCACATGCCCGCCTGCAATCAGGTTCTCTCCCAGCGTAGCTTCCCACCGATCAGCCAGAAGGATCTCCTGAAGCCGCACACGGGCGAGATCACAGAAGCCGGTGTAAGGACGAATATCTCCGTCGGCATCGAATACACGGCGGCATGGCTGAATGGCCGCGGCGCTGTGCCGATCCACAATCTGATGGAAGATGCTGCCACGGCGGAAATCTCCCGCAGCCAGATCTGGCAGTGGATCCACCACAAGGCTGACGTGAAAACCGAAAGCGGCGAGGCCCGGCAATTCACCGCACAATGGTTCCGCTCCATCCTCGATGAAGAGCTGACCGCCATCCGCGAGATGATCGGCGCCGAGGCTTACGAACAAGGCCGCTACGAACTCGCCGCCGAAATCTTCAGCGAGACCGCAACAGGCAAAGACCTGCCGGACTTCCTGACGCTTCCCGCCTACGAGGCCCTGCGCACCCTCGACTGATCCGAATACCCCCTAGCATCCAAACACCCCCACAAGGAGACAATGCAATGTCTAAACGCCCCACCTATGCCCAACTGCGCGCCGAAGTGCTGAAACGCTATCCTGATGGCGTCACGCCTGCCGGCATCAACATTGATGACATCGTCCAGCTGAAGCTGCAGAACACCTACTCCACGCATCTTGATATCGCCCGTGAAATGGCCGGCGTGATGCGCGAAGACATGGCTGCCTATGATGCAGACCATGGCAAGTTCACTCAGTCGCTCGGTTGCTGGTCCGGTTATCACGCGCACCAGATGATCAAGTCCGTGAAGCGTATGCGCGGCACGGCCAAGGGCACTTATGTGTACCTCTCCGGCTGGATGGTTGCCGGCCTGCGCAACCGCTTTGGTCACCAGCCTGACCAGTCCATGCACGAGAAAACCGCTGTGGTGGACCTGATCGAGGAGATTTACGTCTCCCTGCGCCAGGCCGACGAAGTTGCCCTGAATGACCTGTTCCGTGAGCTGAAATCTGCCAAGGAAAAAGGCGCGCCTGCCGACGTGATCGAAACCATCGTCCAGCGCATCGATACGTTTGAGTCTCATGTCGTGCCGATCATCGCTGACATTGATGCCGGGTTCGGCAATGAACACGCGACCTATCTGCTCGCCAAGGAAATGATCAAGGCTGGCGCGTGCTGCATCCAGATCGAGAACCAGGTGTCTGATGCCAAACAGTGTGGCCACCAGGATGGCAAGGTCACTGTGCCGCGCGAAGACTTCATCGAAAAACTGCGCGCCTGCCGTCTGGCCTTTGAGGAGCTGGGTGTGGATGACGGCGTCATCGTGGCCCGGACAGACAGCCTCGGCGCTGGCCTGACTCAGAAGATCCCGGTCTCGCAACAGCCGGGCGATCTGGCCTCCGAATACATTAAATGGCTCGACACGGAAGATATCACGCCAGCCAACCCGCTGAAGGATGGTGACGTCGCCCTGCAAAAAGACGGCAAACTGGTGAAGCCGGTGCGCCTGCCAAACGGTCTCTACAAATTCCGTGAGGGGACGGGTGCTGACCGTGTGGTCGAAGACTGTATCTCCAGCCTCACCATTGGCGGCGCAGACCTTCTCTGGATCGAAACGGATACGCCGAACGTCGACATCATCGCCGGCATGGTGAACCGCATCAAGGAAGTCGTGCCGAATGCCAAGCTGACCTACAATAACAGCCCCAGCTTCAACTGGACGCTCAATCTGCGCAAACAGGTGCGCGCAGACTGGCTGGCCGCCGGCAAGATCTCCGAAGGGGAATATCCGGAGGCGGAGCTTATGTCTGCCCGCTTCGACGAAACAGACCTCGGCCAGGAAGCCGATGCCCGTCTGCAGCGCTTCCAGTACGACATCAGCGACCGCGCCGGTGTGTTCCACAATCTGATTACACTGCCGACCTTCCACATGACGGCCTTCGCCATGGACGAGCTCTCGAAGGGCTATTTCGGCGAGAACAAAATGGCCGCCTATGTGCAGACGATCCAGCGCCGCGAAATCCGCAATGGCGTGTCGGCGGTGAAACACCAGCACGAAGTCGGCTCCGACCTTGGCGACACGTTCAAGGAAATGGTGGCTGGCGAACGCGCCCTGAAAGCGGGCGGCGTGCACAACACGATGAATCAGTTCGAGAACGTCGCCTGATTCATCCTGACAATCCTACTCTCCATACCTTTCAGCCCGGCTTCGGCCGGGCTTTTTTTATGGATCATTCGAAATCGTCCAGCGCGCAGGTATATGGCATGCCGGGAAGGGCTTTGCCGTCTTCCAGCGAGGCCTGGGGCTGGCAGATGCGGGTTGTCTGATTGTTGTCGCGCGCGGTGGTACGTGCCCACACGGTCACCAGCCCTCTCGGGCCTGAGCCCGCGGGGCACGCATCTTCAAGGTTGAAGGCGTGGATGGCGTTGCGCTCGAAATATGTCTTGGCGTTGCCGGAAGGTGCCTGTGAGGCAAACCACTCCTGCAGCACGTTCTCTGTAGGCAGAATGTCGACATCCCAGCCATCATCGCGCCGTGCCTGTGTGAAGGCCGGATTGTCCCAATGCCCCACCATGAAGCTGTTCTGGCGCACGCATTGCGGCTCTGTCAGCGTAATGTAGATTTCTTGCGGATGGTGATAATGATAAGGATAAAATGTATTCGCGAGTTGGATTGTCATGCCCACTTCGGCGCCCACCGGCTCTCCGTCGATTGACTTGATCCGCAACAGGCCCCAAGGCCCCATCACTTCGGCATAAGCATACCCGCCGCGAAAGCGTTCATTCAGTGCGCTGGGGTTTTCCGCATAGAAAGGTAGCCAGCCCACTGAGGCCCAGAGGTTTGGCAAGCCATTGGCCGTCACATCGACAGGGAAGGCGCCCTCCGGGGTAGTGTCTTTCAGGATCTGCCAGAATCCCTCTGACAGTTCGCGCCCGGATTCGCCTATTGGCCCGTTTGTCCCGGCATAATATTCCGCCATAGCCGGGCGCTCGATCCAACTGGCTACCTCGCTTTCCTCCAGCGCGGCCTTACCCGGCGAATACAGGGCAAAAGCGTCATAATTCTTTTGGGGATCAAAGCATGCTTTGGCTTCATCGGGGTGGTCAAGCACTGCGCGAATATGGCTCAGCACGGCGTCGACATCTTTATATTTGTCTATGCAACCCGTTTCCGGCCCTTCGCCATCAGCTGTGACAGTCTGCAGGATAACGCCTGCGCCAGTATCGCACTGTGAGTCGCCTGCCCGGAGGGATTCCGAGAAACCCTCTAGATAAACAAGGGTCTCATCCCATAGGGTATCTATCAGGGCTTGCTCGCTCTGCGTGTAGCTTGCCTCAGGCATGTCACTGTCGCAGACAAAGACTGGCGGCGCTGTGCTCGTCATCTCCGTACTGGCGGGGGTGCAGGCACTCGCCAGGGCAAGGCCGGTGAATATCAGAGCGGTACGATGTAGCATTTCGGTCTCCGAAGCATTGACTCACCTGTCTGAAAATTTAACAGGGTGAGGGGAAAGTTCAAATTTGGGATCTGCAGCGCCCCATGCATGTGAAGCTGGCGGTCTGCAAAACGGGGGCTCCGGTGACCATGAATAACCGGGTAGGCAGGCAGACCATCAGCGTTTCAAATCGGCCATTTTCGGCTGTTGCAGAGAAATAGCTTACAGGGAGCTGGAATTTTCATGGACTGCAGGCCGACAAAAATTGACCCTTGGGCGCAGATCTTTCTGGTCGCGCCATATTGGACCAGCATAACGGTACCTGCGACGAGCCCGGAGGCACGGCCGCAATTCCTGGAAAAGTTGCAAGGTGCACTGAACAAGGGTGCCGAAGGGGCACCGTGGGAACTTGAAAGATTTGCCCGGCCACGCACCATACGTTTCAGAAAGTATGGCCAGCTTGTGTGTCCATTTGAGTTCAAGCCGGACTTTGTGGAAGAAATTCAAAACCATATCGGCACGGACCATTTTGATGGTTTGTCTGGCCGGATTAACTATTTCGACTATGGTATTGGCAATATCGAAATCTGTATCGGTATCAAGAATATCACGGCGGAATCTCTGGAGGTGCTCACACCGAAATTTGAGGTCTGCAAACTGCGCGTGGTCGATGAATTGGTGGCGGGCGTGCCTAGCGCTCTGATTGATCTGGAAGACATAGACCGCCGGATCAGCGCGTATCTAAAGAAGCATTGCGATGGCCTCGAAAACCGTCTGAAGCCCTCCTATGATCAGGATATCATATCAAAGCGGTCTTCCATGATGTGTGGTCCGGTCAGTCGGAATGTTCTTTTCATCAATTCAGACACCCCGTCAGCGAGCGTGGAGGTGCCTCTCGACGCCATCCAGCAACTCGCGGCCAAATTCCTGAACCAGGTGAACGGCAATCTGGGGCAGACAGGCTCCAGCAGCATCCCGGTCAGCCATGTCGGCTTTGAGGGCGCGGTGGCTGTTGTGAACCGGAATGAAACCAGTTGCCAGCGTGTCGGCAAGAGCCTCTCGGATGGTGCCTTCACAGTGATGAATGACCTGACCGGTGAAGAGGGGGAGGTCAAACGTACCAAGATGCTGTGGGCCTTGGTGCATATGTACTGGTCGGCCTTCTACTGTTCGTCAGAGGGCCTCTTCTCTCTGCTTGCCTCGCATTCCGAAAAGAAGAAGGCGCGCCTGGCAGACATTCGGCGGGAGTATGAAGCGCTTGAGTTCTACAAACGTATCATCTCTACCCTGAAGTTTGAGGCAAAGCCCGAAAAAGTTGTCGTGGAAGGCGAAGACAGGATCCGCTACACTTCTGTGTGGGACGCCTATGAGTCAGATGATCTTCTCATCTCGCTCGAAAAGATCAATGCTGATCTGACCGAGAACCTCCTTACTTTGAGAGATCGCGCACATCGGATCATCCAGAACCGCACGGCCACGTTGATCGCCATCTTCACGGCGCTGACCATTTTCAGCCTCGTGGCGGATGTCATCGAGCTGTATGACGTGACTGGATTGATCAAGCCGCTTCTGCGCATGACCATCCTGTTCAGCGGTGCGGTGCTTTTGTTGATGGTAGCGTATCTGGTTTCCCATATCACCTCTGTTTTGACCTCACGCATAAGGCGGCATTAGGCGCTTAACCCAACCTCAGGAGTATAGTTATCCCTTCCGAATTCACCGCCATAGTGAATTGCCTGCAGGAACACCTGTCCGGCACCATCGGCCATAGCGTGCCCGAGGGCGCGGGCCGGTTGGTCATGTCCGCCCTGGAGCGTGAACTGACGGCTGGCAGGGCGGACGGACTCTCCCCGCGCACCCTACCAGTGGTCGATACATGGTTTGAGGCTGCGCTGGATCTGTCTGCGGCGGAAGGCTTCGGCAAGACGGCGACCGCACTGCGCAATGTCAAGGATCGGCTCTACTGGGATTCCATCTATCCAATAGAGGATGTGGGCGAGGATTTTGATGCTTATTGCGCCTTTGCTGAGCTTGTTGGCCCCAATGCGCCGGTGCGCGCAGAGGGCTATTCCGCAGGGTTGACGCTCATCGCGCCGGACTTTTTGTACAATTGGCATACGCATCCGGCCTCAGAGATCTATATGATCCTTACGCCCCAGTCTCTCTGGGCGCTGAACGATGGTCCGTTTATGGCGAAATCTGCCGGAGATGTTGTCTATCACGCCAGCGGAGCGCCGCATGCGATGAAGACCCAGGGGCACGTCCTGCTCGCGCCCTGGATATGGACCGGAGACATCGCCACCGAGCCGCAAATGAGATCTGGCTCACGATAAGTGCCCTTGGCCAGAGACATCCAGCGCGGAGCCCGTTTCCGCCCTGCACAAGAATTATGGAAGAGTGAACGGTAGAGCATATGACGGATGAAAACGAGTATACCTACGATACGGACCATACAGTGGGCGACGATAATGTCCGTTTCATAGGTCTGGATGTTCACAACCCCGTTTTCTTCATCAGCGCTGCCATCGTGCTCGGCTTTGTCGGCCTCTCCCTCGCCATGCCGGATACGGTCCGCTCTGTCCTGACGGACATGAAAGACGCGACGCTGATAAATCTGGATTGGTTCTTCGCCTTGATCCCGACGGCCATGGTGCTGTTTTGCGCTGGCCTTGCGGTCTCCTCTCTCGGGTCCATCCGGCTTGGCGGGCCGGACGCAGAGCCGGAATTCGGCTTCTTCTCCTGGATCGCCATGCTGTTTGCCGCCGGTATCGGCATCGGCTTCATGTTTTATGGTGCGGCTGAGCCTCTTGCTTTCTATACGGACTGGTTCGGTACGCCGCTGGATGTTCCGGCAGAGTCAGAGCAGGCGAGACGCCTGGCCTTCAGCGCGACGCTGTTTCACTGGTGCCTGTCGCCCTGGGGCATCTATGCCGTCATCGGCCTGTCGCTCGGCTATTTCGCGCACAGCCGCGGCCTGCCTATGACGATCCGTTCCATCTTCTACCCTCTGATCGGAGAGCGTATCTGGGGCTGGCCGGGCCACATCATCGACATTCTGGCCGTCATCTCCACCGTCTTTGGCCTTGCTACCACGATCGGTATTGGGGCCACTCAGGCGGCGACCGGGGTTGGCTTTCTGGCAGGGTTCGATGCGGGGCTTACGGCGCAAGTTGTGCTGATCCTGGTGATGACAGGCGTGGCCGGCATCTCTGTCTGGCGCGGCGTTGATGGCGGCGTGAAGCTGCTGTCCAATCTCAACATGATCATCGCCTTTCTTCTGCTTCTGTTTGTTATCTTCTTCGGGCCCACGGTCAGCATCCTGACCGGCATATTCGAAAATCTGGGCGCGTATCTGATCGATGCGCCCTCGCTGATTAACTGGGTCGGCCGTGAGGATACCGAATGGTTCCATGGCTGGACGATCTTCTACTGGGCGTGGTGGATTTCCTGGTCGCCCTTTGTGGGAATGTTCATCGCCCGCATTTCAAGGGGCCGCAGCGTGCGCACCTTTGTCACCGCCGTGCTGCTCGTGCCGGCCCTGATCAGCGTCATCTGGTTTACCGCGTTCGGCATGGCCGCCATTGACATCTTTAACGGGGAAGACACGGCTCTGTCAGGGGGCATCGACCAGGTCTCGCTCGTCCTGTTCCAGATGCTGTCGGAGATGCCATTCTTCGGCGTTACGGCGCTGGCGTCCTTGCTTCTGCTGCTCGTCTTTATCGTGACCTCGGCGGACTCCGGCGCCCTTGTCGTTGACAGCATTACGGCAGGCGGCAAGACGACCTCTCCCGCGTTGCAGCGCCTGTTCTGGGTGTTCGTGCTTGGGGCGCTCGCCTCCGTGCTTTTGTATGGCGGTGGCCGCTCCACCCTCAAATCCTTGCAGAATGGCATCATCGCAACGGCGACCCCTTTTGCGCTGATCCTGTTGCTGGCATGTGTCAGCCTGCTACTCGGATTACTGGACGAAAAGCGGACAGCCAGGAAAGCGGCGCAGATTGCCGCCCAGGAGGAATAGGAATGTCAGAGACGGAAGTGACGCTGGAAGACCTGAACTTCGAGGCACAGAACATCCTTGTTCTGGTCGACATGAAGCATAAGGACCATGCCGACAAGGCGCTGAATCTGGCGGCATGGATGGCCAAAGCCATGTCGGCCAACCTTACCCTGATGACGGTGGCCTACCCGCTGGGCAAGCACATCGCGGATGTGCCGGAGAAGCGCAAACCGGATTTCCTGGAATATGCCCGTCGCCAGTCCGAGAAACTGGGTGTCACGATAGAGCCCTTGTTCACCGTGCATGAATCCGTGGTGTATGAAGTCGTCCGCGTCGCCGAGAAGCGCAAGATCGATCTCATCATCCTGCAGTCCGGCCCGACAAAGCTGGTCGAGCATGTGCTCGGCTCCAAGGCGTCCAATATATCACTGAAATCCAAATGCTCGGTCTTTGTTGTCCGCTAGCGCATCAGACCAGTTGGAAGCATTTCAGAGCGCATCCCGGTCTGCTCATGGCCAGCGCGCCTTTGTAGCCCGGTAGGGCAGGCAGGTCCTGCAACTCAAACTGAAGCAGGCTTTTGGCGTTCCCCTTTGCGCGCAACAGGCGGGCTGGGGCGGCTGGATCGACCGCCACCTCAAACGCCTTCAGCGGCACGCCCATGCCGCGGCCATCAGCCTTGATCAGGGCCTCCTTGCGAGTCCAGCAGGTCAGGAAGGCTTCCATTTGCTGCGCCTCAGATAAGGCCAGAATGGCGGCCGTCTCGGCAGGCGCGAATGTGTTGCGGGCCAGTGCCTGCATCTGATCGATCTGGCGAACCGCTTCAATGTCCACACCCAGCTCTCCCTCAGGGCTGACGGCCAGCACCGCCAGGTCAGCAGAATGAGACAAATTGAAACTCAGCGCCGTGCCGTCACTTGCGGCGAGCGCCGGTTTGCCCTTCGGGCCAAGATCAAAGCTCAGCGCGTCTGGCGCGTCTGCACCATAGGCGCTGAGGATGTACCGCGTCAGGCCATGAAACGCGGTGAAGCGCACGCGGTGCTCCGGCATGACCAGACGCTTGGCCCGCGCGCGTTCTTGTGCCGAGAGCACGCTCGCCAGCGCCTCCATTGCCGGCGCAGGGCACGGGCTTGGCAGTAGCCAGACATGAACGTCATCCTTCTCAAGCACGGGCAGGACACGCGTCGAAAACTCTCCCACCACATGCCGCAGGGCCACGCTTTCATAAGCTGAAAGCTGCTCAGTCCTCGCAGGCTGAGGGGAAGATGAATTCGGAATGGCGGCCTCCGGTGTTTACGCTCATCTCCTGCATGGCGCTTCTGGGGACTGTGCGCAAGCTCACCTCTTTGTCACCGCCCCAGAACATGAGCTCATCCCGAGCGACGTCGAAGGATGACTGCACGCGCACAAACGCCCCTCTGTCATCCCGGAAAGCCCGCAAGGATTTATCCGGGACCCAGGTCGTAGTCGCAACTCAGTACTGGGTCCCGGATATTTGCGGCGCAAATTCCGGGATGACAGAGCGGGCCCCTTATCCCACAAAAAACCCGCCCCAACCTGCAGCAAACATTGCCGCAAAAATAAACTTGTCCGACACCCTCCGCACCCGGTGTATAGTCAGGCCATGTCTGATCCGCGCTTTGCCCCGGCCTATGCCTATGTCCACCCGGTCTTCTGGCCGTGGCTCTGGCTGCAGCTCTGGGCCATTGCGACGCATCAGAAAGAGACGGGGCAGGACTTTCTCCTGAATGTCACGCGCTGCGGATTTGTTCGCATCAAATACGTGTCGGACGTCCGCAAGCCCAAACCGAAAAATCTCTACACATATGAAGCGCCGCTCGTGCCTGCGTGGGAACGCCCGGCGCTCGGCACTGACATGCCGTCCGAGTTCGCAGAGAACGCCCAGCCGCTTATCCTGAGCGCGCTTGTGGATGCCCTGCACGCGGCCCTCGCAGACCTGTACCCGGCATACCGCGAGCCAGCCCCCGACACATCCTGATACGGAACTTCCTGCCCGAATTCAGCTCACCTCACCGGATGGCCCCCGCCATGCCGGGCAAACGAGCTGGCGGAAAGGTCAGTCCACCTAGCGAAACGTGAATTTTGCGGGCCGCTTCTCGAGGAAGGCCTTGTGCCCGTCCTTGAAGTCTTCATTCGTGAAGCCATTCAGGAACAGCGCGTTTGCCTCAGGCGTGGCATTGTCCCAGCCCTGGCTGACGCCCTCAAACATCTCCTTGATCGCGCGGGTAGACCATTGCGAGACGGCGCCAATGGCCTCTGCCATCTCGTATGCCGCCTTCAGCGCGTCACCCTTCGGCACCAGCCGGTTGATAAGCCCCATATGGAAGGCTTCCTCACACTCGAACAGGCGGCCGGTCAGCAGGATGTCCTTGGCATTCGGCACGCCAACCACTTCCGCCAGGCGGCGCGTATCATCGGCCGGATAGACGATGCCCAGCCGCGCCGGTGTCACCGCAAAGCGCGAGCCCTCAGCCGCAATGCGCAAATCCGTCGCCAGCGCCAGGCTGACGCCGCCGCCCACACAGGCCCCCTCAATGGATGCGATCACCGGCTTCGGGCAATTGGCCAGGCTGTTCACTGCGCGCGTGATCGTATCGGCGGAGGCCTGAGCCGTTTCCTCCGTGGCGTAGATCACCTCGAACTCGGAAATGTCTGCGCCCGCCGCGAAGGCGCCCGCCGTGCCGCCATGCAGGATGATCACTTTCACCGCCTTCTCGGCAACGGCCTGATCGACCAGGGCAGGGATTGCGTCCCACATGTCGGATGACAGCGCGTTGCGCTTTTCCGGCTTGTCCAGAATGATCTCGGCCGTTTCGTCATTTAGCTGCAGGCGAATGGAAGATGACGTCATGGCGCGGGCCTCTTGTCTGTTCGAATGGGAGTGCCCCGATTTAGGCCAGTGGGCCCCCAAGGGCCAGCCCCGATTTTGGCATGGCGATTGCCTGAGTGAATGCAGAGGGACAAGCAAAACAGCTTATCCTGTATTCTTATGGGATCGCGGGAGAGATCAGCCGGTGAGCAATAGTAATATTCTGGTTGTAGCACATGGGGAAAAACGTGGGCGCTGCGTCCCGACAGGGGATGCCTTTCTGCGTCGGCTGGCCATGACAGATAATCCGCTTCTGATGGATATTCGTATCCATCGGACAGGCACCGGCAAGCCGGACCTTGCAAATGTGTCCCTGGTGATCTTCTGGCTGGGAGACCCGCTGAAACAGAAATACCCGGAATGCTATCTGGAGGCCCTGGAGATCGCGACGGCGGCCCAGGACGCTGGCATCAAGATCATCAACCATCCCGATGCGTTGAGCATGACCACCAAATCACGTCAGGCCCGTATCTGGCAGGAAAATGATGTGCCAAGTGCCTGCGCGGTTGCGGTTGAGCATGCCAGCGAGCTGACCTTGGCGATTGAGCAAGTGGGTTTTCCCTGCCTGATCCGCAGCGATCAGGAACACGCCCAGAGAAATGTGATTCGGATTACGTCCCAAAAGGATGCAGAGCGTATCAATCTGGAAGCCCTTCTGCCGGCTGTGGTTTTGAAGTGCTATGATGTTCGCGATGAATACCGCCGCGCTGGCTGGGACAGTGACAGCCTGTTCTGTCGCTTTCACCACAAGGCGCGGGCGATCGTCTTTCAGGATCGTGTGATCGGCAGCCACCTCTTCTTCTCCAAGGACCGTATTGTCGGCCTCTCCAGTTCTCTCTTCGCGCGCGAAGAGAGACCGCGCCGCAATCTCGCGCGTCGCCTTGGCTATCACCGTCACTTGCTGGATGAGATGATCGAGGAGGATAAAAAGTATTTTGCCGAAGTGCCGAAAGGGCATGAGGAGCTTGTCAGGGCCGTGTCCGCCATAGGTCTGGACTTTGCCGCAGTGGACTACAGCCTGCGCCCAAATGGTTCAATTCTGATCTGGGAAGCCAACCCGTATTTCTATCTACCTGATGGCCGTGCCAGCGTGCTGTCAGCGCAGCGCAATGCTGTTGCGCGAGTCAATCAATCCTTTGACTGGATTGCTGACAGCATTACCCGCGCGAAGGCGGGCAGGCCCGCTCTCACGATCGTGGCTTCAAATACGGACCTGCTAGATAAAGAGGCGGTTTGAGCCAGTCAAAGGCCTTGGAAACAGGGGCGGCAGTACCCGGCTGAAGGGCCGGGCAGGGGCGTGATCAGACGTTGAAGCGGAAGTGCAGCACGTCGCCGTCCTGGACGATGTATTCCTTGCCTTCAGCGCGCATCTTGCCGGCATCTTTTGCGCCGGTCTCGCCGCCACAGGCAACATAGTCCTCAAACGCGATAGTTTCTGCGCGGATGAAACCGCGCTCAAAGTCACCATGGATGACACCGGCCGCTTTCGGCGCCGTCCAGCCTTCGCGGATGGTCCAGGCGCGGGCCTCTTTCGGGCCAACCGTGAAATAGGTCTGCAGGCCCAGCAGATTGTACCCGGTATGGATCAGGCGGGTCAGGCCCGGCTCTTCCAGGCCCAGCGTTTCCAGATATTCGGCGCGGTCATCATCATCCAGCAGGGCCAGCTCGCTTTCGATCTGGGCGGAGATGACGACACAGGCTGCGCCCTCCTCGGCGGCGCGTTCCACGACACGCTTGGAGTATTCATTGCCTTCTGCTGCGCTCTCTTCATCGACATTGGCCACGAACAGGACGGGCTTTGACGTCAGCAGCTGCAGCATGTTCCAGGCCTTCATGTCGTCCTTGGAGACATCGGCGCGGCGGGCCGGGCGGCCTTCGACCAGTTCGGCCAGCGCCAGATCAATCAGGGCGACCTGCGCCTTGGCTTCCTTATCGCCGGAATTGGCTTTCTTGATGACGCCAGCTTTGCGCTTTTCCAGGCTCTCAAGGTCAGCCAGCATCAGCTCGGTCTCGACGACCTCATAGTCGGCGATCGGGTCCACCTTGCCGCTGACATGTGTAATGTCATCATTCTCGAAACAGCGCAGCACATAGATGATGGCGTCCGTCTCGCGGATATTGGCCAGGAATTTGTTGCCCAGGCCCTCGCCCTTGGAGGCGCCCTCGACCAGGCCGGCAATATCCACAAAGTTCATGCGCGCGGGAATGATTTCCTTGGAGCCGGCAATCTCGGCCAGCTTTGCCAGGCGCGGCTCCGGCACGGCCACTTCTCCGACATTCGGCTCGATGGTGCAGAAAGGATAGTTTGCCGCCTGCGCCGCTGCCGTTTGGGTCAGGGCGTTGAACAGGGTGGATTTGCCAACATTCGGCAGGCCCACGATGCCACATTTGAAGCCCATACTGGCCTCCTCATAATTTGTCTCGTCGCGCGAATACCCGGATTTCCAACCGAAAAACAGGCTGATTTATCGCCTTACAGCGGAATTGGGTGGAATTAGTAAGGTCTATGGGTATGCTTGGCGGGTTACATCAAGAGGTAACACGCATGGCATATGATGTTTTCCTGGTCTCCGCGATAGAAGATCGCGATATGGCGAAGCTGGTAGCGCGCCGTTTGAGGTCATTGAAGTTCAAGGTCTGGTTCGATCAGAAGCAGACCGACAATACCTTTGACGCAAAAGATGCGCGCAATGCCGGCAATTCAGAGTCCATGCTGGTGATCTGGTCCGAGTATGCGGTGAAGAGTGACTGGGTACGCGCGGCGGCCTCTGTCGGCCATTCCCGGCCCGGCATGCTGGCACAGGCGAGCCTCGACAAGACAATTCCCTACGAGCCCTTCAAGCAGGACAAGCGCTATTCGCTGGAGGGCATGACCTCTCGCAAGACGCCGGAAGGCTTTTATCAGCTGATCGAGGAGCTGGGCAAACGCCAGAACCGGTCCGGTCTGCGTGAGTGGATGGGCTTTGGCTCCAAGGATGAGGACGAGCGTGACGCCTGGCTTGAGGCTCACCCGGAAGACCCGCTGGCCATCGATGCGAAGAAGAAGCGCGAGAAGGCCCTCGGCATCAAACCGCCTCCAGCAGCTGAGGCAGCAGGGGCTGCTGCACTGGCGGCAGCCTCCGTCAAGGCGCCGTCTTCCAAGTACAGCCAGGCCGCATCCAGCCGTCCGGTGACGAGAGCGACCGCATCCCCCGCAAGTTCCAATGGCGGTGTGGCTGCCAAGGCGGAGGATCTCGGTATGGGCTGGGGCACGCTCGCGGCGGTGGGCGCGGCCATTGTTGCCATGTTCTTCATGAGCTGGGTTTTCCGGTCGCAGACCATTGCGCCCGCGACGACGCAAGCCGGTCTGCCAGCCGTAGGCAATGCCTACCGCCTGACAGAAGCCTGCCCGGCCGGACAGGTGCCCGCATCGCTCATCAAGGTGCTGGAGCCAGGCCCGATCATCAATGATACGGAAGAGCCCGAGTAGTAGGCCTGCCTAGCCAAAGACCGCGATGGTCTGCCGCCCGATCATGATCGGCTCGCGGCGGCTGTTCCACAGCGTCATGGACTGGCTGCTATAGCCATCGCGCGACGTGTCGGCGATGTGACGGGCGAGGAACCAGCCATTATCGGTCTGGATGTCATCGGTCAGGAATTCCGCCATCCACGTCATCGAGCTGATGCGGGCCGGGCCGGACAGCATGGAAAGCGCAGCAGGAGGCGGGGCATCTGCGAGGGCCAGCACTGAAACCGCATCCGGCGTCAGCGCGTCATCCTTGTGGCGCATCCAGAGCGAGATGTCGCCTTCGGCTGCGCCCGAGATGGGGCGAGAGCCTGCGACGAGGCGCATGTTGAAGTGATGTGTGAAGGCGGGGCGCATCGGTCTGTCGCCGAAATAGCTTTCCGTCTCTTTTGGCTCAGTGACCTCGGGTGCGGACAGGTTGGCGAAATTAAGTGCCGACTCGCGGCGCGCGCCGAACACGAAAATGGAGTCCGCTGCCACACCGTCACTGCCGGTCATCCGGACATTCACGAACACCGTGTTCTTGCCCTCACGCAGAACAACAGCCTGGCAAATTACATCGCCAGAGACCGGACCGACAAATGCAATCTGGGCAGAGCGGATGGCCCGGTCGCCAGCAAGGCGCTGCGCCGTCTGCAGACACATCGCGCCGGTCAGGCCGCCATAGGTGGTGCGGCCCTGCATCCAGTCTTCCGGAACGTGAAAGGTCAGCCGCGTATTGCCGGAGGCAATCGCGCTGTTCATCAGCTTTTTAAAGTCCATCTCTCTATCCTCTTGCGCCGGACAGGATAACCGGGTTCCAAAAAGGAACCAATGCATGTCGCCGGGGTATGCCGCTAAAAAAATACGCTCCGATTAGAGGGCGGAGCGTATTCTTCACTGCATTTGGCAGGCCGGATCTAGTGCTGGCTTTCCGGCGTCGTCACGCGCAGGCCGTCCAGCTCGTCAGAGATGGTGATCTGGCAGGACAGGCGGGAGTTCTCCTGAACATTCTCGGCGAAGTCGAGCATGGATTTCTCCATTTCCTGTTGCTCGCCAACCTTGTCCATGAAGGCCTGATCCACATAGACGTGGCAGGTGGCGCAGGCACAGGCGCCGCCGCAATCGGCATCAATGCCGGGAATGGAGTTCTTCACGGCAGCTTCCATGACCGTTTCGCCGTTCTTGGCTTCAACGACGCGCTCGGTACCATCGTGGTCTACATAGGTGATTTTTGCCATGGGCGGGTTTCTCTCCTTCAGGCTGCAGCAGCAGCGGCAATGTCTTTCATCGAGACTGTTGTATCGCTAAGCGTATCCGGCTCAACCTTTGCGCCCATCATGATGAGCTTTTTTGAGGCCAGGAATTCCGGGGCACTATTGACGGCATCTACAGCAATCAGTGTGCCATTTTTGAGGTAAAAGGCGGCGAACTTGCGCTCTTCAGGCGATCCGCGCAGCACGATCTGGTCATACCCCTGGCTGAGGCCGGCAATCTGCAGCTTCAGATCATACTGGTCAGACCAGAACCAGGGGCAGTCTTCCGGCGGGCGGGGCTTACCCAGAATGGCGGCAGCGGCGAGCTTTCCCTGCTCAATGGCATTATGCACGCTTTCGAGGCGCGAGGAGCGTCCATAATGGACCAGCGGACGGCTGGCGCAATCACCCGCCGCAAAGATACGGGGGTCAGATGTGCGGGCGTCGCGGTCTACCAGAATGCCATTATTGCAGGCGATTCCGGCTTCATTGGCCAGCTCCTCATTCGGCAGGATGCCGATGCCGACCAGGACAAGATCCGCGGGCAGGGATGTGCCGTCTTCCAGAATGGCTGCCGTCACCTTGCCATCCTTGCCTTCAAGACGGGCGAGGCGGGCATTGGTACGAATGTCCACGCCCTGACGGCGGTGTTCGGCTTCGTAGAATTCGCTCATGACCGGGCTGGTGACACGCGCCAGTACGCGCGGCGCCATTTCCAGCACAGTGGCGGACAGCCCCATCTGGCGGGCCACAGCGGCCGCTTCGAGCCCGATATAGCCTGCGCCGATGATGACAATATTGCGGCCTTCAATCATTTGCGGCTGGATACGCTCAACATCTGACAGGCCGCGCAGATCATGTACATTTTCAAGGTTTGCGCCTTCCAGCGGCAGGCTGCGCGGGCGCGAGCCTGTCGCAATGACCAGCGCGTCATATTCAACATGAGCGCCATGGGCCATTTCAATGGTCTGGTTTTTCCGGTCGATGCGGGTCGCCGGAGTCGACAGGATCAGTTCGACATTGTTGTCTTCATACCAGGCGGCGGGTTTGAAGAAGAGGCGCTCTTCGGCGAACTCTCCCTTCATATAGGCCTTGGAAAGCGGTGGGCGCTGATAGGGCAGGGATGGCTCATCCCCAATCAGGGTAATGGCGCCTTCATAGCCGCCCATGCGAAGCGACTGGATGGCCTGCGCTCCCGCCTGGCCCCCACCAAGAATAACGATCTTCTTTGCGTCCGAAAGGTCCAAGCCTTCCCTCCCCATTATTTGACGCCATAATTCGTGACGCTGGCGTCATTTTTTGCTTTTGTACGCCACTCTGCCTGCTGCGGCAAGACATGTCATCAAGCCATATGCCGCAGACACAACAGGAAAGGATGGCGTTTCCCCGCGCTGTTTTATATGGCTCGCTGTATGGAGAAAACCTTTCATCTTCCCTCTGACGAGAAAACCCGTGACTTTGGGGCAGCCATTGCGACAATTTTGCAGGCTGGAGACGTACTGGCCCTGCATGGTGGGTTGGGAGCTGGCAAGACGACGATGACGCGTGGTCTGATCCAGTCTCTGCTGGGGGAGAATGAAGACGTCCCCAGCCCGACCTATACGCTGGTCCAGATTTACGACACGGATGCCTTCCCGATCTGGCATTTTGACCTCTATCGCCTGGAAAGCCCGGAAGACCTGTACGAGCTGGGCTGGGATGAGACTGACCAGGGTGTTGCCATTCTGGAGTGGCCGGACAAGGCGGGCGACCAGCTGCCCGCCTGGCGTCTGGATGTCCATCTTGAGTTTGATGGCGATCAGCGGATTGTAAGGCTGGTGCCATATGGCGAAGACTGGCAAACACGGCTTGATGACTTCCGATTCTAGCGAACGCGAACGGCAGATAGAATCCTTCCTGGCGAAGCAGGGCTGGGATGGTGCGCAATTGCACCCGCTGGATCAGGACGCCTCTACCCGTCGCTACATTCGCCTGACACGTCCGGACGGCGTGAAAGCCATGCTGATGGATGCCCCGCGTATCGAAGCGGATCCGTGCCCACCATATGCAAGCGATCAGGAGCGTAATCGGATGGGCTGGAACGCGCAGACGCGGCTCGCAGCCTCGCGGGTCGATGCCTTCGTTCTGATTGCGCAGCATTTGCGATCCCTCGGCTTTGCGGCGCCGGAGATTTACGCGCACGACACTGAACTGGGCTTTGCCCTGATCGAGGATTTTGGAGAGCGCAAGGAGATCGCCCGCCAGATCGAAGCGGGCCGTGTGGCAGAGCAGGACGCCTATCTTGCCGCCGTGGATGTGCTGGTGGCCCTGCATCAGCATCCCGTGCCGGATGTGCTGAGCCGTGAGGGCGAACGCTGGCCCATTCTGGAATTTGACCGTCTGGCCCTCGCCACCAATGCGGACCTGTATGCAGACTGGCTGCCTGCAGAAGCCGGGCAGGACAAGCTGTCTGGTGAGATGCGCCAGCGTTGGGAAGCCGAACGCGATGCGCTGATTAATCAGGCCATGGCCTTTCCGCGCACGCTTACGCTGCGGGATTTCCATGCCGAGAATTTGCTGTGGCTGGGCGATGGCAGGATCGGCCTGCTGGACTTTCAGGATGCGGTGAAGGGTTGGGACGCCTGGGATATGGCCATGCTGACGCAGGATGCGCGGCGAGATGTTTCGCCGGACGTCGCAGAGGCCGCCATCAGGCGCTATCTCGACGGCACGGGGAAAGACCGCGCGGCCTTTGAAGAGCGCCTCGCTGTGATTGGCGCGCTGAATGCCCTGCGTATTGCGGGGGTCTTTTCCCGCCTTCAGCATCAAGATGGCAAGCCGCGCTATGGCAAATTTCAGCAGAGGCAGCTGAACGTGCTGGCGAAAAACCTTCAGCACCCGGCGCTTCAGTCGATGGCCGCCCTTGTGCGCGAGGCGACACCTTTGGTATTCACGGGGCTGAGATGAGCATTTCTGTACCGCACACCGCCATGGTTCTGGCCGCAGGGCTTGGCACGCGGATGAGGCCGCTGACGGACACTATGCCGAAGCCGCTGATCGAGGTGAATGGCAAGGC
>Ga0070727_10001091_pt1 | contig 30076 bp, 30 predicted proteins | sample tdAd472_FD_66722 | JGI IMG/M metagenome (GOLD analysis project Ga0070727, IMG submission 66722) | Marine sediment microbial communities from the Atlantic coast under amendment with organic carbon and nitrate - tdAd47.2 | ecosystem: Environmental > Aquatic > Marine > Coastal > Sediment | place...
TGTCCCCCGCAGCCCTGAGTGTCGACGTAGCCTGCGGTATGCTCAAAGTGCCTTAGCGCCGATATCGGGCGTTGTCCCCGGGTGTTTTTGTCCCCGGTTGTTAACATTTATGTTTCATCTAGATGTTATTGACTTCGACGTTCCGTCTTCCTGATAATCAGTCCGCCAGCCCTTTCCTGAGAGACGATTGGGGGCTGGCCTTATGGATAGTGCGTGACCGCCTAGGGAGTCTTGTTCGATGAATCTAAGCACTAAGTTAGATGACGCCAGCTTGAATAGTGGCAACCCAGCGGCTGTCTCGGCCCAGAATTCGATTCGTATGCTTGCCGGCCTAAATCACCCGGCGCTGCATGTTGGCTCTGAAATGGAGTTTCCTCGAAACATGGGGTTACATGAGGTATTCGAAAGGACAGTACTGGAGAGTCCTTCCCGCATCGCCGTGGTGTTCGACCGACAACGGATCACGTATGACCAATTGAATCGCTGGGCAAATCAGCTAGCACACCGGCTCTTGCAGCAAGGCGTTGGTCCCGGTTCGGTAATTGTCTCTATACCGAGCGCTCAATCGAGATGATCACCGGAATATTCGGAATCCTCAAGGCGGGCGCAACTTATCTGCCACTCGATCCTAAACCCCGACAGCAGAATCGCGCGGGCAATCACTTCGGGGAAACCGGAGTGGATTCTTGTCAACAAGGACGTCGGGAGGTGGCCGGCCAGTGTCCATACTTGCCGAATTCTTGACCTCCGAGTGGGCTCGATTTACAGCAACAACGACAGCAATCCGCGCGTCACAATCGACCCGGGAAGATCGCCGTTTTATGTGATTTTCACCAGCGGTACGACCGGGACGCCCAAAGGCGTGATGCTGACCCACACCAACATGCTGAACCTCGTTCATTACAACTGGCGGGATGGAGGCATGGATTTCCGGAAGTCCGTTCTCCAGTGGGCCCCCACCGGGTTCGACGCATCCGCGAATGAGATATTTAGCTGTCTTTTGGCTGGTGGAAAGCTGGTCTTGATCGACGCCAGAAAGAGATTGATATTCAAAGAATTCTTCGATGTCGTGAGGGGCGAGAATGTCAAGACACTGCTTCTCTCGGCGTTGTACTTGCGGAAGATGTTTTCCCTGCCAGAACGTTTAGAACTCATTCCGGATTGTGCCAAGGACTGGCAGTCAACGGGGCAGAGGTTGGTCCTGAATGGTCTGATGCGAGAGTACTTTGTCGGCGATCGGCGACTCTTCAACGAATATGGTCGAATGTCCCCCGAGTCCTCAGGTGCTCAGCGGGCGGTATTTTGGCGAATGGAAAGAAGATGACCCGGGATTTGAGCGACTGAGTTCCTGGATACAGGATCAAGAGCTATCTTCAGTTTAGGGTAACGACCAGGATCTGGCTGTAATGTCTATCCCACCAATTGCAGCGGACACGACTGTGCTCCAGACGGTTTCGTCTTACGTCGAACCGGTAGACGGCGTGATCGCTCCACGAGCGGCTCAAGCGTTCGAATCGATAGCTACCGCATTCTGTAGCGGCGCTGTCTTGCATTTGCCGCTCTAGGATTCGGACCCATGTGAAAGCCCCCGTCTACTCGAGTTGTGGCGTGAGGATTCATGCGTCAACCAGGTAACGGGCAGCGATCTGAATGAGGAAGGGTACGCGTTTGTCGCGGAGCGAATTGCGCCGGTTTTCCGTTCGTTCGTTGAGGGCGACGCGGTCGATTTCGCTCGCTGGGTCGCATTTCAGTTCAGTGACCGAATTGCTTCGGAGGTCACGGGCCGCGCGGACGCTTTGGTGCTCCCAAGAGTATCGAGGGTTGCATCGAGCCTCTTGGCTGACGGAGGAATGCCCATGCTCCGGCGCGAGCTTGGCGACCTGATGAGGCAGCGAATGGTTCCGCGCCCGCCGGTCTTTGATCGAATGATCGGAGGCCGGGATATCCCATCCTTTGTGCACCTCGCACTCTGCTACGGCCTCAGCCTTAGTGTGAGGGGTTTGGCTGTTTCGAGGATCAGCGGTACTCCTATCTATAAGCATGCGTGGGTTAGAGCTCCCTCATTGCGATTCCAACTTGAGAGTCTAACCGCCGCTCGGAAGTCGGTTGAGCCCCCGAAGTGGTTTCCTTGGGGGCGAATCTTGGTGAAGGCCTTCGACCCCGCACAGCCTGCAGTCCGGCGAGATAAATACTTTGCGTCTGATGTGCTGCGCAGTCTGCGTTTACGAGCGTCAACAGTCATGGGGGACGACTTTAGCTCCCGGCTCTTGACAACGGGAACGAGGACAGATACTCGTAGCCCGACTGACGCCGAAGTTGTTGTTCTGGATATATTGCGCGATGTCGGGGTCTGGCCAAGGTATGCTGACACAACTCGCCCCGAGCAGCTCGCCGCCGGGCTGCGAGCTCTGGTCAAGGCGGCCAGCCCGGCGCTTGCTGCGCCAATGGAGCTCATATCGGGACAGCTGCAGAATCGTTGGGTGAGAGGTGTGGAGCTTGACTTTAGGCTCAGGTTTAGGCGCGATGCCTTGTGGGATGTATTCGACAGCACTGGAGTATCCGAAGCATTGAAATCCTACAATAATCGCTTCCTAGAAGGAGATCCCGTCTAGAAATGGCGGCGATGTCGGCCCGGCAGGCTCACCAATTTGAGGGTAGCAGGGTCCTGGGCCGCCTCTGACGTCCGATGCGGTGGCGGGCAAACGGCCGTTCCGAGCGTTCACCTTCTCCCCTGCTTCTCTTCCTCGCGTACCACAGCTTACGTCTGCGAGGGCTCCACGGCTTCATCCTGGTTGTCGAGGTGGCTTGCGGTGCGTTCAGAGCGCGTTAGCGCCTACGTTGGCGGTTGTCCCGGTTGTCCCGCTGCCAGCACTACTGGGCATACGGGGCAGTGTGAGAAGACGTCGACCGGGAGGTCGACGTGGGGTGCCGGAGGAGCGCGCCACACGGTTGTCTTGGGGGGCTTATGGGGCGCGGCATTCAAAGTTGGCGGCCTTGTTGACGTCGCCCTCGCCGCGGTAGTGGGCGCGTTGTGGGTGGACGCAGAGGGGGCGGGTCATGGTGGTTTGGCCGTCTTCGATTCGTGCGGCGGTGAGTGTTTCTGGAGCTTGGTCCTTCTCGACCCAGTTCTCGATGGCGGAGAGCCAATCGACGCGGCTGGGGCCGGGGCCTCCGCTGCAATGGAGGACGCCGGGGAGGAGGAAGAGGCGTAAGGTTTCGTCGATGGCGGGGTCGGCGGAGCGGGCGGCCTCGTAGTAGTCAACGGAGGCCAACGCGGTGAGGGCGGGGTCGGCCCAGCCGTGCCAGAGGATGAGTTTGCCGCCGGCGGCTTTGAATCCGGTGAGATTGGGGTCGACGGCGTCGGCGACGGAGCGAAGACGTGCGGCGTCCTGCTCGAAAGTCGTGAAATCGTAGGCGGTATAGTCCCAGTCGGGGTCCTCGAAGACGAGGTGTTTGAAGGCTTGAGTGCCGAACGCAAACTGTAGGCTGGGCTCGTTGTAGGAGTTGAGGAGGCTGGCGTTGGGTCCGGTGATCCAGCCGTCCCAGCCGCCGCGTTCGCTTTCGCCCCCGAGGGGGAAGCCGCGGAAGATGGGGCCGTCTTGGTTGCGAGGTCCCTCATAGACGGCGGCGATCGCTTCGCGTTGGGCGACGGTGAGGCAGTGAGCGGCGGGCTCTCCGCCGGGGCACAAGGGGAGCCGGTTGAGGCTGAAGTCGCAGGTGCGGGGATCGTTGAGGATGTTGTCGCTGACGCCGTCGGATGCGTCGCACTGCTCGAGGATGGAGGACTGGAGGAGACGAAGGTTGTCGGGCGTGACGACGGGATGGCGCGGGTCGTCGGGGTCGGGGAAGATGCGCTGCATGTTGTAGGCGAAGGCCGCCATGATGCGCGAGAAGTTGTGAGCCGGTGCGCCGGCGATGATGCCGTTGAAGTCTTGAGGGAAGCGCTGGGCCTCCATGAGGGCTTGGCGTCCGCCGTTCGAGCAGCCAGTGAAGTAGGAATAGTCCGGGCGGTTGCCGTAGAACTGGGCGAGGACGGCCTTGGCGGTGACGGCGGTGCGATGGACGCCGAGGTAGCCGTAGTTGACCAGTCGTTCGACGTGACCGCGCGCCCAGTCGGCTCGGACGCCGGAGGCCCGGTGGCCGGTGTCGGTCATGACGGCGGCGTAGCCTCGCTTGAGGGCGGTTCCGAATCCGCGCGAGCTGTAGCTTCCGGCGAAGCCTCCGCCGCCGGTCATGAGGAGCTTGCCGTTCCAGTCGGTCTTCGGCGGTAGGGCGATGATGAAGCCGATCTCGCTGCCGATGACGCCTTCGGCTTCGCAGTGGGAATCCTCGGCTGTGACCTGGGTGAAGCGGATGTCGGGGAGTTGAATCTTTTGGATCTGGCTGCAGTCTGGGGCGGCGAGGGCGGACTGCGGAGCGAGGGCGGCGGCCAGGAGCAGAGCGGGGAAGAGACGGAGGCTGGCGGGGAGCATCGGCGTCAGGATAGCCCAGTTGACGCGCCCGACATGGCGACGGGTCTCTAGCGGACCCACTTGCCTGCCAGCATGACGCGCTGGACGGTGCGGATGGCGGAGATGTCGGCCAGGGGGTCCTCGGAGAGTAGGACTAGGTCGGCGGCTTTGCCTCTCTCGATTGTGCCCAGCCGTTCCGATGCTCCGAAGAACGGAGCGGCTCGGCCGGTGGCGGTTTGGATGGCCTCCATGGGGGAGAGGCCGGCGTGGACGAGCAGTTCCAGCTCGTGATGATTCGACTCGGGCGTTGGTCCGTGGGAGGAGGCGATGACGGGTACGCCGGCGCGATGGGCGATGGCGGTGAACTCCACCATCTTGGCGAAGCCGGCGAGCTTCTCCGGTGTCGCTTTGTCGTCGCCGGGTTGGACCTCAAACGGGATGAAGGTGGGTGTCAAATACGTTCCGCGTTCAACCATCACATCGAGGAGCGAGCGAACCTTGGGATTGCCATCAAACTTGAGCCGACTCCAGAGCCAATAGCGGCCGTTTTCGCGGAAGGCGTTCTTGTTGCGGACGCCGTTTTCGAACGCGCGTGCATCGTCCTCTTCCGCCAGCGCCGTCCCGAGCGCTGTGATGTGCTCGATGCCGTCGAGACCGGCGCGAATGGCGTCGTCCGCGCGTACAAGTTCGAGATGGGCGACGACCGGGATACCGTGATGGTCGGCTCGTTCGCAGGCGGCGCGGATGAGATCTAGCGGCAGGCGGTAGTAGATCTTGATGGCCGAGGCGCCGCGTTTGACGACTCGATCTACCTCCGCGGCGACCGCGTCAGAAGTCTGGAGATCGACGGCGTTCTTGGGGTGGGCATGCGGTGTCTGGTCGAAATGAGGGCCGGTGAGGAATGCGCGGGGCAGGGAGCGATCGGTGGCTAGCCACTCGTCATAGACGTCGAGAGGTCTGCCTGGGTCGCGGAAGGAGGTGACTCCGCCGTCGAGTAAGGCGTCCATGCGGTTGGGGTTGCCGGTGTGGAAGTGGGCGTCCATGAGCCCGGGGAGGAGATAGAGGCCGGAGGCGTCGATGCGGTCCGCGTCGGGGGGGATCTTGATTTCCGGGCGGGGGGCGACGGCGGTGATGTTGCCGTTTTGGACGAGTACGACGGAGTCGGGGACGGCGGGCGCGCCTGTGCCGTCGATGAGGGTGGCTCCGATGATCGCTGTCTGGCCTTTCGCTGCGACGGGAGGATTGACTTCGGCGAGGCCGCTCCAGTGGGTGGATTGGGCGGTGAGGGCGCCGGCGAACGCAAGGAGGAAAGAGAGGCGCCGAATCATGGGTGGATTATGGCGCTTGCTAAGCGGTTGCGCTACCTGCTTGTCGGCTAGGCCTATTGAATTGGCGGGTCGGACTTTGGCGGGGCGACGAGTCCGGTGCGCTCCCACTTTGCGAGTTGTTCGCGAATTTGGGCGGCGGAATCGGCGTTGGGCGCGAGTGAGAGGTAGGTGCGTAGGTTCTCCGCTGCGGGGCCGTATTCCTCTCGCTCGGCCTGCAGGAGGGCGAGGATTTGGTGTGCCTGTGGGAATGCAGGTGCGAGTCCTTTCTCAATCAAGCTCGAAGCGGATTGCTCGGCGGCCGGGCGATCGCCGAGCTGGAAGGAGGCCAATGCATGGAAGTAGGTGATCTCGCCGCTGGAAGAGTCGAAGCGTAGGTAGGCCTCCGCCCGTTCAGCCGCCCGCGCCCAGTCTTGTTCCTGCATATGGATGCGTACGAGCACGGGATAGGGCTGCGGAAAGGCGGGATCGGACGCGACGGCGTTCTCAAGCGCCAGTTTGGCCCCGGGCAGGTCGCGTTGCTTGAGGCGGACTTCCCCCAGAGCCGCCCAGGCCTCCGCCATGAGCGGGTGCAATTGAACGGCCTTCTCCAGTGCGGCGGCGGCCTTGTCCGGCTTCCCTCGGGGATTGCCGGCCTCTTCGAGCCCCTTGTAGAGGGCGCGCTGGGCCGCCTTGGGGGCTTCCAGGGTGGTGACGCTGGTGGTCAGCCCGTCGTAGCCAGGCTTGGGATAGAGGGTGATGGGGAGTAGGCGAATGCCCTCAGAGGGGTCATTGTGGCTGCGCAGGAGGTCGACTGCATCGGCCTGGTAGCCGTCTAACCTTCCCGTCACGACGCAGCGCCCGAACTCCTCGGCGCCGATGCGGGCTCCGCCCCCGCCGAGAGAAGGGCGCGCCCCGCCGAGGCTGAATGAGTAACGGCCTTTGCGATCGGTAAGAGCCACTTGCCGGCCGCAATAGTAGATCTCTACCGGACGAGAGGGCGTGCCGCCGCCTTCCACGAGAACGTTTCCCCAGACTTGCTTGGAAGGATCTTGCTGGTCCCCGAGCGGGCTCTGCATGTTGATACGGTTTCGCCGATTGGCGGGCGTTTCATTCTGGCCCCAGCAGAGGCTCGTGCTGGTTGCAAGCCCTACAAGAAACATCCATGCAGCCGTGCATCGCACGGGCCTCAGACTAGCATGAGCTCCTTTGCCAGGGATTCGGTGAACTGATCGCTCGCGCGAAGAGCGCCCCCGTTGAATTCTCTTGTTGCGGAGGCGGTTTCTGGTGTTACTCTAGCCGCGCCGCCCGAATGTTACGGAGGTTTCATCAGTGGAGATTGTCGAGCTGACCGCGGACCGGTTTGAGCCGGAACACCGTCACCAATTCGAGGCCGTGTCGCCGTCAGGGCCGCACGTTGTGATCCAGGGCAGTATTCGGACCTTCCCCTCAGGGCCGCCGCCGAACGGGGCGCTGCGAGGGAACGAAGACGACGATGAGGAGAACGAATTCGACGTTCGGATCCTGGTGGGGCCATTTTGGAAGGACGTTCAATCCGTGGTTCCAAAGGTGACGATCGATGGGTTCGTCAGCTTTAATCCAGACGAAGATGATGCGCTCAAGTGGGAGATCCGCGAGCTGGAATGGGACACGATCGGCGAATTGGGAGCGAGCAACGACGAGTTGCGGATTCGACTCAAATTCCGCGTCATTGTCCGGGGCGAGCATTCGTGGATCACTCGGCTTGGCTACCACGTCATGGCACGCGGGCGGAGGTTGGGCGACGGCGGGCTGAATACGCCGGGGCCGGTCAAGACGCAAGGTTGAGGAGATTGGTGAGCGGGGACGGTCTCGTTGGCTACAGGCCCTGCAAGACACGGTTGGCCTAGGCGAAGTTGTAACAAGATCCACTGGCTCGCCGTGAGCGCGCGGTTCGCTTCCGGCTGGTCAGGCGGGGGTTCGTGGGTGTTGAACCGCGGGATAACAGGCGCGGGCCACTTTGCCTCGAAGTTTTTAATTCGCTAGGCTAGCCGAATGTCTCTACGAATTAATTCAACCGCTCCGGACTTCACGGCGACTACCACCCAGGGCGAAATCCAGTTTCACGATTGGATTGGCGACGGCTGGGCCATCCTGTTTTCGCACCCGAAGGACTTCACGCCTGTTTGTACGACTGAGCTGGGTTACATGGCCGGACTCAACGATGAATTTGCGAAGCGTAACTGCAAAGTACTGGGATTGAGCGTGGATCCGGTGGACAATCACGCCAAGTGGGCTGGAGAGATCGAGGAGACGCAGGGCCATCGGGTGACGTACCCGATGATCGGCGATCCGGAATTGAAGGTTGCGAAGCTCTACGACATGCTTCCGGAGGATGCAGGAGACACGTCGGAAGGGCGGACCGCGGCGACGAACGCAACGGTACGGACGGTCTTTGTGATCGGTCCGGACAAGAAGATCAAGCTGATGATGATCTATCCGATGAGCACGGGAAGGAATTTCGACGAGATTCTGCGGGCGCTGGATTCGATGCAGTTGACGGCGAAGCATCAGGTGGCGACGCCGGTGAATTGGAAGGACGGCGAGGACGTCATTATTCTGCCCTCCGTATCGAATGATGCAGCGCGCGAGCGGTATCCGGACGGCTGGAAGGAGCCGAAGCCCTACCTGCGGATTGTGCCGCAACCGAAGTAGGGAACGGGCAAGCTTTCACAATTGGAAGGGCCCACGCCTGACAGTGTGGGCCCTTCTTGATTGTAGGGATGGAAAGAGGGGCCGTTTTCTTCGACGCCAACGTGCTGACGGCCACGACGACGGCCGGGCGCCTGCACCGCAATTCGAGCGTTGCCCGCAGCGTAGGTCTATTTTGAGCGGAAGTTCTCGTATTGCATGTCGATGCCGAAGTCTTTGGTCTTCAGCGCCGCAATGACTTGTTGAAGGTCGTCGCGCTTGGGGCCGGTGACGCGGACCTGATCGCCCTGGATGGAAGCTTGCACTTTCTTGAGCTTCAAGTCCTTGACGTGCTTGACGATCTCGCGCGCTTTCTCAATCGGGATGCCCTGTTGCAGTGTCGCCTCCTGCGTGACCGTACCGCCTGAGGCGGGCTGCATCTTGCCGTACTCCAGCGCCTTGATGGGCACCTTGCGGCGGGTCATCTTTTCGTGCAGCACGTCCACGACTTGCTTGAGCGTGAATTCGTCTTGCGTGCGGATCGTGATTTTCGGGGTCGCCTCGTCGAGTTCAAACTCGGAGTTGGTCGTCTTGAGGTCGTAGCGGGTTTGGAGCTCCTTGTTGGCTTGCGCGACGGCGTTATTCACCTCGGGCATTTCCACTTGGGAGACGATGTCGAAAGAGTTCTGCGGCATTGCTGGTAGGAAAAAGAAACAACTATTCTTCGGAGGCCTCAAGGCGCTCGACGACGCGGTCGGTCAGCGTGTCGATCAGCGTCGGGATCGAGGCGTTCAAGACTTCGGCGACCGCTGTACGAACGGCTTCGCGGCGGAGAGCCTCGGATTCGGCGGGCGATAGAGCTTCACGGACGAGGTCGGCAAAGGGATCGTCTCCGGCGAAGGCTTTCGGCTGGTCGTCGGACTCTTGGGAGGGCGCGGGATCCTCGGAAGCCTGTGGCTCGGCAGCCTCCGCCGCTTTCTCCTCGGGCTCCATCTCCGCCAGGGCGGCCATGGTCTGGGCGGCGGCCTCGCGCGTCTCGGCGACTTCTTGAGGAGACATGGGGGCCTCGGACCCGCCGGCGGTCAAGCCGGATCGAATCTCGTCCAAGTCCGGCGGGGGTTCGGCCGGGGTTTGAGGTTCTTCTTCGGCGTGGTCGGCTGCGACGTCGGGAGCTTCATCAGGCTCCTCGACCGGCGGCTCGGGCTTTCCGATGAGAGAGTTGACGGTATCGATCAGCGTGAAGGCGTCCAGCGGCTTGTGGAGCACGCCGTCCGACCCGCATTCCGAAGCCTGCTCGGAGTCAAACGGTTCGAGCGGGCCCGCCAGCAAGATGACTTTGATGGACTTGAGTTCGCCATCTTGTTTGACGTGGCCGCTGATCTCGTATCCGCTTGGCCCGGGCATGCGCGTGTCGACCAGGATCAGCTGGGGGCGATTCTCCTTCAGGTAGTCCATCGCCTCGTCTCCAGTAGAGACGGTGACGACGTCGTGGCCCTCTTGGCTGAGAATTTGACGCCCCATTCGGTGGGCGTGAGGGTTATCGTCTGCGATCAGAATCAGACCCATAGAGCGTTACCAAATCGAATCTCGCCGGGGCGCGAACGTCCCTAGTGTAGCGCTATCGGCTTGAGCGAGCGGCGGTTGCGTAAACGGTTATGGCTGCGGGGTTTCGTCTTCGCTCTGAGGCTGACCCAGACGGGCGTCGGGTTCAGTATCGAGCGCGCTAGGCCCTGAGATCGGTTGCACGCTCACGTCGGCGCTCGGCGCGCCCGCCGTGCCGGCGCTGGGGCGGATGCCCGGAGGCGTCGCCGGCATCATGGATGTCATCGCCGGTTGGCCTGTTTTGGCCGCCATGCGGAGGTCCGGGGCGGTCCCGAAGATGGTCAGCGCCTTCTTCATGGGGCCTTTGCGAGATTCGTTGGCCAGATTGTATTCCTGAATTCTCTGGCTCTCTGCGTTGACGGTCGGAATCTCTGCTCCAAGCTCGCCCAGACGCGCACGTGCATCGTCGGAATACGGGCTCAGAGGATAGTCTCGGACGAGCCTCTGGTAGGCGGTTACCGACTGGGGTTGGTACTGCTCGCCCATCTTCTCGTAGGTGGAGCCGAGGGTCCAAAGAGCTTCGTCGTTGTTGGAAAACAGCGGGTAGTGGTCGGAAACAGTCTGCAAGCGATTGACGCCCGACCGGTAGCTGCCCTTCTCGGTATAGAACATTCCAACGCGGTACTCAGCTTCAGCCAGTACTTCCTGCACCTCCCGGAGGCGTTGACGGGTCTCTTCCGCGAAGACGGAATTGGGCCATTGCAGCAAGACTTTGCGGCACTCTTGATCGGCGCGCAGGGCGTGCGTGTTGTCGCGATCCGGCTTGACCATCTGTTCGTAGTGGATGTCGCAGATCTTGAGCTGCGATTCAGCCGCCTCCTCCATGGTCGGGAAGAAGGTGATGAAATCCTGATACTCCGCCTCGGCCTGGGCTAATGCATGCGAGGTTCCCTCGCGATACCAGCTGTCGGCGATGGCCAGCTTGGATTTGGCCAGATATTCCGAATCCGGGTAGGTATTGATGAGCGTCTGCAGGGTGAGGCGAGCCAGCTCATAGCGATGCCGCTCGATGTCTTCGACGGACTTGTCGAAGAGGATCTTGTCGGGCTGCTGCGAGTTGTTGGCGATGGGGTTGTCGTAGGCCTTGCGGCAACCGGACAACATTGCGGCCAGGGCCGCGACAACGACGAGGGTCTTGCGAGTGCTCATGGACTAGCCTTTCATTCTAAAGAATCTACGCGCGGATTCAAGCGTCGGCAGAGAGTGTTACGCCAGACGCGTCGCTCCTTGGGCGATCCGCTGCTCTAAACCCATTACGGCTTGGGCGGCGTCAGGGGTTCGGAATACGCTCGATCCGGCGACCAGCCAGTCCGTTCCGGCGGCGGCCAACTCAGCGACATTGTCTTCTCCGACGCCGCCGTCGACTTCGATGCGGAAGTTGAGGCCGCGCTCGGAGCGGAGTCGGGCTAGCGCTCGGATCTTGTCGTAGGCCAGCGGCAGAAACTTCTGTCCCCCGAAGCCCGGGTTGACGCTCATCACGAGGACGAGGTCGACGAGATCGAGGACGTTCGTCAGCGTCTCGACGGGCGTGGCGGGGTTGAGCGCAACGCCGACTTCCGCGCCGACATCGTGAATGCCTTGCAGAGACCGGTGCAGGTGCGGGCAGGCCTCTTGGTGAACCGTAATGAGTTGCGCGCCGGCTTTCGCGAAATCGGCGACGTACTGATCGGGCTCGACGATCATGAGATGGCAGTCGAGAAACAGCTTCGTGGATTTGCGGATCGACTCGATCACCGGCGGGCCGAGGGAGATGTTCGGGACGAACCGACCGTCCATGACGTCGAGATGCAGGAGTTCCACTCCCGCCGACTCGACAGCTGCGATCTCCTCGCCGAGCCGTGCGAAGTCGGCGGCGAGAATCGACGGTGCTATCTGAGCCATGACATCTCCAGTGTAGCTAGCCGGGGTCTGCGAGCAGCGCGAGGAGCTGCTCTTCGGTGAGGACGGCAATCTCCAATCGTTCGGCCTTTTCAAGCTTGGACCCGGCCTTCTCCCCGGCAACCAGGTAGTCAGTCTTCTTGCTGACGGAGCCGGAGACCTTGCCTCCCGCCGCTTGAATCTTGTCCTTGGCCTCATCCCGGGTGAGGTTGGGGAGGGTGCCGGTGATGACGAAGGTCTTTGCGGCGAGGCCCGCACCGGGTTCGGGCTTGGGCTTGGGCTCTTGGGAGAACTGGAGGCCGGCTGCTTGGAGGGCGGCGACGAGTTCTTGGTTGCGGGGCGCGGCGAAGAAGTCTTGGATGGTCTCGGCGATCCGGGGCCCGATCTCTTCGGTGGCCTCGAGCTGTTCGCGATCGGCGTCCCGCAGAGCTTGGATGGAGTTGAACTCGTCGGCGAGGATTTGGGCGATCCGCTCGCCGACGTGGCGGATTCCAAGGGCGTAGAGGACGCGCGGGAATGGCGTTTGCTTCGAGGACTCGAGGGACTCGACGATGTTGGCCGCGGACTTCTCCGCCATGCGTTCGAGGTCGGCAAGCTGTTCCGCGCTGAGTTGGTAGAGGTCGGCGAGACTCTTGACGTGGCCGCCGTCGACGAGCTGCTCGATCAGCGACTCGCCCATGCCGTCGATGTTCATCGCGCGGCGGGCGGCGAAGTGCTCGAGTGATTGCTTGAGCCGGGCTTCGCAGTTGACGTTGACGCAGCGTCGGATCGCCTCGTCGTCTTCACGCACGAGCTCGGTCTCGCAGACCGGGCAATGGGCGAGTGGAACGAACGGGATGCGCTCGGCGCCTTGGCTGACGACCCGGACGACTTTGGGAATCACGTCGCCTGCCCGTTCGATGAGTACGGTATCGCCGGCTGCGACTCCGAGGCGCTCGATCTCGTCCTCGTTGTGCAGCGTGGCGCGGGAGACGGTGACGCCGCCGACCTGCACCGGCCGCAGATACGCGCTGGGGGTGATCGCCCCAGTGCGTCCGACTTGGACTTCGATGCTCTCGACGACGGTCTCTGCTTGCTGCGCTTCAAGCTTGACGGCGATGGCCCAGCGCGGCGCTCGGGAGGTGTAGCCGAGGCGGTCTTGCAGCGGAACGGAATTGACCTTCAGAACGAGTCCGTCAATCTCATAGGGCAGGGAATCGCGGTGGGCGAACCAGCGCTCGGTATAGGCCAGAGCCGGGTCGACCCCATGGAACAATTCACGGTTCGGATTGACCTTGAAGCCCATCGCGGCCAGCGCTTCGAGCGCTCCCCAGTGAGTCGGCAACGGCGGTTTGCCGTCCACCAGAAGCATGTAGGCGAAGAACTCGAGCCGACGGGATGCCGTGACTTTGGAATCGAGCATTCGCAGGGAGCCGGCGGCGGCGTTGCGGGGATTCGCAAAAGTCTTCAAGTCGGCGGCCTGTTGTTCTGCGTTCATGCGATGGAAGGCTTTGAGCGGCATGACGACTTCGCCGCGGACTTCAAAGTTCTCGCCGACGCCGGCGACCCGGTGGTCGATCGCTAGGGGGAGGGAGCGCACGGTGCGGGCGTTGGGCGTGACGATCTCTCCGGTTGTTCCGTCGCCGCGGGTGAGGGCGAGCGTCATGGCGCCGGCTTGAAAGCGAGCGGACAGCGAGACGCCGTCCAGCTTGAGCTCGCCTACATATTCGAGTTCGTCGAGACCGACGAGTTCACGAGCGCGACGATCAAACTCACGCAGTTCCTCGGCGTCGAAGGCGTTGTCGAGGCTCATCATGCGCGAGCTGTGCGCGGCCTTTTGGAAGCCCTCGCGCGGCGAGCCTCCGATGCGCTGGGTGGGTGAATCGTCGGTTTGAAGTTCCGGGTGCTCCTGCTCCAGCTCCTGAAGGCGGCGCATCAGCTTGTCGTACTCGGCGTCGGAGATCTCCGGCTGATCGAGAACGTAGTAGAGATGCTCGTGCTTACGGAGCTGGGCGCGAAGATGTTCTGTCTCTTTTTGCGGCGTCATTGTGAAACAAGGACTGCGATCGTGCGTTCTAGCATAGAGGCTTGCGCTCAAAGTTCCAGCGCGCGGCGATTCTCTATAATCCCGCGGCGGGCGGAGGATTGCAGCATGCGGTTCGGCGCGTCGAGCAGGCGGCGGAGGCGCTGCGTCGTCATGTGCCGGTGGTGGATCTGTTCCCAACGGCTCCGGATCGCCGAGCGGACGTCCTTGCGGCGGAGGCCGCCGCGGGGGGCTACGACCTGATTGCGCCTTGCGGCGGCGACGGCACGATCAACGAGGCGGTCAACGGAATTGCGGGCTCGTCGGCGAACCTGTTGCCGCTGCCCGCTGGGACGGCGAACGTTTTGGCGTGGGAGACCGGGCTCCCGGTCGATCCGGTGAAGGCGGCGGAGGCATTGCCGTCGCTTGTCGCGTGCGACGTGGAGTTGGGGGTGGTTGAGTTTCCGAAGGAAGCGCGCGAGCGGTACTTCATCTTGATGGCCGGCGCCGGGGTGGATGCGGAGGTCGTCTATCGGCTGAACTCCGACCTGAAGAAGCGAGTGGGCATCGTGGCCTATTTCGCGAGTGGATTTGCTCAACTGTTCCGGCGATTCAATCGGCTGCATCTTCGGGTGGGAGACGAGGCGCTGACGGGGACATTGGTTGTCGCCTCGAAGAGTCGGCTCTACGGCGGCAGGCTCGTGTTGACGCGGAATTCGCATCTGCTGGCGGACGAACTGGACGTCGCCTGTTTTCCATCGAGTTCGCCGGTGGTCTACGTTGGCTATATGGCGGCGGTGTTGACGCGAACGATTCAGTGGTTTCGCGGCGTGACGTGGCGACGGTCACGGCAGGTGGAGTTGCATGCGTCCGAGGATCGGGAGATCTACGTGCAAGTGGACGGCGAGTTGGCGGGGCGATTGCCGGCGACGCTGCGCATGAGCGGAATGCGAGTGAACGTCATGCTGCCGCAAGCCTACGCGGCGGACTATCCGGAGCGGATGATCGAGGCGGGGGCGTCGGCTGACTGATGGATAACTTGACCCATTCGCTGGTGGGGGCATTGATGGCCAAGGCCGGGCTCGGCCGCGCGGTGCAGGCGCCGCACACGACGTTGCTCTGCGTTGTGGCGGCCAATGCGCCGGACCTCGACATCGTCACGGGCCTGGTGAGTCCAGCGCTCTACTTGACTTACCACCGGCACTTGACGCACTCGCTGTTTGCGATTCCCGCCATGGCGGCGGTGTCCGTTGTGCTGGCGCGATGGCTCTATGCGGGTTGGCTGCGTGTACGGGGGAGGCCGCGCATGGGTGCGGCGTCGTTTGGAGCCGAGTGGCTGGCGGCCGTCCTGGTCGGTGCGACGCATCCGTTGCTGGATTGGACGAACACCTACGGTACTCGACACTGGTTGCCGTTCTCCGATGCTTGGAGCTACGGGGATTTGCTGTTCATCATCGATCTCGTGGTCTGGGCGGTGCTGCTCGCGTCGACGGCGGCGGCTTGGCGGCTGCCTCGGTGGGCGGGGCGGATTTCGGTTGTCGGTCTGCTTGCTCTCGTGAGCTACATTGCTTCCAACGAGGTCTGGCGGGTGCGCGCATTGGCGTTCGCGGAGTCCCGCGTCTATGACGGCGCCAGGGCGGTGGAGGTGGGGGCGTTTCCCGCGCCGGGCGGGCCACTAGATTGGATCGCCTATGCGCGGACCGAGGAGGCGCAGTATCTTACGCCAGTCCAGGCCTGGTCGCTCGCTCAGAACGGGAAGCAAGTGCGTCTGGGTTCCCCCGGCGAGCCGGCCGCTGTTGAGGCTGCAAAGGCGAGCGATCTGGGCCAGGCCTATGAAGAGTTGGCTCGTTATCCGATTCAGCGGGTGGTGCGGGAGGGGGATCGCACTGCGGTGACGTTGGCGGACGTGCGGTTTTATCGAGGAGAGCGCGCGGTGTTTTCTTGTTTGATCACGCTGGATGACGCGATGCGGGTGGTTTCCGAGGAGTTTGGGTTCTAGGGTTCTCAGAGCGTCACAACGCGAAGCTTGGACCGTCCCGTCAGACCCCGGCCTTCACCCGTTGCGTCGACCAGCGGTTCACGACCCAGAACAGAATTACGAGGGCGACGCCGATGCCGACGGCGCCCCAGACGTTCTCCTTGATAAAAGTCGTGGTCTCTTCGCCGTAGAGGCGAGCGACATAGGCCTCGCCGAAATAGCGGATGCCGCGTCCGAAGACGGTGGCGGCGCAGAACCGTCCCAACGGCATCTGGAAGACTCCGGCTGCGATGACGAAGATCTTGGTGGGCAGCGGGAGCGGGATCATCATCGGCGGGATGAGCGCCAGCGCGCCCCACTCATCGGTGCGTTGCTCGAGTTTGGCCATTCCCTCCGGCTTGACTCTCTTGGCGAGCGCTGCCCGGCCCCCCTTTCTCGCGATCGAGTAGAGGACGAGCGAGCCTGCCAGCGATCCGATTACCGCCGCCGTGGCGGCCAACCAGGCGCTCTCCGGCGCGGCGATGACAGTGGTAATCAGCAGAGCGTCCACGCCCTGTGGCAGAGGGATGAAGGCGGAGTCGCCGAGGGCGACCAAGAACAGTCCGAGAGGACCGAGAGTGGCCGCGCTCTGGACAAGCCAGAGTCCGAGGTTCTTCATGAGAGGTGCTTATTCCGTCTTGTCGGCGGCGTAGCAAAGGTCGTTGAGTCGACACTCGCTGCATTTGGGCTTGCGTGCGACGCAGACCCTTCTTCCATGGTGGATGATCTGGTGCGAGAAAAGCACCCAGCGCTTCTTGGGCAGGATCTTGATGAGGTCTTGTTCGATCTTCTTGGGATCGTCGTTCTTCGTCAGGCCGAGGCGGTTGCAGATGCGTCGCACGTGCGTGTCGACGACGACTCCGGTCGCTTTGCCGTACCAGACGCCGAGGACCACGTTGGATGTCTTGCGGGCGGCTCCGGGAAGCGTCAGCATCTCGTCCATCGTCTCGGGAACCTTGCCGTCGAAGCGCTCGACGATGCCTTTGGCCGCACCGATCAGAGACTTGGCCTTGTTGCGGAAGAAGCCGGTCGTTTTGACCAGCTCCTCGACCTCTTCTTGAGTCGCCTTGGCCATGTCGTAGGGCGTCGGGAACGCTTCAAACAGCGCGGGCGTGACCATGTTCACGCGAGCATCGGTGCACTGGGCGGAGAGAATGGTGGCTGCCAGAAGTTCCCAGGCGGAGGAGTGATTGAGTTCGCACTCCACGTCGGCATAGTCCATGTTGAGGCGACGTAGGATGAGGCTCAGGCGCTTGGCGCGCTCCTCGGCGTTTTTGGGTTTCTTGACGGCCACGTCTTCCGATCCTAGCGCGCATCGCGCACAGGGAGAACTGCAAGCTAATAGACGGTGAAGCAGAAGACCGTATCGGCGCCTCGCGGCGTGAGGCAGTACTCGCCGTCGGGGAGGCCGTCGTTCACGCGCAACTGGACGACTCCGTCCTCCTCGTGGTCGAGGACCGACATGCGATAGGGTTCGACGAGAATCTTCTTCTTCTTGCGGAGGAAGATTTCCCTGCGGTCGCCGACCGGTTCGAAGCGATAGAGTTCGAGGTCGCGCGGCTCGATCTTATCGATGCGCAATAGAAACTGAGGGCTGGCGAAGGGGGTGCGGACACTAGAGGTGGCTCCGGAGACGGCGTAGCGGCCCTCCTTCTCCGTGGACTCGTCCACGGCCGTGCCCGGCTCGGTTTCAATCATCTGCGAGCCGTGTAGGAGGTAAGGAGTATCCGCCTTTTCTGGAATCGCGGAGTCGGCAGCCGCTAGCGTGAGCGGCAGTGTGAAGGCGAGCAGGGCGAGCGACCAGCGCATGGGCTTCATTTTACCCTGCCGTACACCATGACTCGGCGTCCGCCGATTTCCTACAATGGAGGTTCTCGTCATGTTGAAGCACATCGCCCTCGCCCTTCTTCTTTTCGCGCCGCTCTCGGCCGAAGTTCTCGAAACGGCTCCCACCGATCCGGTCGCTCGCGGAAAGTACCTCGCGAACGGCGTCGCGATGTGCGTGCAGTGCCACTCGCCGCATAACCGTCAGGGGGACTTGCTGCAGTCGCAACTGTTCACTGGACAGGCGATGCCTTTCGAGGCGCCCTATCCCGATGGTCCGAAGTGGGCGTACCGCGCTCCGGCGCTCAAGCGCCTGCCGGGCTGGTCGAACGACGATCTGGTCCATCTGTTGACTACGGGACGGCGCGTGACCGGCAAGAAACCCGCGTCGCCGATGCCTCAGTTCCGCATGTCGCGATCGGATGCGGAAGCGATTGCCCTGTATCTTCGTTCGCTCTAATCGTCGGCTAGACTGAGAGCCATGCAGACCCTCCGAGATCAAGCCGCCCGCCGCGCCTGGACTCAGGTCCAGGGAAAAGTCGCCCAAGCGCAGAACCCGACGGAGAACACGCCGTCGATGGGGGAAGTCTTCCGCCAGGGATTCTTGCACGGCAGCCTATTGCAGCTTGCAGTGTGCGCTCCAGGGCGGAATGCTTCGACGGTGAGTCGCACGCAGTTGCTGGTCTCGCGGCTAGAGTCGAAAGCAACCCAGGCGATCGGTGCCGTCGAGCGATAAGACGCGCCGCGAAGGCGTTATCGACGCTTCTCAAGCGTCACCTTGGTCGACGCCTTGTTTCCGTCTCGCTCGTATTCCACAACGACGGTTTGTCCGACCTTGCTGTCGCGTAGGGCGTAGGTGAAGTCGTAGAGGTTGGCGATCGGTTTCCCGTCGAAGGACTTCAAGACGTCTCCACCCTGCAAGCCCGCCTTGGCGGCCGGTGATTCGGGACGAACGTCGGCGAAACGGACGCCGTCGGGGACTTCGGCAAAATCCGGAATGGATCCAAAGTAGGGGCCGTAGCCGCCGCCGGAAGAGGAGCCGCCGTCTCCGCCGTGGGGGCCCGCCGCGGCCGGCGCTGACTTGATGAAGGCCAGCTGGTCCAGGTCGTCTCGCAGGTCGTTCGCTACGCGAGCAACGACGTCGACGAGCTGGGAGGCTTGCTCGGCGTCGATCTTGTCCCACGTGTCGGATGGTTTGTGATAGTCGCCGTGCAGGCCGGAGAAGAAGAACAGAACCGGGACGCCCTTGGCTGTGAAGGAGGTGTGGTCGCTGGCCGAGTAGCCGCTTTGTGAGTAGTCCGGCGCGAAACCGGAGCCGGCGGTTGCGCGCTCGACGATCTGGCGCAAGGGTTCGGCGGTCCCGACTCCGCCGATGTAGACCTTGTCCTTGGAGACTCGTCCGATCATGTCCATGTTGAGCATCGCCGCGGCGTTCTGGATGGGACGCGTGGGATTCTCCGTCCAATAGGCGGACCCAAGCAGGCCGATCTCTTCACCGGCAAAGGCGATAAACAAGATCCCGCGCTCCAACTGCTCCTTTGAGTCGGCGGCCTGGCGGGCAATCTCGAGGAGTCCGGCGACGCCGGAAGCATTATCGTCGGCGCCGTGATGGACTTGGCCGATGAGATCGGGAGCGAGGGAACTCTGGTCGCCGAGCCCCAGGTGATCGTAGTGCGCTCCCACGACCACGTATTCTTCCGTTTTGCCGGGTAGGTAGCCGACGACGTTGCGTTGTTGCGCTTGCTTGCGCTCCACGTCGACATGGAGTTCGAGGGTGAAGGCGGAGCCGAGCGCGAAGGAGGCGGGTGCGTCCTTCGCGTTGATGTCGCGTTCAAGCAGGCGCAGACTGCGGCCGGAGCGGCGGAGCCAACGCTCGGCGACCGAGCGCTTGACCTGGATCATGGGGATGCCGGCGTCGTCCGGGCCCGCGATGCTTCCGAATTTGATGAGTTCGTTCTTCTCGGCTGAGGGCGGGTTGACCAGGACAACGGCGGCGGCGCCTTGATTGCGTGCGTTGATCGCCTTGGAGATGAGGTGTGCGTGGTGCGTGTCGCGGCCGCCGGACTTCTCGCTGAAGCTCGACGGTTCGTAGCGCATGACCAGCACGATCTTGTCCTGAACGTCGATGTCGGCGAAGTCGTCGTAGTCATACTCTTCCGCGGAAATGCCGTAGCCGGCGAAGACGACTTCTGCGCTCACCGAGCCCGACGCGGAGAAGTTTACCGGCCGGTAGTCTTTGTTCGCCTCCAGTTCGCGGGGACCTCGGCGGGTGGATTCCATGAGGCGATTGGCGTCGCCCAGGGTTGCGCCGGTTGTGACTGTGAAGGACTGGAAGTAGCCCTCCTCGCCAGCGGGGGCCACGCCGTACGCCGCTAGCTGTTCAGCGATGTAGTCGGCGGCCTTCTCCAGCTCAGGGGCACCCGCACCTCTGCCGCGCATGTCGGGGGCCGCGAGCGTCTTGACGTGATCGAGGTAGCGCCGCTCGTCCGTCGCCGCCGATGCGGCGAGTGAGACGAGCAGGAAAAGTCCGAGGAGAGAACCGCGCTGCATCCCTCTAGCTTAGGGAAATGAGGGAAGTTCGACCGAACAGCCGCAATCGTCGCCGGCGTTCTTAGTGACCTTTTGGTAATCGATTTCGTAGTCGATGATGGTCTTGAGCTGCTCCCACTTGGTGGAGCCGCCCAATTGGCGACCGTTTACGAACAGCGTGGGGGTCGAGGCGACGCCGACCTTTCTGCCTTCCGCCAGCGAGTCCTCGATGTCTTGCGCTCGTTTTCGCTCCGCTCGGCAGGCGCTGAACTCCTCCAAGTTGAGTCCCTTGTCGGCCAGAAAGGCGTCGGTCTTGGTGTTGAGATTCTCGGGCGTGATGTTCTTCTGATTTTCAAAAACCCAATCGTGATAGTCCCAGAACTTCTCGGGTTCCTGGATGAAGATGCAGCGGCCGGCCTCGGCGGCTGGGCGGGCCCAGGGATGCATATCCAGAGGGAAGTCGCGGAAGTACAGCCGCACTCTGGATCCGTACTGGTGGCGCAGCTGATTGCGCAGAATCTTGGCTTCCTCGGCGCAATAGGGGCACTGGAAATCGGAGTAGGCCACGATGCGAACCGATGCGCCTTCGGTCCCGAACGCGGGAGCGGAGAAGACGTCCATCTCATCGTTGACTTCCCGGTACGGATTCTCGTCGACGACGTAGGTCTTCCCCTCGACGATGTGCTTGCCGTCCGAGGAAACGAAGAAGTCGTGCTTCTTTCGGGCGAGCTTGTAGGCCGCGGTGACCGTCGTCTTCTTCAGGCCCGGGACGTCGGAATCCTCAAAATCGTCAATCTCGATGGCGATCTGAGGGCCGTAGACGTACAGGTGGCGTACATAGAACTCCAAGTCGCCTTTGTCCAATGCGTTGGAGGGCGGCTGGATTGTGGACGCTTCGGCCGGCTCCGCCTCCAGCGGTGAGAGTTGTCCTAGCACGGGCGACGCCATCAGCACCGCCGCCAAACAAAGTCGCAAGCTCATATCCAAAGTCTACCTGTCCGGGAGAAGGGGGGCGTCGGGGGAAAGGCTACCTAGCCCTTCGCCTTTTCCGCCAGCAGCGGCGTGAGAGTCTTTATCAGATTGTTCGGCAGGTCCGCGAAGTAAGCGCGATCGGCGCCTTGATGTTCGGCTTGGATCACGCCGTTGCGGTCGACGAACATCAGATAGGGATAGTAGAACCGAGCCATGACCGACATGCCCGCGAACTTGCGGAATTGGGCTTGCGTCGTCAGCGACACCGGAAATTCGACGCCGTAGGATTTGACGAAGTTGGGCAAGTTGTCTTTCGCGGTCGGATTCAGTGCGAGACCCAAGATCTCGAATCCCTGCGAACGCAGCCGGGAGTAGACCGGGGCGATCTCGGTGGCCGCCTTCTGGCAGTGTCCGCAGTCGGTGGAGAAGAAGAACATCATCACGCAAGAGCCGCGCAACTGTTCGAGCGAGACTTTGCGGCCGTCGAGCGCGGTAAAGCTCAGCGACTGAGCCGGCCGAGGAGTCTCGGCTGCTTCGAGCTCGGATGAAAAGGTGAGCGCGGGCAGCGCTGCGGAGAGGAGGAGTGAGGATCGTCGTGTCATGAGCCGTCTTCCAGAGTTAAAGGCTTTCTGAATGCAGATTCTAGCCTACCCTCTGGAAGACCTTCGACGCTGGAAACCACTGTGCCGTCGAGTTGGACCCGATAGGCGCCGTTGTCGCCCGCGCCGGCCGACAGCTTCGGTCCGCTGCGATGAACCTCAAAACGGTCCCACTTGGCTTCAAGCACCCGCACATAGGCGTCAAAGAACCGTTTCGCGTCGTCCGCCGTTTCCCACTGGGAGGCATAGCGTAGGACGTGCCGATCGAGCTTTTGGTTAGCCCAAATTTCGTATCGGGCTCCGCGCCAGCCGTCGGTGGCGGTCTCCGCCGCGTCGTCGCCCAAGTACTGGCGGATCAGAACGCGGTGGTCCAACTGGCCTACGTCTCCGCGCGAGGAGCGCTCGAACCCTTCCACGTCAAAGGTCGGTAGGGGCGTCTTCTGCGGGGCGGACTGCGCGAAATAGGTTTCGGGTTGGAGGATGTGTTTGGTGAGGGCGGGCGGTTGCTCGAAGACGTGGGCGAAGGCGTTTTTGCCGTACTTTTCCACGACGTATTGCTGGAAGATTAGCCCGTCGGTGTAGGGGAACAGCATCGTCTCGCGAATGTATTCCGGGGCGCTCGAGTAGACGGGGTACTTCTCGACTTCGTAGCGTGATCCTCCGGCGGCTGCGACCGCCAGCATCCGGTTGCCCTTGAGCGAGCGCCCGGACTTGCGCATGACCCACTCGGTCATGACCCAGGATGCCTGTCCTTCAATCACCGCCGACCGGGCGAGATCCTCATCGGCGGTGCGTCCTTTCGACACGAAGCGTTCCAGGTCAAAATGCTGGTCGGCGAGTGCATGCGCCAACTCGTGCACGAGCGCGTACTCTTGCATGTCGAGCGGCGTCCAGGTGGCGAGGTAGAGCTTCTTGGACCGGTAGTCGTAGAGAGCCGTGGCCTGTTCGGTGAGAACTTCCACAACCTGTTCCGCGAGATCGAAGTCGTCGCCCACAAAACCGAACAGTTTGAGGAAGAGTTCCTCGTGTGAGATCTCTTCGCTGCTGGTTCCTTCATCGAGCCGGCGACCGACCAAATCGTTGATCCCTTCGCGGGAGAGCACTTCATGGACGATGGGTCGCTTGGCCTTGAGCCCCATGATGTCTTCCACCTCGCGCAGCATGGAATCCAGCTGCACGAACGTGTCCGCACGAGGGGCTGCGGCTACGGGGCGCTTCTGGGCATCGGCGACGCAAATGCCGAGCAGAAATCCGACTAAGACAAGGGCGCGAACCTTCAAACCGCCCTTAGTGTACCGGCCCGGCTGCGAACACGCCCCCGGCGATTTACCTTAGGACTCAGTGGGGCGCGTGGCTGGGGCAAGAGAGCCGTCATTTTGAAACGCGGGACACCGCTGCCTACTGCGCGACGGTCAATTCGGCCCAATCCTCCAGGCCGCGGCCGTCCACAAATAGCTCCAAGCGACGGTCGCCCGGCTCTAGGCCCGCGGGCACCTCGATATTCAGCTGGACGAGCCCGCTGGAGACGATCCCCGCGAAGAATACCCGAGCGGGAAGTCCGCCGATCCGCACGACGGGCGGCAACGCCAACGGGCGCGCCTCGGTGACCAACTGATCGACCGCCGTAACAGGATCCGTCTGGCCCAACCCGGTGGCGAACAAGAGAATCACGTCGCCTCCGCGAGCGGGCCGCGTCGCCACGGTACGAAACAGCCTAGGAGGTCCAATCAGGGTCCCGTCCGGCGCTACAGCCGCCGCGTATCGCCCCTCTCGGGGGGTAAACCGAAAGAGTTCCGGCGCAAGTTCGCGCTTGTAGGCGAACTGGACGTCGCTGACGCCGCCCGGGCCCTCGACTTCCACGGCTACCCGTCCGGTGGTCGAATCAGCGGGCGCCAGGGCGTTCACCTGGCGGCCGCTGACGAAGGAAGGATAGGCATTCCGCCCGTTGACGCGTACCTCGGTTCCCGCCAACGATTCCGGCAATCCCGTCGTCTGGGCGGTTTGGTCGAACCAAACGGCGGTCCGATCCGCCAGCCCGAAGCCACTGACAGTCAGCCAGCCGCCCGAGGTCACGCCTTCCTGGAAGTTGGCTGCATTTCCCACGCCGGTGACGATGGGCGTGAGGATATCGGGACCGGAGGCTTGCACGACGACGACGCGCTCATCGCCGATAAGAATCTCAGCGGCCCGTGATTCAAAGCCGCTGTTGGGCCGCACGAGGAAGCGCAACTCGCCCGCCCCTTGGTCCAAGATCGAGATCCAATCCGCGTCGGTAGCCGCCGTCCAGCCCGGCGCCAATGAGACCGCCGACGACCGGAATCCGCCCGCCGTCGTCAGCGAGTAGAACAGCGGCGCCACCGCGTCTACTTGGAATGCCTCCGTCTCGCCGTCGGCCAGGTAGGTGACCGGCTGGCCCTCGGGCAGCTCTCCTCCGGCGCCCACTTGGTAGGTGAAGCTAAGCCGACCTCCGGCCAGGCGCCCGTTTGTCGCCCGCGCCGTCACTCCCTGGAATCCCCCCACTCGCGCCTGGCCGCTGGACCCGGCCGCCGTAAAGCGGCAACCGTCGTCGATCGGCCCGGCCATGGAGATGACCTCGTTGCGTGCGCCGGAGAGGTGGATCACCTTGTCCCGGATCTCCCACCAAACCGGCGCCTGGAGAAGGCTCAAACGTGCGCGATTGTCGGCAGGGTCGCCGCCCGGCGCGACCGCGTAGTTCACGATCGCCGCGCCGCTGGCCGGGCAGGGAAGTCGACCGTCCACCCGCGCGTCGATCGTGTAGACCGAGCGGCTGGCCGAATCGAACAAGTCGATCTCGGTCCGTCCGTGGGAGAGCGCCTGGAGGTCGAAACGCGCCTCGGTCTCTCCGGCGGCAAGCCGCAGATCATCGGTTGCGGAGACGATCGACGGGTCGCGCGGCCGAATCTCGATTGTGGTCGCTCGGTCGAGACCGAAACCGAGCCGCCGCAGGTCGACGACAGCCGTTCGCCGGTCTTCCAGCGTCAGGGCGATTGTGCGGGGTTCCACCTGCAGGGAGCCCACCTGGATCGGGCCTTCGGCCTCGTAGACTTGTCCGGTGTTGTCGTTGGCAATAACGCGGTAGTGGGTCATGCCCTGTCGGCGGCCTCCGAAGCTAAAACGAATCGCATCCTGATCCGACGGAAGGAACACGACGCCGGTCTGAGCTCCGGCAATCGCCTCATCCTCGACGTCGAAATTGAAGATGAAGTTCGATCCGAGACCGACCGCTTCCGGGCGTCGCAACACGACGCGTTGAAGACCGCCCTCGGCAAAAATGTCGACGGGAGGCGCCCACATCCGTCGTGGCCCCTCGGCGGCAATCGCCGTTTCGGGCCGTCGCGTATCGCGGGCGAAGAAGTCCTTAGGCGCAAACAGACCGGAGGTTCCGGAATCGACTTGGGACGACCCGGTCCATCCTTGCCCGTTGAGCCAGGTCGCAGCCTCTTGCGCGCCGGGCGCTGCGACTCGCAATCGTAGATCGAGTTCGGGGAAGCTTCGCAAGATTTCAAGCAGTGATTCGTAGCGCAGGGGCTTGCCGTCGGCCAGAACGATCGAGCCGCCCGCGACGGCTGAGCCATGTGCGCTGAGGCTTAGGAAGAGAGTGCGGCATCCGTCGGCCGCAGCCGCGGCTAGAAGTCCTGACAGCGACTCCCGTGAAACCGCGGGATGATCCAAGCCGAACACCCGCGAGGCTCGGACCGACTGTTGCGTCGTCAGCCTCTCGATTTCGTTTCCCACGTCCTCGACGCCGCCCGGCAACCAGCCGCCCGACGCCGCGACGGCGCATGCATCTTCCGGCGCGGCCTCCCCGGACGGAATCAATCGATTGCGCGGGGGGCGAGCCGTCTCCAGCGATGGTCCTCCGAGCGATTGTGGTTCGGTCGCGCTGGGCGGTCGAATGAGCGGCCACCACGTCGAGAGGATCGCTCGGGCTTGGGCGGGCACGGACGCGTCTGAGTCGGCGGGGACGATCACGATTTGGGTCGGATGCTCAAAGCGAGATCCCGGTTGCTCATCGATCCAGAAAGTCCAAGAGATCTCCCACAGCGCGAGCGGCAGGCCTCGGTCGAAGACGGATGTGGGGCCGGCGGCTTGGATGTCGGTTCCGCGCTCCAACAGCCAGGGCCCGTGCAGTCGAGCCCCCTCGGGGACTAGCGGCTCGACGGCGATGCGTGCCGCCTCGGCCGTTACTCCCGGAGTCGCCTCCGTCACGCTGATCGCAAGGATCAGGTGGTCCTCTTCGCCGTCTAGAACGAAATCCAACGTAACGGGCCCGTTGTGCGCCGGCGGGGTGAAGCGAAAAGCGACTTGCCCAGCGTCGTCGGAGAACACCGGAGGGGCCGGGTTGATGTTCACCCCGGTCAACGGTTCCAGCGCGCCCGCGGATGCGGCGAACCACATGCCGCTGTTCGGCTCTGTCTGGATGGTGAACTCGAAGGGGGCGGCGCCGGGGCGAACCAACGTCGGGACCGGAGCAGTCGTCTCCAGGGCCCAGCTTGTGGAAACCGTCCACAGGAGCAGATAAATGGCGGGTCGGATACGGATCACTTAGACAGCATAAGTCACAGGTCTTTTCGGCAATAATGCGATGCCGGACCGTCGAGGCGCCTGGCGGCTATACTGACCAGAATGCCTCGGCCCATGGACGTCTTTGAGGAATTGGTGCGCTTACGCGACGAGGGGCGCAAGTGCGCTCTGGCCACCATCGTCGAGACGGCAGGCTCCATACCGAGTTTCCAGTCGGCCAAGATGCTGATTCGTGACGACGGATCGATGGTCGGCACTATTGGAGGGGGCTGTACCGAGGCCGAGGTTTGGCAGGCGGCGCGCGAGGTGATGGAGACGGAGAAGCCGCGCATGCTGGATTTCAGCCTCACCCAGCAAGTCGCCTACGACAACGGTCTGATCTGCGGAGGGCAATTGAACGTCTACGTCGAACCCGTGTTGCCGATCCCCACTGCGTTTATTTTCGGTGGCGGGCACATTTCCAAGAGCCTTTCCAAGGTGGCCGCCATCTCGGGGTTCCGAACCGTCGTCGTGGACGACCGCGAGCAGTACGCCAACGCGGAGCGCTTCCCAGAGGCTGGGGCGGTCTACGCCGAGGACTATGAGAAGGTCTTCGACCAACTCCAAATCAACTCCTCCAGCCATATCGTCATCGTCACGCGCGGTCACAAGGACGACATGCGCGTCCTCGAACTAGCCGCTCAGACCGAGGCCCGCTACATCGGCATGATCGGATCGAAGCGGAAGACGATTGAGGTCGTCAAACAGCTCTTGGCGTCCGGGACGCCCATCGAGAAATTGCAAAACGTGCACGCCCCGATGGGGCTGGATATCGGGGCCGTCTCTCCCGAAGAGATCGCGGTGGCCGTTGTGGCGGAGATGATTCACGCCCGGCGGAAGCCTGACGTCGAGTGGAGCCCGGTGACGAAGGCGATCTTCGCCGAGGGCGTCCCCAAAGCGATCTCGATTCACGTGGACAAGGCGGCGGAAGAGAAATCGGAAGCCGCGACTCGCTCGTAGAGTCGCATGCGGCTCCCCGGCGTCATCCTCGCGGCAGGTCGCTCTTCCCGCATGGGGCGCGACAAGGCTCTGATTCCGGTCGAGGAGACCACGTGGGTGGGACGGCTCTCCAAGTTGTTTTTAAAGTGGCTGGACCCCGTGGTGGTGGTGGTGGGGCATCACGCGGAGGACGTGGCAGAGGCTGCCGGCGAAGGGACGATGGTCGTCCGCAACCGCGAGTATGACCGCGGCATGCTGTCGTCTCTCCAAACTGGACTACGGGCAGTTCCCGCAGACGCCGACGGCGCCTTGTTTACTCTCGTGGATCATCCGCATCTGCAGCCAGAGTCCTTGGCTGCCGTGATCGAGGCCTTCCAACGAGAGCGCCCGCCGATGGTCATCCCGCGATTTAACGGAGAACGCGGGCACCCTGTTGCTGTTCGCAGAGACGTGATCGATCAACTATTGAGCCTTCGTCCGGAGAGCAGCCCCAAAGAGGTCGTCCGATCGCACTACCCCGAGGCTCGATTCCTGGATCTCGACGATCCGGCGGTCACTGAGGACTTGGATCTGCCGTCGGACTTGCGATAGCCGCTTCCGACAGGGTCTCCATCCCGTCCTCGTCGGTCCGCAATAGCCCGACCAGAAGGGCCGTTTCTCCCGGCTTCAAGTTCTTGGTGTCTGGTAGGCGGAGAGCCTTCTCCAAACCGGGTGTCTTCATCACCAGCCCCTTCGGCGTTTCCTCGATGCTGCCTCGAACCGTGAGTTCTAGGCGAGGGATCGAGAAGCCAGACTTCTCTAGGAGCCGCCGCATTCGGAACGGATCGAACCCTACGCCGTCCTCTCCGACGAGCACGGCCGTTCCCTTCTTGAAATTGATCTTTGCTTGAGTGACGCCGTCCAGGCGTCCAAGGGTCTTTTGGACCCCGTGCGCTCAAAGCGGTCAATGCATGCCGTCGACTTGCACGACGGCCCTCTCCACTTGAGCGCGGCCGGGCTCAGGCGCTGCGAAGAAGAGGACCAGAGCCGTGACGACGAGTATTGGATACTTCATAACCTCATTCCTACAGTACGTACCTGAATCCAAATACGGCGCCGATCCCGGGTTCGGGTTGACGGCCGTTGAGATGATGGGCGACGGGAATCGGCGCGGACGCCTCCAGGATCAAATTCCGCCGCACGAACCATTGCAGCCCGGGCGAGAGATACAGCAGCTCTCCGCCGGAATCGGCGAAGGAGCCGGAACGGTCGCTCGCTCGGCCCCGGATCTCTCCGTTGAATTCGACGACGGCAAACACGCCGTGATAGCCGCCCTTGGGCCGCTCCGGAAGGAACAGATAGGAGAGCGCCACGTCGAACAGCGCACGATTGCCCACGGAGACTCCTTCCCCGTTGCGCGTAGCGGCCTCGTATTGCACGTCGGCGACGATGTGGCGCTGCTTGCTCGCCTTGAGGAACACAATGTCCGCCAGGTACTTGGCGGCGCCGGAGCTGAACCCGTCGGAGCCGGTCGGCGCCTGCACGCCGACTTCCGCCGACAGCCTCGTCAGTCCGCCGGGCTCGTTGCGTTTGATCAGCCCGTCGTACTTGACGAAGAAACGCGAGTCTCCCCTTCCGCGTTTCTCTCCCAGCACAAACGGCGTTACCGCCGTCGCATGCCATCCGGGTGCGAATCCGTAAACGAGCGCTACCGGCTGGGTATATCTCCGAGTGCTCGTCGCCATGCCGTCCTGAACGATCGTGCCGCGATCGATGCGCGTAAACGACCGAATCAGAAGCTGCTGGTTGAACAGCGTCCGACCCCCGGGTGCGAGGATAGCTTGCGCCTTGGCATTGGATACCGCCAAGGCCAACAACAGCCCCACTCCGGTCAGCGATCTGTAACGAATCGGCAATCTGTGGCTACTCTACACCCTGGGGTCCAATGGAGAGTCAAGCGGTCGCGTGGTGTATTCTGACGATGAATACTGGATGAGACTCTTCTTCAAACGCCTGCTGCTGACGTCCGAATGCGATCAGAGCTTTTTCTCGTGGGCGGCTTTCCTCGCCTGCATGTTGGCGGGGGCGACGCTAAGAGCGTTCTTTCCGGAAGCGCCGGGTCTCCCTCTGCTTGGCGCGGCCGCCGCAGCCGTATTGGTCGGCGGTGCGGCATACTACTGGGAATTCGGCCGGGCGGACCGAAAGGGTTCCGCTGCGAACGACAGTTAATCGGAGCATCCGCCCTGGATGTACCCCAGGCTCTCCAGCGCCTTGCAGTCGTCGCCTGACATCAGGTTTTCGCCGCCTTCGGCTTGGTGCGTCGACTTGAACCACTTGGTGAGCGCGTCCGTCTCTTGCTTGTAGGCACGGTCGCGTTCCTTCGGCATTTGAGGCTTCATCTCGAAGGGGTCGGCGGCGAGGTCATAGATCTCAAGAATCTCCTCTTCCGGCGTCCAGACCACTTTGTGGTCGCCGTTGCGATAAGAGACGCGTAGCGGGAAATCTAGATCCCGCAGCCACAGCTTGGAGAACCACTTCGGCATGACCCATTTCTGTCCTGCGAAGGCGACGGCCCGCACTTGACGGTCCGCGACTTCGTTCTTCCCGGAGAGCCCGCTCGCCAGGCTACGGCCCACCATTTCACTGGGCACCTTGGCGGTGGGATCGCTACGCTTGACCGTCAGATCCAACAGCGTCGGCATCACGTCCAGCGTGCTGACCTTCGC
>Ga0070727_10001093_pt1 | contig 30034 bp, 29 predicted proteins | sample tdAd472_FD_66722 | JGI IMG/M metagenome (GOLD analysis project Ga0070727, IMG submission 66722) | Marine sediment microbial communities from the Atlantic coast under amendment with organic carbon and nitrate - tdAd47.2 | ecosystem: Environmental > Aquatic > Marine > Coastal > Sediment | place...
CAGAATCCGCTTTTTCGGACTGGAATCGAACAATTCCGTGATCGACGAGCCGTTGATTCGGTTGTACAGCTCGATCGCTTTCTCGTCGGAAACGGTCTGCATCACACGCGCACGCACGATGCCCTTGGCCGGGTTGTACCAGAGCCCGGCGAGCTGCTCGTTGATCGCCACACGCTGCGCGGGGTGGTCGAGCGCATACTCCAGCGTCGACGCGACCTCCATCCACGGGTGGCGTGCGCCCAGCATCACGTTGCGAGGCGGCTCGCCGTCGAACCAGCGCGGATCGATCATTTCCGGCCATCCGAGCTCGTTGAGTTCGATCTCCTCGGTGGCTTTCAGATACCGAATTTTTCTTTCGATATCCTTCACCGCGTCGCGCGTGGTGCTCACGACGAGCCGTTCGCGCTCCGCCGACGCCTGATGGAACAGGTACGCACCGATCGCGCCGGCCAGAGCCACCGCGACCATGATGTACCTCAGCCATCGCAAAGCGCGTGACCTCCTCGGGGCGTCCGATTTGGACCTTCCCATGTCAATCAGCGACACTTTCGGCCCCCTCCGATAGCCGGCGCCCGCGCGAACCGCCCGACAAACCCCCTCACGGTCCGTCTGTACGGCCTGTGCGACTGGTGCGGGGCCCGGCTACACTCGCTTTTCCCCGTTCCCCGCCCACCGATCCGCCCCTACGCACGCTCCAGGAGCGACCGAACATGACCGAAATCCGCTCCCAACGACTGCAGTGCGGCGCTCAGTTGCTCACCGAGCGCATGCCCGGTGTCCGCTCCGCCGCCATGACCTGGATGCTCCCGCTCGGCACCGCGCGCGACCCCGAGAACCAGATCGGCATGTCCGCGATGCTCGAAGAACTCCTCCTTCGCGGCACGCAGAACGAATCCTCGCGTGAGATCGCCGACGCCTTCGACACCCTGGGCGCCTCGCGCGGCACCTCAACGGGTATCCGGCACAACACCGTCACGGCGCGTCTGCTCGGCTCGCGCCTCGATGCGACACTGCCCATGTTGGTCGATATGGTCCGCTCACCGAGACTCGGCGGCGACGACTTCGACGCCTCGCTCGAAGCCAGCCGCGCGCTCTGCCTTCAGTCGCTTTCCTCCATCGACGACGAGCCGCGCGACAAGGCGATGCGTGAGCTCCTGAGCGTTCACTTCGGCTCGCCCATCAACCGGCACACCCTCGGCACGCGTGAGGGCATCGAGGCCGTTGACGGCGCATCCGTCGCGTCCCACTACGTTGCCAACGCCCGGCCCGAGGGCTCGATCATCGCGGTCGCCGGCGATGTCGATGCGGACGCGCTCTTCGAACGGCTCAACGCCATGCTCGACGACTGGCAGGGCGCGCCCGGCGACATCGCGTCCGAACAGCCCGGTGTCCGGGGCGTGCACCACATCGAGCAGAAATCCAACCAGGTCCACATTGCCCTGTCCTACGACGCCCCGCGCGAGACCGACGACCCCGACTGCTGGTACGAGCGCCTCGGCACCGCCGTGCTGTCCGGCGGTATGAGCGGACGCCTCTTCACCGAAGTCCGCGAGAAGCGCGGGCTCTGCTACTCGGTCTACGCCTCCTACGGCTCCGGCAAGCACCACGGGCGCGTCACCGCCTACGCCGGCACCACGCCCGAACGCGCTCAGGAAACCCTCGATGTGCTGGTTTCCGAACTCCAGCGCGTGCGCACGGGCGCCGGATCGGTCGACGCCAGTGAGTTCGAGCGCGCCCGCACCGGCCTGAAGAGCAAGCTCGTCCTCAGCGGCGAGTCGTCCCGGGCGCGGGCCTCAGCGCTCGCCGCGGACTACGACCGCCTCGGTCGCTGTCGCTCGCTTGACGAACTTGCCCAGAAGGTCGATTCGATCACCGTCGACAAGCTCAACGGCTACCTGCAGGCCACGGCGCTGGACCTGTCGAAGACCAGCGTGGTCACCATCGGCCCCGCCCCGCTGAAGTTCAACGGCTGATGGTTCTGCTCCCTCTCCCCTTGCGGGAGAGGGTCGGGGTGAGGGGTCAGCGGCTCAGCCGCTGCGGTCCGCCGCTACCCCACCGGCGTCAGCGCCGGCTCGCCCGCCAGCACGCGCCGAATATTCGCCGCCGTCAACGCCGTCATCTCCGCGCGGCACTGCGTGTTCCCGCTCCCGAAGTGGGGGGTCATGCTCACGTTCGGCGCGCTCAGCAGGCGCTCGCTGATCTCCGGCTCGCGCTCGAACACGTCCAGCCCCGCCCCGAAGATCAGCCCGTCGTGCAGCGCATCGGCCAGCGCCGCCTCGTCGATCACCGGCCCGCGCGCTGTCGAGGCGATCACCGCCGTCGGCTTCATCAGGCGCAGCTGCTCCGCGCCGATCAGGTGGCGCGTCTCGTCCGTCAGCGGCGTGTGGACGCTCACCAGGTCCGCCTCGCGCAGCCCCTCCTCGAGCGTGACTCGCTTTGCGCACAGCGGCGCGTGTTCGAAGGTCGGCTTGGGCGAGCGGCTCGTGTAGAGCACGCGCACGCCGAACCCGAGCATCCGCACCGCCGTCGCGTAGCCGATGCGCCCGGCCCCGACGATGAGCAGAGTTCGCCCGGCGATCGGCTGGCCCAGCCACTCGCTCGGCCCGAGCACGCCGTGGCGCGCCCACTCGCCCGATCGGACGAACCGCTCCGCATCGCTCAGCCGGCGCGCCGCCGCGAGCAGGTGCATGACGGCGACATCCGCCGTGCCCTCGGTCACCGCGTCGGGCGTGTTCGTAACGATCACCCCCCGCGCCCGACAGGCCTCGAGGTCGATGTTGTCGTAGCCGACCGCGTAGTTCGAGACGACCTTGAGTTGCGAGCCCGCGGCGTCTAGGAACTCGCCGTCCACGCGCTCGGTGACCCAGCTCACGATCGCATCGGCCCCGGCGATGAACTCGAGCAGCTCCGCCCGCGACCGCTGCCCGCCTTTGGGCCCGATGCGCACCTCGGCCGCGGGCACCTCGAAGGCGCCGTGCAGGGGTCGGGATACGACAACGAGCGGCATGGGGGGATGGTAGCGAGCCACAGGGGCATGCAAAACAAGAGCCCGGAGCGCAAGCTCCGGGTACCCGGCTGGCTCATCCCCCGTCACTTCCTTCACCCGCGCCCGGCATTTACATTCCCACCGTGATCAACCACCCGCTCGCCTACTTCCTCACCTGGCACACGTACGGCACTTGGCTGCACGGTGACCCGGCGGGCTCCGTCGACTCCGCTCACAACCGATACGGCTCAAGCCACATCGGCGACCACCCCAAACGCCTCGAACGCGCGAAAAGCCGGATGAACGACGAGCCGTTCACCCTCACGGCGGAGGCCCGAGAGGCCGTCGAGACAATCATCGCCAAGCATTGCGAGCATCGGACATGGCGGCTCCACGCGCTGTCGGTCAGGTCGAACCACGTGCACGTCGTCGTGAGTGCTCCGGAGACAACTCCGGAAGAGTTGGTGCGTCAACTCAAGCAGTGGGGGACACGGGTGTTGCGTGATCGCGGGTTCGCAGGCCCTGACCAGCGCGTCTGGGCGGATCACGCGAGCACGCGTTATCTGTTCAACGAAGAGGCCGTGGCTGCTGCGACTAGGTACACGCTCGAAGGTCAGGACCGGAGCGCCGGGCACCGTCGCGCGGGCAGGGACGGTTCGACGGAAGCGTGAAGCTCGGAAGTGAGGGCTGGTACCCGGAGCTTGCGCTCCGGGCTCTTGTTGGAGTTGGCATCTCGGTAGTCGTGGGCTCGTTACCCATCGCTGGGAATCACAAACGAGTACACCACGAAGTCGATCCCCACCGGAAGCAGAAAGAACAAAGCCGTCGAGCACAGCACGCCGCACGTGTAGGCAACTGACAGCACCGCAGCCCTCATCGGATGCCGATGGGAACTCGCCGCGTCCTTCCTCTGCAGGGCGCTGTGCGACAGCAGGGTCACGTTCGCCGCGAGACCGATGATCCAGGCGATCAGGAACGATCGCCGAACCACCGGTGAGCCACCGAACAAGCCCGCGAGGGTGATGTAGACCCACGCGAGCAGTGCCTGGAACAGGCCCGAGTACAGCAGCGCTTGATACCTGCTCATTCGCCGCTTGTGTTCGCGGTACCACGCCATGATCGCCGCGCCGGGCGACACCGGGCTGCCGCACTCGGGGCAGGGGCGGAGCGAGTCGCCGTCGCGGAAGCAGCCGCTCAGGTCGTACCGGCAGTTCGGGCATGTTGACTCGGGATGCCTCGTGCGCTTCCGCGCGATTTTCAGGCGCCGGGCCCGGGCCTGCGGCCTCAGCCTTCGGTAGGCCTCGTCCGCGTGCGAGGCACCGACTTCGCGCTTGGCGAAGATGCTCACACCCCGACCACCGTCTCCACCCGCGTGCGCATGTTGTCCAGCACGTTCATGAAGTTGATGTAGCTGTCGTAGGGCGAGTCGTACGGGCTGAAGTACTTGTGGACATCGCCGTCGGCCCAGAACTTCGTGGACATGTAGTAGAAGTGGTCGCTGGTCGTCAGCTTGCGCCAGTCGGCCATCAGGTGCGAGTAGTGCTGGATCGCCATCTGATCGCCCGACTGCACCGCCTCACGCAGCTTGTCCTTGATCGGGCGTTCCAGCTTGTAGCACTCGCTGATCGCGTTGTTCTGCATCGCGTTGCCCAGCCACGCCGACAGGTCACGCTCCGAATCCGCCCACGAGATCATGTGCGGCACGTCGTACTCGCCCACCGTCTCGAACTGCGCGAGCGCCTCCGAGGGCGTGTTGAAGTGGTTCTCGCCCGGCTTGTGGTCGAAGATAGCCCGCGGCAGATCCGCCATGAACTCGAAGATGCCCGTGTCGGCCCACTGGTGCTCGCCGAACGTCTCATAGTCCATGAACAGGTTGCACAGGTATCCGTCGCCGTTGATGTCGTGCACCCACTTGGCGAACTTCTCGGTGTTGAGAGGCCACTCCTCCCAGCCCTTGTTGCCGAAGCGGAAGGCGATGTCGTCCGACAGGCGGTAGTTCTTCAGCAAGAGCGCGAACGGTTTGTGCGACCCGTCCGGACGCACGATCGGGCCGTCGCCGGTCGAGGGCGGGCGGTACAGGTAGTTCGGCGAGCGGTAGTCGAGGATCCGGTCCACGCCTTCGCAGATCATGCCCTTGAAGCGCCGGCTGCCGTCCGGGTTCCTGATCTCGTTGATGAAGTGCGCGACGTCGTTGTTGTAGGTCAGCTCGGTGTTGCGGAAGACGGTCGGCGTCTGGCCGAACAGGTCCTGCATGCGCTGGGTCTGGGCCTCGATCTGCTCGATGAACTCCTCGCGCGAGTAGAGGAAGCTCAGCGAGTGGAAGTCCGTCTCGGCCAGGAACTCGCAGCAGCCGGTGTCGCTCAGGCGCTTGAACAGGTCGATCACGTCCGGCGCCCAGGCCTGCAGCTGATCGATCACCGTCCCGGTGAGCGCGTAGGAGACCTTGAAGTTGCCGTTGTTGGACTCGATCAGGTCGAGGATCAGCCGCGTCATCGGCCGGTAGCACTTCTCGGTGACCTTGAGCAGGATCTGCTTATTCAGGTCGTCGTCGAAGTACAGGGGCGAGGTGTCGAACACCGAGTACGGGCGCAGGCGCCACGGCTGGTGAACCTGAAAATAGAAGCAAACGGAAGCCATGGGTCGTTCCCTCGCGAGCGTCAGGCCGGCGGTCCATGGCTATTGTGCCAGCGCCCGGGGGGTATACAAGGGCTCGGAGGCCTGATTGGGCCGGAAATCGGGGCAATCTCGCCGGGGCGATGCGGGTTTGTCAGTGCCCGCGGTCGGTCTTTGCGCCCTCGGGCGCGTTCCCGCCGTTGATCTCGTCGAGCAGGTCGACCGCGCGACGGAGGTGGGGGATCACGATCGAGCCGCCGACGATCAGGCCGATGCCCAGGACCTCCCACAGCTCGGCATCGGTCACGCCTTCCTCTTTACAGCGGATGATGTGGTAGGCGATGCAGTCGTCGCAGCGGAGCACCAGCGAGGCCGACAGCCCGGCGATCTCTTTGGTCTTCACATCGAGCGCCCCGGCCTCGTAGGCCTTGGTGTCGAGGGTGAAGAACCGGTTCACGACCAGATCCTTCTGCTCGAGGATCCGCGCGTTCATCCGCTCGCGAAAGGAGCGGAACTCTTCGAGTCGGGACGGTGCGGGGGTGGGATCGGTCATGGCGGTGCTCCTGAAAGCGGGATCCGGATGGTATCCGCACGCCGATGGTGCCACTGGCGGCTTGTCCGCCAGTGCCGGGCGGTCGGGTCCTGATCGATCACCAGGGGTGTCGTCGCCTCTCAGCACTTGGCTTCAGCGTCCGGACCGTGGCTCCGGCTCGTGAGGCCTCGCACTGGCGGACAAGCCGCCAGTGGCACCAGATCCCGGGGAAGTGAAACGCCCTCGGCCGGTTTCCCTAGTATCAGGAGTAACCCGAATTTAAGAGGAGGACTCCGCCATGACCTTCCGTTCCACGCTCTGCACCCTCGCGCTCATCGTCGGATCTGCCGTTTCCGGGTGCGCGAGCAGTGACTCTCGCTTCGGCATCCACGCCGGGAGCACCGAATCCGGCGAGCCGTACACGGTCGTGTACCTGCGCCCGGAGCCCAGCGCGCCCAATCCGGTCTTCTACAACCCCGAGCCGTTCCTGACCGGTGCCGATGTCGATTCGTTCAGCGACACACGCGATGCGCAGGGCAATCCGGCCCTCGGCTTCCGGCTCAAGGACGATGCCGCCGAGAAAATGCGCGCCCTCACCGGCGATCGCGTCGGCCAGCCGATCGTCATGACGCTCGACGGCGAGGTCATCTTCGCGCCGATCGTGAACTCCGCGATCGGTCGCAACGGGATCGTCACCGGGGACGGTGAAACCGACTGGCTCAACGAGCTCAAGCGGGCGCTCGAAGAAGCCGGTGCCGCGGAGACCGGCGGGCCTGCGACGCGTTGAGCGAAGCCTGCAAGTCCGCCCCGGCGCGCGCCGGGTGGGCCCCGGCGCATCGCCACTTTCCGACTTTCTGAAAATTTTTTCCGCCCTTCCCACGGGCGGATTCTCGCGATGCCTTTTTGCATCGCCATCTCCTGCGCGCGCCGGCCGGGCTCGCCGGAGCCAAGGGTGAGGGGCGTGTCCGTTTCGACGAACGGACGCCGACGCCCCGTTCCCGACGCTCCCGACGCAGGACGATGCCCATGCCCGCGCCCACTCATCCGACCGGTCCCACCGCTCCCACGCCCATCCCCACCGACCACATCGGCGCGCTGCTGCGCCGGCACGATGAGCACGACCGCCCGCGCTACGAGCGGTTCTGGTCGTACTACCGCAACGAACTGCCCGTGCACAGCGCCCGGCGCGTCACCAGCGCGACCGCCTGGCGCGCTGCGCACCGCCCGGCCCAGGCGATGGGCCTGCCCGAACGCTTCAGTCGCCCGCTTGAGACTTCCGGCGAGCCGCGCGAGATCGTGATCGAGAACGACATCGCCTGGCGCATCGACTCCATCGTCGACTTCGTCTTCGGCCGCCCGTACGAGCTCCGCTCCCGCGCCGCCGATGCGCAGCTGGGAGCGGACATCGAGCGGACCCTCGCCAGCGCGTGGGAAGCCTCGGGCGGGCTGGGCATGCTCCAGACCGGCGCGACGCTCGCCAGCGTCCACGGCCACGTGGACCTGCTGGTGCGCACCGAGGCGCTCTTCGAGAACGCCGGCGCCATCCGGCGCGCCCTGCGCAACGCGTCCGGCGAGTCCCAGCGCCACGCGGTCCTCGCCGAGGCCGCCCGCCTCATCGCCATCGAACCCGTATCGGCCCCCCGGGGCGTGCCCGTGCTGGATCCGCGCGACTACCGCATGCTCCGCGCGTTCGTGCTCCGCGATGCGCATCGCGAGAGCACCGATCCCACGGGCACCCCCGGGGGCACAGACGACAAGCGCCGACTCTCCCGCTTCGCCGATGCGCTCAAGCGCACCGTCGCCCCCGGCGCGACCGACGAGCCCTACACCCTGATCGATGCCAGCCGCACCGTCACCCGCGCCGGTTCGCGCACGATCTCGTCGATCCCCAACCCGCTCGGCGTGCTCCCGATCGTGCACATCCAGAACGCCGCCCAGCCTTTCCGCTACGACGGCCTCAGCGATGTCGAGCCGCTCATCGCGCTGCAGGACGAACTCAACACCCGCCTGAGCGATCGAGCCCACCGCGTCACGATGCAGAGCTTCAAGATGTACTTCGCCAAGGGCTTCGAAGCGCCCGATGACCTCGCCGTCGCGCCCGGACAGATCTGGTCCACGCACAACCCCGAAGCCGAGCTCCACGCCTTCGGCGGCGATGCGCACACCCCCTCCGAAGACGACCACATCACCCAGATCCGAGAGGCACTCGACAAGGCCTCGGGCGTCTCGCCGCTCGTACTCGGGCTTCTCCGCGCGAAGATCGGCCACCTGTCCTCGGAGAACGCGCTGCGCATCACCATGATGGGCGTGCTCTCCAAGACCGCGCGCCGGCGCCAGTCTTGGGGCGCGGGCATCACAGAAGCCTCGCGGCTCGTGCTGCTCGCCTTCGATCGCGCCGGCATCCTGCGCACGACCGAGCGCGACCGCGACCTGCACATCCGCTGGCCCGACCCGCTCCCGCCCGACGAACTGCGCCGCCTCCAGGCCGCCAAGCTCAAGGCCGATCTCGGCGTCCCGCGCGAGCGCATCCTTGAGGAGCTCGGGTACGGCAGCGCGGAACCGGACGACTCGGGTGGCATGGTCTGAGCGCAGCGAAGGCCATGACCGGCGTCAGCGATCTCGTGGCCTTCGCCCGACTCGCGTCGGACTCAGACCACGCCACCCCCTCCCCATCACCGACCCCTCACCCAGAAAGGAACCCCATGTCCAAGTCCTCCACCAAACCCGGCGACGACACCGACACCGGCAACGGCTCGCCGGCGCCGGCTGCACCGGCCACCGTCGTTGAACCCAGCGCACCGGCCATCCGCGCCGCCACCGCTTCCGACGACGACACCACTGCACCGCCCGCTCCCGATTCCTCCATCCCCACCCTGCTCGACCGCGTCGCCGAGCTCGATGCTCGCCTTCGCGCCCTGTTCGACGACCTCGCCGTCGCCATCCCCGACCTGCACGCACTCGCGCCGCCCCCGGCGCCCGCACTCTCCCCCTCCGGCGCGTACGCGCCCGTCCCGCTCGGTTCGTCGCTCGACCTCGAACGCGAGCGCGCCACCGCCGGCGACCGCGCAGCGCTCTTCCGCTACCTGCGCCTCCGGCGCTCCTGAACCGCCCTCCTGATCGTTCGCACCCCGTCCACCACCACCCCGAAAGGACTACCAGCCCATGCCGTTCACCGGTAAATCCACCTACGCCGCCGGCTCCACCCTGCCCGAAATCGCCGAAGACGTCGCCGACCTCATCGGCATCGTCAGCCCCCACGAAACCCCGCTGCTCGACCACCTCGGCGACGCCCGCACCGTCGCGCGCAGCACCGTCCACGAGTGGCTCGAAGACTCGCTGCTCCCCAACACCGACACCATCAACCAGACCACCTTCACGCCGAGCCCGACGACCGCCACGCAGATCACCGTCGACAACGCCTCGCGCTTCCGCGCCGGCGATCAGCTCCGCCCCGATGGCTCCAGCGAAATCATGCTCGTCAACGACGTGAACGGATCCGTCCTCACCGTCACCCGTGCCTACGGCGGCACCACACCCGCCGCGACCCTCGCCGACGACATGCTCCTGCACATCATCGGCAACGGCGCACTCGAGGGTGCGTCCAAGTCCGACCCGCGTTTCACCACTCGCGCCCGCCGGACGAACTACACGCAGATCTTCTCGGCGCCGGTCGAGGTCTCCGGTAGCCAGCTCGCCGTGGATACCATCGCCGTCGCCGACGAACTCGAGTACCAGAAGCAGCAGCGCCTGCGCGAGCTGCTCCGCGACCTCGAGAACTGCGTCATTAACGGCGTCGCGCCCTCGTCCTCGCCCCAGGGCTCCTCGACCGTCCGGCGCACGATGAACGGCATCATCCGCCAGCTCACGACGAACCTGTTCATGCCCGGGATCGACCCGATCCCCGACGGCACCGGTTCGGGCAACGACGAGCTCACCGAGGCGGTGCTCAACGCCGCGCTGCGTGCCGTGTGGGAGCAGTCCTCGGGGACCATCGACACCATAGTCTGCTCCGGCGCGCAGAAGCGCCGCATCAACAGCTTCACTACCGCCGTCCGAGGCTACGAACCCAAGGACACCACCTACCGCGACCTCGTGAACACATACGAGTCCGACTACGGCGTCTGCCGCGTCATCCTTTCGCGGACCGTGCCCGCCGACACCGTGCTGCTGCTCGACTCGTCGCGCATCAGCGTCCTCCCGCTCGCCGGACGCTCGTTCCACTACAAGCCGCTCGCCGCCGGCGGCGACAGCGAGTCCGGCCTCGTCCTCGGCGAATACACCCTCCAGCTCATGAACGAGAACGCCCACGCGCTCATCCGCGACCTCGCGCCCTGACGTTTCCGCCTCCCTCTCCCCTTGCGGGAGAGGGCCGGGGTGAGGGGTCAGCGGCAACGCCGCTGCGGATCTGATCAGGACGTTCGGACCGCCCCCTCATCCGTCCGCTTCGCGTCCACCTTCTCCCGCCAGGGGAGAAGGGCCAGCATCTCCTCTCTCCCCCGTGCGTGCCCCAACGGGTGCGCCGGGGGATTCCGAACCCGTCACCGCCCGCCTCGCAGCAACAAGGACCACCGCCATGTTCGCCACCGACCGAGACCTCTGGATCCTCGAACCGCGCCTCTTCGACGACATCGCCTTCAGCGCGCAAGCCCGGCTGATCAACCAGCCCGCCACCGTCGGCGCCGGCTCGCTCGCGCTCAACTTCACCGGCATCGACCTGACCGCCCTCGGCCTCGTGCCCGGCATGGTCATCGCGCTCGACGGCTACGGACGCTTCGAGATCACCGAACTGACCAGCGCGACATCGCTCGCCGTCTCGCGCCTGCGCCACGCGCCCGATGCGGCGAGCATCCCGCTCCCGATCGCGCCGGGCACGCCCGTCAGCGCGACGGTCATCACCTTCGCACCCCAGATCGAGCTCGCGCACCGCACCCTGCTGGCCACCCTCGGCATCGAGCCCGGCGTCGTTCCGGACGGGCCGCCGGAGGGCGCTGTGTACGCGTCACAGATCCTGAACCCCGAAGCGCTCGCCCGGGCGGAGGCCTTGATCGCGCTGCACACCATCTACTCGAGCGCGAGCGCGCTCCTGCCCGCCCAGTCCGTCCACGCCGAACGCGCCGCCATGTACGCCCGGCGCGCGGCCGACCAGCGCACCCGCACCCGCGCTCACATCGATCTTGACCACGACGGTATCACCGACCTTAACCGCTCCCCATCCACAACCCGCCTCCGACGCGCCTGATCGCTCTTCCTTCTCCCCTTGCGGGAGAAGGCGGCCGCGTAGCGGTCGGATGAGGGGTCAGCGGTGCAGCCGCTGCCGTTCTGCTCCGAAGTTTCGCGCGTCAGCGTCGCACCTGCGTTGCGAACCCCTCACCCCAGCCCTCTCCCGCAAGGGGAGAGGGAGCCAATCCCACTTGCCCCCCGAGACCACCCAATGCTCTACCTCCACCCCACCAGCGTCACCCTCGGTTCCACACCGCTCCCCGGCGTCGAGTCCGTCGCCGTCGCGCGCAAGGCCAAAGCCGTCATCACCGACTTCACCGATGACGGCCCGCACCCGACCTTCGCCGATGTCCCCGAGCGCCTCACCACCCTCATCATCAAACGCCAACTCCCCGAACCCGACGACGCGTTCGCCTCGATCGCGCTCGGCGACGAACTCGACCTCGCCTTCCGCGCGGCCCGCACGCCCGATGCGCCCCACGCCCTGCGCGTCAGCGCCCGCACCGTGATCACCGGCGTCGAGTCATCGGTCGCGAGCGAGCGTGAGTGCGCCCAGACCATCACCGCCGTCGCGGTCTCGACCGACGGCGACGAAGACCCGCTCACCGTCGAACCCGTCTCCACCCTCCCCGCCGGAGCCAACTGACCATGGCCTCGTTCCACACCTTCAACTTCAACACCCTCGGCCCGCACCGCCTCACCATCGGCGGCCTCGGTCGCGCCTGGGAATGGCCCTACGGCAACTCGGGCCTGCCCTTCACCGACGATCTCGGGCGGCGCGAACTCGTCATCACCCAGACCGGGCGCCTCGTGGCTTCCACCGAACCCGCGCTGTGGGCGACGATCAACGTGCTCCGCGCCGCCGCCGAACTCCCGCGCAACGCCACCCTCGTCGGCCCCGCCGGCCAGGCCTGGTCCGACATGACCCTCATGCGCTTCACTCCCCAGGGCCCCATCGACCGCGGCCGAACGTTCTCCCTCGCCTACACCCTGCTCTACATCCGCATCAACGACTGACAGTGCCAATGTGTTTTTCCTTCTCCCCTTGCGGGAGAAGGTGGCCGCGAAGCGGTCGGATGAGGGGTCAGCGACAACATCGCTGCTTCTCCTCTCGCCTCTCTCACCACCCCTTGCTGAAAGCCCCACCCATGCTCGAACCCGACTCCCTCGTCCAGTTCACCTCCCTCGGCAGCGCCGGCCTCATCGCCGCCATCTGGTTCATCGAGCGCCGCCACTCCGAGGTGCGCGACAAGCAGCTCACCGAATCCCACCAGCGCATCCTCGAACAGCGCACCCACGTCGACGCCCTCATGGAAGTCGTCCGCGAGAACACCCGCGCCATCACCGCCCTCGAAGCCAGCCAGCGCACGCTCGCCGACAAACTCACCCCCGCGCCCGCCAGAGTCGGCTAGTTTTCCTCCTTCTCCCCTTGCGGGAGAAGGTGGCCGCGCAGCGGTCGGATGAGGGGTCAGCGGCGCAGCCGCTGCCTCTCCTCTCCCCTCTCTCCCTCCTCCTCTCTTACCCCTTCCCGTAAACTCTCTCCATGCGAACCACCACCGTAGCCCTCTTCGCCCTCGCCGCGCTCACGCTCACCGCCTGCTCCGGCGGCCCCGCCATCAAGGGCCTCGACCCCGACCCCGTCCTTTCCACCGCCACCGTCCCCGCCGGCAGTTTCGCGGAGACCGGTACCGCGCGCACGTCGTCGGGCGCCGTCATCCGCTACGTCAACCCCTTCGCGCCCGAAACGCTGCGCATCCACCCGCTCACGCGCTTCATCACCGACCCCGTCGAGGGCGACCCGCGCATCGACGCACACTTCGAACTCTTCGACGCCAACCGAGACCCCGTCAAAGCCCTCGGCCTCGTCTCCTTCCAGCTCTATCGCGACGACGCCACCTCCGGCTCACCCATCCAGCTCGAACGCTGGCAGGTCGACCTCACCGACCCGGCAGCGAACGCCGAACCCTACGACCGCGTCACCCGCACCTACCGCCTCTCCCTCCGCGGCGTCCCCGAATCCATCACCCAGTCCACCCGCCTGCTCCTGCTCGCGCAGTTCACCACCCCCGAAGGACGCACGCTGTCGGCGACACACCGGTTCTAGCTCTCACGAAGCGCCGACAAAACAAGAGCCCGGGGCGCGAGCACCGGGTACCCGGACTTTTCGCCGAGCCATGGCCTTCGCGCCACAAAAAATCCGGCGCGGACGCCCATCTGTAGAGCGTCCGCGCCGGATGCCAACATCGTGTGTGAACGCCTCCCAGTCAGGCGCTGGCGACACGCGATGCGTTGTAGTTTTCAAAAGTGTCCTTCACGACGTCCTTGCGGTCCGAGTCGTCGCACTCGACGCCGACGAGCACGGAGCCCTTTTCGATGGCGTCCTGATAGTGCTTGACCTCGTCTTCGGGGATGAACGCGCCGACGCCAGCGCCGACCGCGCCGCCGACCGCTGCGCCCGTGCCGCCGCCGGCGAGCGCCGCGACCAGCGGCCCCGCCGCGATGAGGCCGGCTCCGCCGGTCGCGATCGCGCCGACGGTGGTGAAGCCGGCGACCAGCGCGCCGACCGCGCCGCCCGTTCCCGCCCCGATGGCTGCGCCTTCGGGGAGCTTTGTGCTCTGCTCGATGCCGAACGAGTTCTTCTTGAAGTTCTCGCTGGCGACCAGGCTCATATCCTTCGCGGGGACGCCCTTGGCCTCGAGCGTGGAAATCGCGTGCGATGCCTTGTTGGCGTCGTCGAACAATCCGGTGATCACGGTAGACATGGTGTCTCCTTCGGTTGGGTTGCGGTGGATTCAAAGATCGCGACGAAACGCCGCGAACTTCAGAACCCTAAGCCTCCGCGATCAACCCCAGATGACACTCCGATGAGCAAGGGCTCATCTTGTTGCTGAACCGAGACTGGGGGCCGCGCGGCCTTATGAACAGCAACTCGCCGAAGTGTTCATAAGGCCATCCATATCACAGTTGCTGTTCAGAGCGCCCGAACCACGTACACCGCCTTGTACATCCCCGCGATCGCCTCGCGATCCACCACCTTCGCGGCGAACCTCGGGTTCAGGGGCTGCAGCCGGATCAGTTCGGCCCCGTCGTCGCCGGTCTCGAAGAACACCCGCTTGAAGGTGGTCTCGTCGTCGCGCTCGAGGCGGACGAAGCAGTCGCTGCCCGGCGTGGTGTCGGCCAGTGGCGAGAAGACCACCAGATCGCCTTCCTTGTACTCCGGCAGCATTGATTCGCCGCAGACCCGGGCCGCGAACGCATCGGGGTCGGTCACGCCCGGCACGCTCACGTACTCGTCGGCGATCTGCGCGGGGTAGCCGAGGTCGGTGAACTCCGTGGGATAGCCCGCGGCGACCTTGTTGATCACCGGGACCTGCGCGGGAAGCACGCGCATCCGGTCGAGGCCGGTGAGCGCGCGCAGCGTCGCGCTGGGAGATGCCTTGGGCTGCCCGTCGTCCCCGGCGTCGGACAGGCGGCGGACCAGGTTGTGCAGCTCGCCCGAGCGGAACGCCTCGTCCAGGGCGCCGGTGCCGACCATGGCGCGGAGTTTGGTCGCCGCGGCTTTGGCCTGCGACTGGGAGTGGCGCATCCGCTCGACCTGGCGCCTGACCGGCTCGGGCGTCGCGAGCCAGTCGGCGAGGGTCGTGAGCGTCCCTGTTTCCAGCCCGACCGAGGCCTCGAGTTTCTCCAGCAGCGCCCGCGACGGCGCCGAGTCCCGGCGCCCGGTCTCGATCTGCGACAGGTAGCCCTTGGTGCAGCCGGTCCGGCCTGCCAGCTCCTGCAGGGTGAGCCCCGAGGCGAGCCGGGCCTCGCGCAGGCGCTCGCCGAGGATGCGGGCCGAGCCATCGGGAGCGGGGGAGTGCGGGGCTGATTCGGGCTGGTTGGCCATGGGTGATTCGGGACGGTGTGGGGAAAACGGAGCGGCCTCGGGGCGCATGTCCGCCTCGGCGCGGCGATTGTGCGGACATACTATCAAAAACCAAACAAGTGCCTTGGCGCATCCGCTTCTCGCGGGCACACTGGTGGCGTGCCAAAGTTTACTGATTATCAAACTCAGGGGAAGCCAATGGTCCAGATTGCCAAGCATGTTCCGGAAAACTACCGTTTTATCGATGTAAACGGCTGGTATACCGAGCGGTCGAACGAGCCTCGCAAGGACGCTTCGCCCCCCTCTGAATCCGGATCCGACGACCCCACCCTACCCGAACCTCCCTCCGGCCCCGCGCGGCCGGTGACGACACCCTGTCACCGGCCCGCGCGGGTGGCCGTGGCCAGCTCGCTGGACCTCTCGATCGCGCTCGACCTGCGCCGTCGCCAGCCGAGGCCGGTCGTCGAGGCCATCCTCGCCCTCAGCGCCCACCTGCCGACCAACGATCGCTCGCTGATCCACGCGATCTTCGAGGAGGGCCGGACCGTCACCGATCTGGCCCGCTGCATGGGCGAGCGTCCGCGGTTTCTCCGCCGCCGCTTCCGACGCATCGTCGCGCGCCTGATCGACCCGCGTTTCGCCTTCGTCGCGTCGCAGATGCACGCGTGGCCCCACCTGCGGCGCCTCGCCGGCACGCTGCACATCCTCCACGCGCGCACCCTGCGCGACACCGCCCGCCGACTCGCCCTGACCGAGCACGCCGTGCGGCGCGAGATCAGCGCGATCGATGCGCTGTTCTCCCAGCACCGCTTCGAGCGCGATCTCCTGCCCATCGCCCGACCGGACACGCTTGCCCCCGAACCCGAGAAGGACTGAACCCCATGCATGCCCCTGTCACCGGCGCCGCGCGCACGCTGCTGCGCATCACCCGGACCGTTCACACCGACCCGCCGCCCACGCGACTCGCCTGCGACGGCGCGAGCGCGCTCGGCCTCACCCTCGATGACCTGCCCCGGCGCGAGCACCGTGCCCTGCGCCCCGATCTGTCACCCGGCTCGCTCACGCTCGTCACCGGCCCGAGCGGGAGCGGCAAGTCCACGCTGCTGCGCGACGCTCGCCGGTGCTTCGCCGAATCGGCCTGGCCCGAGCGCGTTGTGATCGTCGACCCGAGCGCGCTGCGCCCCGGCAAGCGCCCGTGCCTCGATCTGCTTGCGGGTCGGCATCGCCATCCGGAACGCGCTTCGCGCTGCGCCCTCGACCGCCTGGCCCGCTGCGGCCTCGCCGATGCCCGCGCCATCACGGCCCGCGCCTCCACGCTCAGCGACGGCCAGCGCGAGCGCCTGCTGCTCGCCATGGCCATGCAGCGTGCCGAGCGCTTCGCGCGTCGATCGCCGGTGCTGCTGGTCATCGACGAACTCGGTGGGCGCGTCGACGAAGCGTGCGCCCGATCTGTCGCCCGCTGCCTGCGCCGCTGGCTCACCGAGGTGGACGCGCGAGGCCTTGACATCCGCGCGATCGCCAGCACGCATCGCACCGGCGCGATCGAGCAGTTGCGCCCCGGGACGCACGTCCGATTGTCCACGCTCGGCGATGCCACGGTTTCGGAAGCAGATCGTCAGGCGCCGTCGTTCGACGACCTCTACACCGTCACCGAGGGCGATCGCGCCGACCTGCTCGCGCTGTCGCCCCTGCACTACCGACCCGGTGCGCCCGCGACCGTCACAAGGGTCCTGCGCTGCTTCGATCGCGGCACGGGCGAACTCGCCGGCGTGCTCAGCGTCAGTCTGCCGACGCTCAACGCGAGCTGGCGCGACCTCGCCTGGCCCGGACGCTATCGCAGCACCGATCCGCGCGCGGACGCCCACCGGCTGACGCGCGAGCTGCGCTGCATCTCTCGCGTGATCGTCGAACCGTCGCACCGATCGATGGGCGTCGCGAGCGCGCTGATCCGCGCGTACCTGGCGTCGCCGCAGACACCCGCGACCGAAGCCGTCGCCTCGATGGGTCGCGTCTCGCCGATATTCGAGCGCGCGGGCATGATCGCGCAGCCGCTCCCGATCGCGCCGCGTCACCGTCGCCTGCTCGACGCGTTCGAGGCCTGCCACATCGAGGCCTGGCGTCTCGCGCAGCCCAGCACGCTGCTCCCTCGCGTGGAATCGCTCGAGCCACCCGCGCGGTCCCTGCTCCGCGCCGAACTGTCGCGCTGGGCGAACGCCAGTCGCGCGACGCGTCGTCTGACCGATGCCGGTCTGCCCGCGCTGCTCCCGGCGGCCTGTCGCGCGATCACCGCGCGCCCGGTCGCGTACACCCACACCCGTCCATCGGAGAACCCATGACCCCCGTTCCCACGCCCGTCCCGCCCGTCGACGAGCACGCGCTGCTCACCAGTCTCACCTTTTTTCTCACCCCGATCCAGCGATCGACCGTCATCCGCGCTCTGCGTTCGATGCGCGAGCGCGATCGCACCGGTGCGCTGCTCCGGCTGGTCCGCGAGCACCAGTCTCAGGGAGCCCGCTCATGACCGAGATCATCGTTTCCACGAAGCACGCCGAGTCCTCAGCGCCATCCATCGACGCAACCGAGGCGGCGGTCGCGCAGCACCTCGCGCTGGCGCGGCTGCGCGCTGCCGAGAAGATCCACCGCGCGCTCGATCACGACGAGCCGCTGTCGGCGGGGCTGCACAAACTGTGCATCGATGCGCTCAAGCTGCCGCTCAACCGATCGGCGATATACCCGATCGATATCGATGTGAACACGATCCACCCCGAACTGCGCGCCACGATCCATCGCCTGCTCGAACAGACCGGCATCACCTTCCGCCTCGCGACCGAACCGTCGGGGCGCCCCTCTTCGCAAGGAGCCGCCGATGATCCAGCCGACTGACGCACCCGACCTGACACCACCCGGCGAACCTTCCGCCGCCCTCAGCGCCGCCCTGCGATCCCACCGCCCGTCATCGCCCGACGCGTTGCACGCCTGGCTCGCCAGCGCCCTCGGCATCGTCGTGCCTCGCCACGCCCTCACCCCCGCGAGCAGCCCGCCCTTCGAGTACCTGCGGGCCGCGTTCTTCGAGGACGGGCCCGAGCGCGACTGCGTGGTTTGGGCCGCTCGCGGCTCGGGCAAGACCTTCTACGCCGCCGTCGCCACCGCGCTCGATCTCGCCTTCAAGCCCGGCGTGCAGGTGAAGATCCTCGGCGGCTCGCTCCAGCAGTCAGCGCGGATGCACGAACACCTGCGCGATCTGTTCAAGCGGCCGGCGCTCGCGCCGCTGGTGAAGTCCATCACCGAGCGGCGCCTGGTGCTGCACTCGGGCTCGTGTGCCGAGATCCTCGCGCAGTCCGAACGGTCCGTCCGGGGCACGCGCCCGCACAAGCTCCGCTGCGACGAGGTCGAACTGTTCGACGCCGAAGTCTGGTCCGCCGCCCAGTTCGTCACGTGCTCGCGTGGTGGTCGCCAGCCGATCCGGGCCTCCATCGAGGCGCTCAGCACCTGGCACCGGCCCCACGGCCTGATGCGATCGCTCGTCGAGCCCGACAGCCATCATGGGGTCGAGAACCCGCGTCGCGTATTCCGCTGGGGCGTCGTCGACGTGCTCGAACGCTGCCCCCCGAGCGAGGAATGCGCAGCGTGCATCCTGAACACCGAGTGTGCAGGGCGCGCGAAGCGTGCGATCGGGCATATCTCCATCGAAGACGCCCGGAGCATGAAGCGACGATCCGATCGCGCGAGCTGGCGTGCGGAGATGCTCTGCGAGCGACCGAGCCGTCGCAGCGCGGTGCTCCCCGAGTTCGATCGCGATCGCCATGTGGTCGAGAGTGCCCACGCGCCGACCGACGACGCGCCCGGCCTGCGCTGGCTCGGTGGTATGGACCTCGGCCTGCGCTCGCCGACGGTGCTGCTGCTCGCCTGCCTCGACGAATCGGGCGCGCTGACGATCGTCGATGAGCATTGCGCCTCGGGCATCGTGCTTGAGGAGCACATCGAGCGCGTGATCGCGCGTGGATGGCGGATGCAGTGGATCGGCGTGGACCCCGCCGCCGGCCAGCGGAGTCTGCAGACCGGCCTGTCGGACACGCAGGCGATGCGCCGCCTCGGCGTGGTGGTCCGCAGCCGCCGACTGCCGATCGACGACGGCCTGCGCCTCATCCGAGCCCGCCTCGCGCCGGCCGGGAGCGAGCCGACCCTGCGCATCCACCGGCGCTGCCAGCGCCTGATCGAATCGATCGAGGCGTACCGGTATCCGGACGACCAGACCGGCGCCCGATCCGCTGCCCATCCCGTCAAGGACGGCAACGACCACGCCGTGGATGCTCTGCGGTATTTGCTGGCGGTGCTGGAGACCTCGGCGACGGTGGCGCCCAAGGTGAAGCGATGGAGCCGGTGAAAGGCGGTTGTCTTGGGTGGCATGGTCGCCCCTTGAGGCGACGATGCTCTGGAGCGTTCGATGAAGAGTAATCCGCAGGACCAGCAGAAGTTCCGCCGACTCACGCGACACGAGGGTTTCGGGCACGCCCGCGAGTTGACGTTCTCGTGCTTCAAGCAGCGTCCTTTCTTGCGGAGCGAGCGTAGCCGGCAGTGGGTGGTCGAGGCGATCAGGCGTTCGCGCGACCGACACGGTTTCAGGCTGCTGGCTTGGGTCGTGATGCCGGAGCACGTGCATCTTCTGGTGCTTCCACGAAGAAGCGATGACGAGGTTGGGCCAATTCTCAAGACGATCAAGCAATCTGTGACGCGATCGTCAGATTTGTTTCTGCGATCTACAGGGAAGCCCAAACCGGAGTCCATCGCTGATCGTGCTCCGAGCGGTGCCATCGTTCATCGCCTTTGGCAGCGCGGCGCGGGCTATGACCGGAAGCCGTACACGAACGATGCGATCTGCTCGTCGATCGAGTACATCCACGCGAATCCTGTGCGCAGAGGGTTGTGCAAATCCCCGCTTGAGTGGGAGTGGTCCGGAGCGCGAGCGCTTGCCGGTTGCGCCGACTCGCTGCTGCCTCTTGATCGTATCCGGCTGTGAATCGCGCGAGCAGCGAGCTGTTCACTCCATGCGAGGCTCGGCATAGCCGCCTCAGGGGGCGGCCATGCCACTCATACTCTGAGCATGATCCGTCTTACCGTCGACTATTCGCAGATTGTCCCGAACGCGCCGAGCACGATGTTCAGATCGGCGAGATCGACGCCGCCGCTGTCGTCGGCGTCGCCGTCGGGAGTGGTCTGGCCGAAGTTCGCCAGAACCAGATTGAGGTCGGCGAGGTCCACCGATCCATCGGCATTCACGTCGCCCGGGCAGGTGACACCTTCGTAAGGAACCCAAGTCAGTTCCGGCTCGAACGTTGCGATCCAGAAGTTGCCGTAGTCGGCCTCGAGACCGTTGGCGACGCTCAGGTCGAAATTCTGCTCGGAGTTGAGCACGAACTCGATCCGCTGGCTGTTCTGGGCGTACTCCGCGGGCACGATGTAGCGGTACACGCGTTCGTTGTCCACAATGGTGTCGTCGAACCGCGAGATGTTCGGCTCGTCTGCGCTTGTCATGCTCTCTGCGAAGATCGACGGTGCCGGCTGCGAGGGTGTTTCGGGCTGGAACGAGACGCCGTCCACCGTGAAGTCCAGCCGGAGCAGCGGCTCAACCGAAGCGATCTGGATGATGGGCGCGCCGTCGGAGTCGCTGAAGACACCGTCAAAGCGCCACCGATAGCGCAGCTCGGCGACGAAGAACTCGGCATCGCCCTGAGCCGGCGAGAACTCGTAGGCGAGGGCCATCCGATAATCCGACGGGAACGTGCGGGTGTAGTTTGAGAAGTCGTACAGGAGCGTGGACCCGCCGCCCGGGAACAGCTGGGAGGACTGGGCGGACGCCGCGGGGACGAACGAGGCGACAGCAAGGACGGAAGCGACGAACAGACAGCGCATGGAATCTCTCGGTGCTACGGGGTTGAAGAGTTGGAAAGGCAACGAATCCCGCGGCATTGCCCCGGCATCTCCGCCATGAATCTCAGAAAATCCTCGTTGCTGGAGGCGGGCGACAGTTCGGACGATTTCCGCCGGATCCGCCATTTCTGTGGCGCAGATCAGCCACAGATCGCGCGGTACTGTTCGACAAGAGAAGAAAGAGACCCACCATGCCAATGCCAAAGAACGCCGTTTCTGTGCTTTCTGCTGCGATCGCTTCGGGAGCAGCCGGATTTGCCCACAGCGCGCCCGTGCTCGTCGAAGACGGCTGGAGCCTCGAGCGCGTCGTCGCGTTCACCCAGCCGATCTCGCCGCTCATCAATCCCGTCGACGGGCTGCTCTACGCCGGCAGTCGCAACGGCGGCGTGTTCCGCATCCTCACGGACGACTCGACCGAGCTGCTCTCGAACATCGGCGATGTCGGCGGGCTGATGGTGGACCCAGCCACCGGCAACCTGTTCGCCTCCAACGACTTCCCTGGCTTCATCGAGCGCATCGGAACGGACGGCACGGTGGAGAACTGGGTCACCGGCTTCCATTCCGGCGACGACGACCCGACCGGGATGTGCATCGTGCCGGACTCGTACACGGGCGATGTGGTGACGCCCGGCACGGCACTGGTGGCCGATCGCGGTTTCAGCGGTCCGGACGAGGTCTGGGCGTGGTCGGTCGAGACGGCGCAGGACGAATTTGCGGTCCACACAGATGATGGCACGCTGGTCGATCCCTTCGACATCGCGGCCAACGACACGACGGTGCTCGTCGCCGACGCCTCGTCGACCGGGCTGTTCATCGTGAACGCCGACGGATCACTCACGCCGCTCGACACGCCGGACCACGACTTCGTGGAAGTGCACGCCGTGGTCGCCGACCCGCTGTCCGAGACGGACTTCTTCGCGCTAGACGCCGGTTCCGGCGAGGTCCTTCGGGTAAACACAGACACCGGCGCGGTCTCGGTGCTGCTGACCGGACTCACGCCGGGCGTGACCGAGTGGGGCAACGTGAATGTCAGCGCCGACTTCGACAAGGGCATCGCCCGTCTGATCGTCGGGAATCGCGAAGGCGGTGAGATCTACGTCTATTCGACCAACATCCCCGACCCGTGCGCGGCAGACGTGACCGGCGACGACGCGGTCGACCTCGCCGACCTGAACCTCGTGCTCGCGAACTTCGGACTGGACACGTCCGATGGTGATGCCGACGGCGACGGTCAGGTCAACCTCGTCGATCTCAATCTTGTTCTCGCGGGATTCGGGGCGGATTGCGGGTGAGAGCAAAACGACGCCGCCCGGCCAAACAAATGGGCCGGGCGACATCGCTTGGGATTCTCGATGGAGTGTGACGGCCCCAGTACCTGTGAGACGCGCGAGCGACGGGCGGGTTCCGGGGTGTTCGGAGAAAATCTGCGTCGATACCCCCGGCCTCCGGGTCGGGCTGCCCCAGCCCGTACAATCCCCGCATGACGACCGACGCCGCCGCGGTGTCCTCCGGACGCCCGTTCTACATCACGACACCTATCTATTACGTCAACGACCGCCCGCATGTGGGGTCGTGCTACACCACGATCGTGGCCGACTGCATCGCCCGGTTCATGCGCCTGGCCGGTCGGGACGTGTTCTTCCTGACCGGGACCGATGAGCACGGGCAGAAGGTGGAGAAATCCGCAGCCGAGAAGGGGAAATCGCCGCAGGAGCTGGCCGACGAGAACGCCGGGCACTTTCGGGAGGCGTTCGAGTTCATCGGCTCGACTCATGACGACTTCATCCGCACCACCGAGGACCGGCACGAGAAGCAGGTGCAGGAGGTCCTCAAGGCCCTGATCGCCTCCGGCGACATCTACCTCGGCGAGTTCGAGGGCTGGTACGACGAGGGCCAGGAGGAGTACGTCACCGAGAATCAGGCGCGCGAGCGCGAGTACACCGCCTTCAACGGCAAGCCCCTAGTGAAGGCCACCGAGAAGAACTACTACTTCCGGCTGACCAAGTACTGGGATCGGGTGCGCGAGCTGATCGAGGGCAACGAGGCCTTCGTCCGCCCGGCGGGCAAGCGCAGCGAGGTGCTGGGGCGGCTCAAGGACGAGGCGCGGGACGTGCCGGTCAGCCGCACGAACTTTTCGTGGGGGATCCCGGTGCCCGGCGACGAGCAGCACGTGACCTACGTGTGGATCGACGCGCTCATGAACTACATGACGGCGCTCGGCAAGATCGATGAGGGCTTCGGTGGCGTCGGCGGCTCGCGACAGAAGTATTGGGACGGCTCGGGCGAGGTGGTCCACCTGATCGGCAAGGAGATCCTCTGGTTCCACGCCGTGATCTGGCCCGCGCTGATCATGGCCCTCGAGGATGCCGGTCGCGACGACCTGAAGCTGCCGACGACGGTGTACGCGCACTCGTTCTGGATCCGCGAGGGCAAGAAGATGTCCAAGACGCTGGGCAACTTCATCGACCTGGAGACCATCCACGCGTACTGCGACCGCTACGGGCTCGACGCGTTCCGCTGGTACATGCTGACGCAGGGCCCCCTGAGCGCGACCGATGCCGACTTCGCCTACGAGCATTTCGTGGAGGTGTACAACGCGGACCTCGCCAACGGTTTCGGCAACGCGCACTCGCGCGTGACGAACATGATCGCCAAGTACTTCGGCGGCGAGGTGCCTCTTCAGGAAGAGAACGCGGACCTCGGTGTGGACTGGGGCGCGACGATCGCGCAGAAGACCGCCGAGGCGGTGAGCGCGATGGGGGCGGTGGATGTGGCCGGCGCGCTGAAGGCGGGGCTGGAGGTCTCGAACGCGGTGGACCTGTTCATCAACGAGACCGCGCCGTTCCGGCTGGCCAAGGACGAGGCGAACCTGCCCCGCGTCGGAACGATCCTGTACCAGTGCGCGGAGGCGCTTCGGATCGCGGCGGTGCTGATGCGCCCGGCGATGCCCGACGCGATGGACGCGGCGCTGGAGCGGCTGGGCTCGCCGATCCGCGACGGGCAGACGCTGCAGGACCTGACGCGCTGGGGTCTGCTGCGACCCGGCACTTCCGTCGAGAAGGGCGATGCGCTGTTCCCGCGTGCGGACGCGAAGGATCCGGAGCCGTCGGGCGTGAAGACGGGGGCCTGATGCACCTGGTCCGTCGGTACCAGAAGGTCTTCGAGGCCGAGTCGATGGCGACCGCGCTGCGCGAGCAGGGGATCAACTGCGCCGTGGTGGGGCACCACACGCAGGCGACGATCGGCGTCGAGGGCGGACGCCTCCCGTGGTTCGGCTACGACCTGGTCGTGCTCCATAAACAGGACATCGAGACCGCGCGCGAGATGATCGAGGAGTTGCAGGGGCAACTGGTGGAGCCGGACGAGGGCTGGGAGGACGCGTCGCGCCCGGACCTCGGTGCGCTGGCCGGGACGGGGATAGTCGTGACCTGTCCGGCGTGCGAGAGCGCGTTGCCCCTCGACGCATCACTGGAACACTGCCCATCGTGCGGCGAGCCGGTGGACGTGGTCGACCGGCTGGTCGAGCAGCACGGGCCGGAGATATTGGATGCGTGCTACGGCATCGAACCGGTGCAGCGTGGTACGGGGGTAAACGCGCTGAACGCGCCTGAGCCGGACTACGATCCCGCGCTGGTGCGTTTGCCCTGCGCTTCGTGCGGGACGATGCTGGGCGAGGGCATCAGCGGGCGTTGCCCTTCGTGCGGCACGCTCTTCGACAAGCGGGACATGCTCGGGCGATAATTCCGCACCGCTCTCCCGGGTCGGTCCGGCCGGGCGATTGGCATTGATGGGGAGGTTCTTCCGCGATGGCCGAACACGAAGAGAAGCGCGAGCAGGAGTTCAGCGAGGGCCACGACCGGGCCGAGCACGATGCGCTCGAGCACGCGCGGTCGGTGCTGAGCGCGTATCGCGAGGGCGTCCTGTTCATGGACGATCAGCACGCGGGCATCCACTTTGTCACCGAGCACGGCTCGGGGCGCCTGATCGCCTCGGTGCCGGCGGCGACCTTTTTCGCCAGCCAGCACGCGTTGTTCGTCCCCGAAGAGACCGACGACGCGCTGCAGCTGCTGCTCTCGTGCGAGGAGATCGAGGAGTCGGCATCGACGGACCGGTGGATGGCGTTCCACATGGGCGAGAGCGAGTTCCCCGAGCACACGCGCTGGGCGGCGTTCTGGATCGATTCGGCCAAGCACGGGCCGTGGGTGTTCGACGGGGAGGCGTTCATGGCACCGAATCCGGTAGCGGACCTTGAGCCGAAGACCTGCAAGGCGATCAATGCCCGGCGTGACGAGCTCGCGCGGGCGACGGCGGAACTGACGGGCGCGGACGCGACGGACGGCGCGCTCTGTGTCGGTGTGGACCCCGGCGGGCTCTACGTGCGACTGCGCCACGGCGTGGTGCGCGTGCCGTTCCCGGAGCCCGAGGAGACACCGTCGGAGATCGAGACCCTGGACACACTTGTCGAGCGCTTGCTCGCGAGCTGAGAAAGAAGCCTGGACATGCTGGAAGCCGATCAGAAACTGCTCGAGGCGGCGCTGCGCGATGGCGCGCGACGCGTCGGGCTGGGTGAGGCCGACGAGGTCGCGTCGAGGATCGAGGCGATCTGTCGATCTGCGGACGGTCGCCTCGGCGACCCGGCGTGGGACGATGCGGCTTCGATCGTCGCCTCGCTGGACCTCGACCAGATCGCCGGCGTGCTTCGCCTGACGACCGCGCGGTTCCACCTGTACAACAAGGCCGAGCAGCTCACGATCGCGCAGATCAACCGGGATCGGGAACGCCGGGCGACGCCGGAGTCGCCGCGACCCGAGTCGGTGGAGGCGGCGATGCGTTCGCTGGCGTCGGACGGCTGGGAGCCCGAGCGCCTGGCGCGAGAGGTGTTGCGCAAGATCGATGTGCAGCCGACGCTGACGGCCCACCCGACCGAGAGCCGGCGTCGGAGCATCATGAACAAGCAGCTGGACATCGCTCGGGCGCTCGTGCGCCTGCGGCGCGACGATCTGCTGGCGAGCGAACGGGCGGCGCTGGAAGAGCGCGTGTCGCGGATGGTGACGCTGCTTCTGGTGACCGACGAGGTGCGCGCGAAGCGTCTGGAAGTTCCCGACGAGGTCCGCAACGGGTTGTACTTCCTCACGAGTTCGATCTGGGAGGCGGTGCCCCGGCTGATGCGTGATCTGGCCTCGGCGGCGCGTGCGGCGTTCGGCGAAGAGGGCGAGGCGATCGCGCTGGCGGAGCTGCCGGCGCTGATCCGCTACCGGTCGTGGATCGGCGGCGACCGGGACGGCAACCCGAAGGTGACGCACGAGGTGACCGAGCGGACGCTGGGGATGCACCGGTGTGCCGCGGCGGGTCTGTGGAACGCGGAGCTGGAGGGGATCGAGCAGCAGCTGAGCGTGAGCGAGCGCCGGGCTCCGGTGCTGAGCGAGTTGACCGAGGCGATCGAGCGCGACGGCGAGGAGTGGATCGCCGACAAGGATGAACTGGAGCACCGGCGTCGCGAACCCCTGCGCATCCGGCTGATGCAGATGCGCGGGCGGATCAATCGCGACGGGTCGTACACGACGGCGATGCTGCTGGACGATCTGGAGCTGATCCGTCGCTCGCTGCACCACGCCGGTCTGGGCCGGGTCGCGGAAGAGGGGCCGCTGGCGGACGCGATCGTGCGGGCGCGGGTGTTCGGTCTGCACCTGGCGACGCTGGATATCCGCCAGCACAGCAAAGTGCACGAGGCGGCGCTGAGTGAACTGCTCAAGCTGGCGGGTGTGGAGGAGAACTACAGCGGGTTGGATGAGGAGTCGAAGCTGAAGCTGCTGCGGCGCGAGATTGCGCAGGCGAGGCCGCTGCGCCCGTGGCACGCGCCGTTGAGCGAACAGACGACGGAGCTGCTGGCGGTGCTGCGCACGGTGCGCGTGGCGCTGGAGCGGGACCCGGCTTCGGTGCGGTCGTACATCATCTCGATGACGCACGACCTGAGCGACATGCTCGAACTGATGCTGCTCATGAAGGAGGAGGGGCTGGTGCGACCGGCCGGCTCCGAAGGCGACCAGCCGGTGAGCATGCTCCGTCTGGTGCCGTTGTTCGAGACGATCGACGACCTGCAGCGGGCACCGGGCCTGATGCGTGAGCTGCTGAGCGATCCCTTGTATCGCCAGTTCCTCGACGCGATGCCGACGCGGACGGAGCTGCCGCTGCAGGAGGTGATGCTCGGGTACTCGGACTCGAACAAGGATGGCGGGTTCCTGATGGCGAACGTGTCGCTGCTCTCGGCGCAGCGTGACGTGGCGGAGGCGGTGCGCGAGTGCGGCGTGGACCTTCGGTTCTTCCACGGGCGCGGGGGGACGATCGGTCGGGGCGGGGGCCGTGCCGGACGGGCGATCCTCGCGGCGCCGGCTGCGGCGCGGACCGGACGGATCCGCTTCACGGAGCAGGGCGAGGTGATCTCGTTCCGTTACGCGCTGCCGGAGATCGCGCAGCGCCACCTCGAGCAGATCCTGCACGCTTCACTGCTCGGCACGGCGAGCCGGGACGACAAACCGATGGATACGGAACTGGAGCGCGTGCTGCGCGACGCGTCGGGGACCTCGATGCGCGCGTATCGCGAGCTGATCGATGATGAGCGGTTCTGGCCCTGGCTGATGGCGGCTAGCCCCGTGCCGCACATCGGGGCGCTGCCGATCGCGAGTCGCCCGATCTCGCGCGCGAAGGGCGGGGAGCTGACCTTCGATTCGCTGCGCGCGATTCCGTGGGTGTTCAGTTTCAATCAGATGCGGATGCTGGTGCCGGGCTGGTACGGCGTGGGCACGGCGCTGGCGGGGCTGGACACGACGGACCTGAACCGTGTGAAGGAGGCGTGCGCGGAGCGGGCGTCGATCTCGGCGGTGATGGACAACGCGGCGCAGGAACTGGCGCGGGCGCGGATGGCGATCGCCCAGCGGTACGCGGTGCGCGCGCCCGAGGGCGAGGCGATCTTCTCGATGGTTCACGCCGAGTACGAGCGCGCGGTCGAGACGGTGAACATGGTGACGGGCCGGGACTCGGTGCTGGAGCACTCGCCGGCGATCGCGGCGAGCATCGCGCACCGGAACCCGTGGACGGACGTTTTGAACCTCGCCCAGATCGAACTGCTGAGCCGGTTTGAAGCGGCGAGCGAGCGGGGAGATCAGGCGGAGCAGGAGCGTCTGCGCCCGCTGCTGTTCGCGAGCATCAACGCGATCGCGGCGGCGATGCAGTCGACGGGGTGAGGGGCCCGATCCGGTCTGGATTCGGTACTCTTATGCCATGAGCGAGCAAGACTCTCCTGACGGCACACGCGCGCAACTTGTCGATGGGATTCGTCATGCGCTGGCCGGGCATCACGCGCTGGTCTGGATCCCGACGGAGGATGAGGACCACATCCGGAGGTTCCTGACCGCGGAGCTGTCGGGGCAGGTGAGCCGCACATTTCATTCGTGGTCGGCGACGCGTGGGTTGTGCCCGGCGCTGTTTGAGGACGAGCGATCGCTTCCGAACACCGAGCATCCGGCGGCGGCTCTGCTGAAAACGGCGCAGGAATTGCACACGAACGGTGTGACCGTGTTCTACGACCTGATCGATCACCTCGGGGATGCGCGGACGATGAGGGCGCTGCGCGAGGCGGTGCGTGCGGCGCGGGAGCGCAGGGCAACGATCGTGATGGTCGATCACGGTGGCGAGTTGCCCGCGGCAGTGGCGGACGAGGCGATGGTCTTCGAGCCGCACTACCCGGACGAGCGGGAGATCGAAGAGATCCTCCGTCGCACGGTGCGCGGACTGCACGCCAAGGGCGCGGTGGAGCCCGCGCTGACGCGCGGGCAGCTCGCGGCGATGGTGAAGAACCTGCGCGGTTTGAGTCGCCGTCAGGTCGAGCGCGCGGTGACGGAGGCGAGTTTGGACGACGGGCGGTTCGACGAGTCGGACATCGCGGGCCTGATCGAGATCAAGCAGCATCTGATCGCGCGGGCGCGCGGCGGGAGCATTCTCGAGTTCGTGAAGGCGCCGGCGAGTCTGGACGAGATCGGCGGGCTCAGCGATCTCAAGCGGTGGCTGGAACTGCGGAAGGGCTCGACGACGGACGAGGCGCGGGAGTTTGGGCTGGACCCGGCACGCGGTGTGCTGCTGCTGGGTGTGCAGGGGGCGGGCAAGAGTCTGTGCGCGAAGGCGATCGCGACGGCGTGGCAGCAGCCGCTGCTGAAGCTCGATCCGGGTGCGCTGTACAACCAGTACGTGGGCGAGTCGGAGCGTCGGCTGCGCGATGCGCTGCACAAGGCGGAACTGATGTCGCCGGTGATCCTGTGGATCGACGAGATCGAGAAGGGATTCGCGAGCGCGGCGTCGCAGAGCAACGACGGCGGGTTGTCCAAGCGGATGTTCGGGACGCTTCTCAATTGGATGCAGGAGCACCGGGCTGAGGTGTTCCTCGTGGCGACGGCGAACGACATCGAGGCGCTGCCGCCGGAGCTGCTGCGCAAGGGCCGGTTCGACGAGATCTTCTTTGTGGACCTGCCGGGTGAGGAGGCGCGCCGGCGGATCTTCGAGATCCATTTGGTACGGCGCAAGCGGGACCCGAACGGTTTCGATCTGGACCGGCTGGTCTCGGACTCTGAGGGCTACAGCGGCGCGGAGATCGAGCAGGCGGTGATCAGCGCGCTGTTCGAGGCGTTCGCTGCCGGGGGTGAGGTGAACACGGAGGGGGTGTCGCTTGCGCTGAAGGGCTCGCCGCCGATCTCGGTAACGATGCGCGAGAGGATCGCGGCGCTGCGGGGCTGGGCGTCGGGCAGGTGTGTGCCTGCGGGGTGACGATCAGGCGGCTCGGCGTGCGCCGGTGTGCTCGCGGTTGCGCCAGGTGTTGCACAGTTCGAGGAGTGTGGCCCTG